>JAABUR0100001423.1_pt1 | contig 42798 bp, 46 predicted proteins | sample 5560091 | NCBI WGS metagenome assembly JAABUR01 (sample SAMN10711879, study PRJNA513375) | rock metagenome | isolation source: Antarctica rocks | place: Antarctica: Victoria Land, University Valley sud | reverse complement strand
CCACCTCACCTACGCCGGCGAAGGCGCGCCGCGAGGTGACCGACCAGGTGATGGACGCGATCGCGGCATTGTCCGGTCAAGAACGGGCGCCGACGTACAACGAGTCACCGTCGGCCGGCTGACGTCACCGGCGGCGGATCACCAGAACAGCTGAGTCGACCGTCGGCGCCGGCCGAAACGCCGTCCTCGGCACGGTCAGGCCGCGTTCGACGGTGAAGTCGTGGCGGTTGCGACGGGCGGCTGACGACCGACCGTCCACGACCTGTCGTACGACGCGACGCTGGAGCACCAGGTCAGCACTGACCAACCGGTTGTGCGACGACAGCAGCTGGCGCAACACTGCGTTCGTGGTGCCGTACGGCGGGTTCGCCACCACCTTGAACGGCTGCCGCGGCCATCGCAGCCGAGTGATGTCGGCGCTGACGACCGTGACGTGCTGGCCCGCGAACCGGCTGCGGAGAACCCCGACACGACGCGGATGCAGCTCCACGGCAATCACCCGCGCACCAGCAGCGAGCAGCCGCACCGTTAACGCGCCCTCACCGGCGCCGACGTCGACGACGACATCTCCTGGCTCGATGCCGGCGGCCTCGACGACCCGGGACGCCCAGGTCTCAGTCAGCGCATGCCAGCCCCAGTGATCGGACTTCGGTCCCGAAGAACGCGGCCGCGCATGTCGCCGCGGACCCCGCCCGGACACGACGGACCGTCACCAGGTAGCAACTCATGGCTGCACGCTAGGTACGAAGCCACCCGCTGGCAACGCATTTACTGCCTGGCGACCATGGCGCCATGCTTGCGACCGTCAGCTCAGGCTTGGAGACCGAGGGCTGTCATCCGGGCGGTGTGGGTCTCACTGAGACGCGCGAACATCCGGCCGATGGCGGCCAGGTCCATGCCCGGGCGGTCGACGCCACCGACCAGCAACGCGGTCAGCGCATCACGCTCGGCGGCCACCCGTTGCGCCTGGCTGAGGGCCTCGCCCATCAGCCGCCTCCCCCACAGCGCCAGCCGCCCCGCGACCCGGGGGTCGTCGGCGATCGCTTTGCGCACCCGTTCGACGACGAACTCCGAATGACCGGTGTCCTCCAAGGTGGCGATCACCAGCTCCCGGGTTGCCACGTCGACGTACGCCGCGATCTCGCGGTAGAAGTCGGCCGCCAGCCCGTCACCGACGTAGGCCTTGATCAGGCTCTCCAGCCAGTTCGACGGCGCGGTGTGCGCGTGGAACGCGTCCACCGGTGCGTGAAACGGCTCCATCGCCGCGAACGGGTCGGCATCGAGCTCACGCAGCCGCGCGAGCAGCGCCTCGAAGTGGCCGAACTCGCCGGCCGCCATGGCGGCGAGCGCTACCTTGTCCTCGAGCGTCGGGGCGCTACCGGCGTCCTCGGTGAGCCGCTCGAACGCGCTGAGCTCTGAGTACGCCAAGCCGCCCAGCAGGTCGATGACAGCCGTGCGGTACGCCGGGTCGGCGTACGCCGGCGACTGCGCCAACGACTGCGCCAATGAAGGGGGCCGAGCCGTTCGGGCAGGGCCGGTGTCAGCTCCCTCGTCGCTCATGCGGTGAAGCGTAGCGACCGGTCTCTGGCGCCGCCCGCCGGTGCACGGACGACGTAGGTGGCTCAGCCGCAGGGGCAGAACCGATAGACTCGGAGTGAAGCGCCCCGCGCGACCTACGCGCAGAGGGCCGTCATGTGAGAAACGAGAACCCGCTCTGACCACGTTTGCAGACCTCGGCGTCATGCCCGAGATCGTCGATGCGCTACGCGCCGTCGACATCAGTGAAGCCTTCCCGATCCAAGAGATGACCCTGCCGATTGCCTTGGTAGGCACCGACCTCATCGGTCAAGCCCGCACCGGCACCGGCAAGACCTTGGCGTTCGCGATCCCCATCCTCCAGCGCGTGATCGCGCCGAAGGACCCCGACTTCGACGAGCTCGTCGCACCGGGCAAGCCGCAGGCACTGGTCATCGCGCCGACCCGAGAGCTTGCCCTTCAAGTCGCCGGCGACTTGACTCTTGCCGGGAAGAACCGCGGAACGCGGACCCTGACCGTGTACGGCGGCGTGCCGTACGAGCCACAGCTCGACGCGCTCGCCAGTGGCGTCGACATCGTGGTCGGCACCCCCGGCCGGCTCCTCGACCTCGCCGGCCGCAGGACACTCGACCTTTCGCACGTCAAGGTGCTGGTGCTCGACGAAGCCGACGAGATGCTCGACCTCGGCTTCCTCCCCGACGTCGAACGGCTCATTGCCAAGACCCCCGAGCTCCGGCAGACCATGCTGTTCTCGGCAACCATGCGGGGCGAGGTCATCGGCCTGGCGCGCACGCACATGCGCCATCCGGTCAACATCAGGGCAGAGTCGGCGACCGACTCCGAGACGGTGCCGCTGACGGCACAGTTCGTCTACCAGGTGCACGACATGGACAAGACCGAGATCATCGCGCGGGTGATGCAGGCCGAGAACCGTGGACTCTCGCTGGTGTTCACCCGCACCAAGCGGGCCGCCCAACGCGTCGCGGAAGACCTGATGGACCGCGGCTTCCCCGCGGCGCCACTGCACGGAGACATGGCCCAGGTCGCCCGCGAGAAGGCATTGAAGAGGTTCCGCGACGGCACTGTGGAGATCCTGGTCGCCACCGACGTCGCCGCCCGCGGCATCGACGTCGTCGGCATCACCCACGTCATCAACTACTCGTGTCCCGAGGACGAGAAGACCTACATCCACCGCATCGGCCGCACCGGCCGCGCGGGTGCCTCCGGTGCGGCGATCACGTTCGTCGACTGGGCCGACCTCACGCGCTGGAAGGTCATCAACAAGCTCCTCGACCTTCCGTACGAGAACCCGGTCGAGACCTACTCCACCAGCGAGAACCTCCACCACGACCAGGGCATCCCGGCGGGTACCAAGGGCCGGGTCGGCGAACCGGCCCCGCGCGACGAGGCGGGAAACAAGGAGCCCCAGCGTTCCGGCCGCGGCGCCGACTCCAGCCGAGGCGACCGCAAGGGCAGTCGCGACCAGAACGGTTCGGGCCGATCCCGCGACCGTGGACGTGAACGCACCCGCACGCGCAACGGGCAACGAGCAGAAGTCGCCTCCCAAGGCTCTGCCCCCACGGTGGAGGTCGGCAGCGACCGGCAGACCGCCGACTCGACGACGGGTCAGCCGTCCCGCAGCCGCCGTAACCGCTCACGCAACCGCACCCGGTCAGGCGAGAAGGTCAGCAACACCGACAGCTGAGAATCGCTACTGCTGCGCAGTGGCGGTCAGTCCGCAACGACGACCGTGGTGCCCACCGGCGCGAACGCCCACAGGGCTTTCGCGTCTCCCACCCACTGGCGGATGCATCCAGAGGACTGGGGTGTTCCGAGCTGCCTGCGGGACTGTGCCGGAGTGCCGTTCGGGTGCTCCGGGATGTCGTGGAAGCCGATCGCCGAGGTCTCACCGGAGGCAAAGCGCACCATGAAGTCCATGGTTTGCTTGAGGTTGTAGCTGACCGCGTGACGCGACTTCGAGTAGACCTCGTAGCGGCCCGGATCGAGCAGGTCCTCGTCGGTGCCGCCCGAGACCAGGTAGGTCCGCACGACCTTGCCGCGCCGGTCGACGAGCCATACGCGCTGACGCTGCTCGGAGTACACCACCCGCTTGCCGCTTCCTGTCTGTGCGGGCAGCACACGCGACGCCGGGTCGGGACGGTCGACCTTGGGCTGGACGGTCTCAGGGTCTGGCTCCTTGACCGTCAGCCAGTCGTCAAACGTTGCAGCCGCCGTCTCGTCCGCCGCGCCCGAGCCCGCGTCGGGTCGTGGGTGCTGCAGCTGAGCGATCCGCTCGCTGGGTTCTCCGAGTGCGGCACCAGGCCCGAACCCGAGGGCTCCTGCCACCGACAGCATCGTCACTGCAATCGCGGTTCCAACGGCCGTCCATCGACGAGCAGGCACGCCACGGTGCTGCGCTACGCGAAGGTCGGGCACATCTAGCAGTCTAACCAGAGGCGTACAGGTTCTCCGCGATCTCGCGGTAGGCCTGCGCGCCGCGCGTCGTCCGTGCGGTCCGGAAGATCGAAGCGCCGACGGCGGGCGCCTCGGCGAATCGGATGGAACGTGGGATGGGCGGCGTGACCACGTCGATGTCATACGTCTCCGCGATCGTGTCCAGCACCGCACGTGAATGCTTGGTACGGCCGTCGAACAGCGTCGGTAGAACGCCCATCACCTGAAGAGACTTGTTGGTGTAACGGCGCACGTCGTGAATCGTGTCAAGCAGCTGACCAACGCCCCGGTGCGACAACGTCTCGCACTGCAAGGGGATCAGCACCTGGTCGGCCGCCGAAAGCGCAGCTACTGTCAGTACGCCGAGCGTGGGTGCGCAGTCGAGCAGAATCCAGTCGTAGTCGTCGAGCACGCCCTCGAGGACGTCGCGCAGGGCATGCTCACGGCCAGGCCGCATCAACAGCGCACCCTCGGTGCCGGCGAGCTCGATGGTCGCCGGCAGCAGGTCCGGCCCGTCGTCGGTGGCAACGATCACATCGCTGATGTCGGCCTGCCTCAGCAACACGTGGTGCGCCGACACCTCGAGCTCCTCGGGGTCGACCCCGAGCGAGAACGTCAAGCAGGACTGGGGATCGAGGTCCACCAACAGCACGCGTGCGCCAAGGTGGAAGAGGGCTGTGCCGAGGGAAGCGACCGTCGTCGTCTTGGCGACACCACCCTTCTGGTTGGCGATCGCGAGCGTGGTGGTCATCGCGCCATATTGTGCCACCCGGCGTACGGTCGGCGGCGCCGCCTTGAATTCCGTGGCCTGGGTGGGATGCTGACGCGGTGCCTCTCGCCTTGATCACCGGACCCACGTCGGGCATCGGTCGTGCCTTCGCCCGCGCCCTCGCAGCCGAGGGGCACGACCTGGTGCTGGTGTCGCGGGACTCAGACCGACTGCAGCGCCTCGCAGCCGATCTTCACGACGAGACCGGCGTCCGGTGCGAGGTGCTTCCTGCCGACCTGGGAGACGTGGAACAGTGCGCACGCGTCGAGGCCCGACTCGGGCAGGAGCCGTTGGACGTACTCATCAACAACGCGGGTTTCGGCCTGCGCCGACCGTTCGAGGCCAACGACCTCGAGACCGAGCAGCACGGCTTCGACGTGATGGTGCGCGCGGTGATGCGGCTCTGTCATGCGGCGGTCGGGCCGATGCGGCAGGCGGGTCGCGGTGACATCGTCAACGTCTCCAGCGTCGCGGGCTTCCTCCCCCGTGGCACGTACGGCGCCCACAAAGCGTGGGTGACGAGCTTCAGCCGGTGGGCCAACATCCACTACCGGACCGACGGGTTGCGGGTGATGGCGCTGTGCCCCGGGTTCGTGCGCACGGAGTTCCATCAGCGGATGGACGCCGATCTCGCCGGCATACCGCCCTGGATGTGGCTGGATGCCGACCGGCTGGTTGCTGAGGCGTTGACCGACCTGCGTAACGGGAAGGCTGTGTCGGTGCCGAGCCGGCGTTACAAGGCGGTCGTCGCGGCGTCAAGGATCGCGCCGGCGAGCATCGTGGAGAAGTTTGCGAGGAGGGGTCGATGAGTACGCCGAGGAAGGTGACACCGCACCCGTCCATCCGCCCTGCGACCACGGAGACCGACCGAGGTTCGTTCGCGACCTGGGTGTGCGCGCCCGCTGGCTCGTCGCTGCCTCGCGGGAACGTGATCCTGGTCCCCGGCTTTACCGGCTCCAAGGAGGACTTCGGCGAACTACTGCCGTTGCTGGCCGACACCGGCTGGCAGGCAGCGACCTACGACCAGCGCGGCCAGTTCGAGACACCAGCAGCAGGGTCTGATGGCGACCTCAGCCTGGCCGGCCTGGCGGCAGACCTGGTCGCGGTCACCGGCGCGCTGTTCGGGCGCGACGAGCGTACGCATCTGGTCGGCCACTCGTTCGGTGGTCTCGTCGCCACTACTGCCGTCGTCGAGTCACCCGAGCTGTGGGCAAGCTTGACGCTGATGTGCTCCGGGCCGGGTGGCTTCGACGGCCCGAAAGGGCAAGAGGCGCTCGACGGTGCGACCCTGATCGAGACGCAAGGACTTGAGGCGGCGTACGAGAGCCGGTCCCGGCGGGCCATAGATCGCGGTCAGCAGCTGCCGGCGGCAGAGATCGAACAGTTCCTGCGCACCCGGTTCATGGCCAACTCGCAGGCGTCGCTGGCCGCGATGGCGCGGTTGCTGGCGACGGCGCCCGATCGCACCACCGAGCTGGCGAGCTCCGGAGTCAAGGTTGCGGTGCTTCGGGGCGCGGATGACGACGCCTGGCCGCACGCAGTTCAAGACGAGCTCGCCGCGGCGCTCGGCACCTCGGTTGTGGTGATCCGCCAGTCCGCGCACTCCCCCGCAGTAGAGGCGCCGGAAGAGACGCGAGACGCCCTCGCCCGCATCTGGATGTCCTGACCGCCGCCGCTTGCCCCGCCTGCCCGCCCGCCTGCCCGCCTGCCCGCCCGCCTGCGTACCTCACCAGGCGTTTGCCATGTCAACAATGCAGTTAGCTTGTTAACACGGCAAATTTGGCATGTGCACAGACCATCTGCATTGTTGACATGGCAAACGCCCCGGCGCTGGTCAGCTGGGGTCAGGGTTCTTCGAGGCCTGCCCACGGGTGGCGCGGAGGTACGGCGGCGGAGCCGGCCACGCAGGAACGGTTGAAGTCGCACCAACCGCACAGCGCGCTCACCTTGGCGGGGTACATCGCGTCGGCCTCGCCGGCCCCGACCCCCGACTTGTACCGCTCGTCGAGCTCGGCGATCTCGGCGGCGATCGAGTCGGCCCGACGCAGGTGGCGGGTCAGCCCTTCGTCGGTGTGCTCCCACGCGACCACTGCACCCGTCGGGAGGTGGTGCAGCTCCACCCGGCGGCAACGCTTGCGTAGCGTGCGCTCGGCCCCCGCGGCATACACCGCGAGCGCCAGGGATGTCCTCGCGTCGTCGACGGTGAGCACATGGCGCCCGGTCTTGTAGTCGACGATCACCAGACCTTCGCTGCCTCGGTCGTCGATCCGGTCCACTCGGCCGAACAGCGCCGCGTGGTCGGTCTTGAGCGCCACGGTGCGCTCGACGCCGATCGGCTCGTCACGCGGATCGATGTCGCCGACGTAGCGCTCGACCATCTCCCGAGCCCGCGCCCTGGCTGCCTCCCGCTGACGCGCGTCGCGGTAGCCGTCGAGCAGCCAGGCGGCGTCGAGCAGCGCGCCGGACCTGGCGACCGTGCGCTCCTGCAGGGGCAGCTTCCACCAGTTGGCCAACGCGGTGTGGACGGCAGCACCGAGCGAGTTGTGCGCCCATGGCGGCCCCTTCGGTGGCGAAGGGCTGTCGAGGTAGCTGAACCGGTAGCGCCGAGGACAGTCGAGGTAGGTCGCGAGCCGCGACGGTGCCGCCTGAAGCAAGCGGCGAGGCATGCCGTCGAGCGGCAGCTGACCGTCAGCCATGGCTTGCCCGCCCCACACCTTCGGTCACGGCCGCCCCACGGCCGGCACCGCGACACCGGCCGCCTCGGCGTTGTACGCGGCCGCCTCGAGCAGCCGCTCGTACTGCGCCGGTTCGGTGAGGTTGCAGCCGAGCTCGTGGTCGACCTTGCCGGCTCCGTGGAAGTCGCTGGCTCCGGTCGCCACCAGGTCGAGCTCGCGGGCGATCGTGCGAAGCGCCTCACGGTCCGCACCGTTGTGGTCTTGGTGGTCGACCTCGATGCCGACCAGCCCGTCGCCCTGCAACGAAGACAGCGTGGGCAGGTCAAGAACCCGTCGGCTCCCTCTCCCCCACGGGTGCGCGATGACCGCCGCTCCCCCCGCCTCGGTCACCAGGCGGACCATGGCGCGGGTGTCGGACGCATACCGCGTCACGTAGCCCGGCCGGCCCCAGTTGAGCCAGGTGCTGAACGCGTCGCCCCGGTCGTCGGCGTACCCCTTGGCGACAAGGACGTCAGCGATGTGCGGTCGGCCGATGGCCTTCGCCTCCCCCACCTGTCGCATGACTTCGGGCTCGTCGATGTCGACACCGGCGTCGCGGAGCTGCCCCAGCATGGCGGCGAGCCGGCCGGAGCGTCCGGCCAGGATGAGATCGAGCTCGGCGACGAGCCCTGGGTACGTCGGGTCGGGCAGATAGGCGAGCAGATGCACCCCCGCGCCCTTGTGCTTGGTGGATATCTCGATGCCCGGCACGACGACGATGCCTACCTGCTCTGCGGCGGACCGCGCCTGTTGCCAGCCGGCGGCGGAGTCGTGGTCGGTCAACCCGACGACGTCCAGGCCCGCCTCCGCCGCGAGCGCGACAACCTCCGCAGGCGACAGGGTGCCGTCTGAGGCACGAGAGTGGGTGTGGAGGTCGATACGCACGTCAGCGAGTGTAGGGCTCGACGACCTCCGTTCCGGCCGACGCCGGACCGCTGTGGAGACGCCGACTCCCACGCGTCTTGACGAGGTCATAGACGCCGAACGCCAGCGCCACCGCGACGAAGCACAAGGTGACGACGATGGCGCTGCCGAGCGCGTCGCCGTACGCCGCGCTGCGCTCGTCGCCCGTCAAGGTGTCGACGCCTGACGGCAGGGCTGCGAAGTACGCCGCGCCGATGATCGACTGGCCGATCGCCGACCCGATCCGCTGCGAGGTCTGCAGCACGCCTCCGGCGGTGCTCCCCACCACCGGGTCGACCTCGGCGAGGGACAATGTCTGGTTGGGAGTGATGAGCGCGCCGGAGCCGAGGCCCGCCACGAAGAGGGGAGGCGCGAAGACAAGCAGGACGTTCTCGCCGCCGCTGGCGCCCACGACCAGGCCGAGCGCGAGCGCCCCCAGTCCGAAGGTCAGGCAAGCGCCCACCACGAGCGGACGCCCGATGCGGGTGACGACGCGCCCGGCAAGCGGCGCCGCGACCGACGTGCCGAGCGCGAACGCAGTGATCCCGATGCCGGACTGCAGCGCCGTGAAGCCGAGCCCCTGCTGGTAGTAGAGCGCCAGCACGAGCGGCAACCCCGTCATCGCACAGAAGAAGAACAAGGCCAGCAAGACACCGGCCGTGTACGACGGTCGCTGGAACAGCCGCAGGTCCACGAGCGGATCCGACCCGGTCCTGGTGAGGCGCGCTTCCCGGCGGAAGAAGCAACCCAGCAGCACGGTTGCCGGCACGGCCAGCCAGGCCAGCCGGGGGTCTCGCAGCGCGTCGTACTCCACGGCGGCGAAGAGGACGCAGAAGATTCCGCCACCCAGCAGCGCCGCCCCGATCACGTCCAGCTTGTGGCGCCCACCCTTCTGCGCCCGTGGAAGCCAGCGACGAGCCGCGACCAGCACAGCGGCGCCGATCGGGACGTTGACGAAGAAGACGAGTCGCCAGCCGAGGTCCGGCCCGCCCAGGGCGATGAGGCCCCCACCCACGAGTGGCCCCAACGCCGTTCCGAGGCCGACTACGGTCCCGATGACGCCGAACGCGCGGCCGCGCTCGCTACCGCGGAACAGCTGCTGGACGAGACCCGACACCTGCGGGTTGATCAGTCCGCCGGACAACCCCTGCAGGACCCGTGCCGCGATGAGCAGACCGCCTCCGGGAGACAGGCCGGACAGAGCGCTCGACGCGACGAACCCCGCCACACCAACGATGAACATCAGTCGACGTCCGTGGTCGTCACCGAGTCGGCCAGCGAGGACGGGTACGAGACCGAAGGACAGGATGTAGGAGCTCACGATCCACTGGAGCTGTGCGGGGCTCGCATCGGTCGACTCACCGATCGCGGGCAACGCCACATTGGTGATGCTCACGTCGAGCAGCGTCATGAAGAGCGCACTGCAGCAGACGGCGAGTGCGATCCAGCGACGTGGGTCGGGTGGGGAGTCCTCGGCCGGCGTCACCGTGGCAACGCTACAAGCCGTCGTGGCCGACACCAGACCCCGACGGCGGTCGGTCTGCAGCGGCCGAGAAGGCCGTGCCGTTCAGTCGAGAAGCAGGCGGGGTGAGAGCTCGCCGACCGGGAGCACGGTCAGCTCTGCTCCGAGCTGGCGCGCATCGACGAGGTGCATCGGCTCGACCATCAGGGCGCTCGACTCGGCCGGGTGGACGACCACCCACAGCCAACGGCCGGCTGCTTCGCCGGCGTACACCGCACGGTCGGGCTCTGCCTGGACTACCCACAACGGCACGGGGTGGCCCTCGATGTCGAACTTCGCGTGCGGGGGGCCCTCGCCGACTCCCGGCGTCGGGTAGCTCATCGAGAGGCCGGCGAAGTGGCTGCCCACGCCCGCGCCTGCCTCTTCGCAGATCAGTAGCAGCTCGGCCGGATCACCGAACGGGTCCGGCCCTGACCAGCAGCTGACCGTTGCCGCGCCGTCGTCGTCTGCTTCGGTGTGGGCCAGGCCCGAAAACGTCCATTCGCTCGGCACCGGCCACGGCGACCACAACGGCATGGACACCTCGTTGATCTCTCCGCCGAGCACCGCGGCGAACGGGTCGATCACGCTGAGTCGATGACGCATGCGACCACGGTGGTGGGTACGCCGACGTGCGGTCAAGCACCCACGACCTCCTTCTCATCGACATACTCACCTCGTGGCGCCTCTGTGACGACCCGCTCTCGATTCGTCCGACCCAGCAAAGGGTTCTTGCGCCTGAGCGTTCCGGACGAATCGGGGGGTCAAGGGGTAGCCGAGCCATGCGAGCCACGACGCCCGGATGAGTACCGTCGAGGGATGAAGGTGCCGTGCGTGGGGGCTGTGATCAAGGACGAGGAAGGGCGGCTTCTCGTCGTCCTCCGCGGTCGCGCACCCGCGCAGGGACGGTGGTCGATCCCGGGTGGCCGGGTCGACGACGGTGAGACCCTCGCGATCGCCGTCCGTCGTGAGGTGCTCGAGGAGACCGGCCTGCAGGTCGAGGTCGGCGCGGTTGCAGGCACCGTCGAGCTCCCCGGGCTCGATGGCTCCGTCTATGCCGTTACCGACTTCTTCTGTACGCCGACCGGCCCGAGCCGTGACCTGCAGGCGGGCGACGACGCCGACGACGTCAGCTGGGTGAGCCGCGCCGAGCTGGCACGGCTCGACACCTCCCCCGGCCTCGTCGACATACTCACCTCGTGGCGCGTCTGGGACGACCCCCCTCCCGATTCGTCCGACCAAGCCAAGGGTTGCCGCGCCTGAGCCATCCGGACGAATCGGGGGCCTGAGCGGTCCCTCCCGATTCGTCCGACCCAGCCAAGGGTTGCCGCGCCTGAGCCATCCGGACGAATCGGGGGCCTGAGCGGTCCGGACGAATCCGGGGGGTACAGCCTGAGCGGTCCGGACGACTCGGGGGTTACGGGTAGTCGCCGACGATCCAGTGCCGAACCGTGGTGGCGAGCCGGCTCCAGCCGCCGGGGTAGCCGAGCATGACGTAGCCGTGACCACCAGGAAGTACGTCGAGCCGCTTGGTCGCGGCCGGAACGCGCTTGATGGCTTGGCGAAACGCCGAAACGGTGAGCGGGTCCACGGGCGAGGCGGCCAACAGCGTCGGCATCGTCAGGGCCTCAGCGTCTCGAGGCAGGTCGGTGCCCGGCCAGTCAGGTGGGCCCGACAGGTCGACCACGGCGTCTGCTCGGGCGGTGGCCGCAGCCGGCAGCGCCACCGCGCCGCCCATCGACGCCCCGACCACCGTCACCCGGGTCGCTCCGTGCTCGCGGGCGAAGTCAACCGCCGCGGTGGCTTGCGCCGCCTGGTCGTCCTCGTCTCGCGCTGTGCAGACCGAGCGACCGTAGCCGCAGAGGTCGAACATCACGACGTGCACCCCTCGCTCGGACAGCCACAGCCCGTACTCCCACCACCCGCACAGACCGTCCCGGTCGGTCTGATGGAGCAGCACCGCCCACGTCGGACCGCGCCCCAGCTCTGCGGCCGTCAACCGAGACGAGCGGAACCGGAGTACCCGGTCGCGGCCGGGCCCCGTCGACCCCGTGCAGCGCACGGCCGCGGAGTCGTCGAGCGGCGCAGTCGCAGACGGCGTACCCGGTGGCGGTGTCGAGAAAGGTGACGTTGTCGACGCGGACGCGCCGTCGCCGTTGCGTGACGGCCGGTCGGGCTCTCCGGCTGACCCGCCGCAAGCGGCAATCGCGACCGTGAAAGCACCCAGCCATCCGACGACCTGCACACGACGCTTCGCCCCGAACATCGAACCAGGGTAACCATTGTGGCGCGACGTCCCGCGCGCAGCGCTTTGGCGGGACGGGAACCGTCAGGCGACCGCCCCCGTCCCATCCGGCATGAAACCGCACATCACTTGCAGAGCCCGCCTTGCCCGAAGCGTCGCTCTCGGTCTCAGCGCCCTCGCCTTCGCGGCGTGCAGCAGCGCTGTCGACGTCACCGAACCCACGACCGACCCCGGAGCAGACATCGACCCGCGGTCGTACTACGACGACTACACCGTCGGCTCCGACGAAGGCTGGTTGTGGGGCACCCCGAACTACGGCACGTCACGTGGCGTCACTGAGGACCAGACGCTCCGAGGAGGCCCCGCGGAGCCGCGCGACCCCGGACTGCTCGAGGGCAACAACTTCGTCGACGCCGGCACCAGCGGTTTCACGGACCCGCGTGAGGACCCGTTGTCCACGTTCGCCCTCGACGTCGACACGGGTTCGTACTCGGTCGGCAGAACACTTCTGCGGTCCGGGCTGCTGCCCCCCACTGACTCGATCCGCCCCGAGGAGTGGGTCAACGCCTTCGACTACCAGCAGCCGGCGCCCACCGCCTCCGACCTGGGCCTGCAGGTCGACCTGATGCTCGCGCCCAGCACCACCGACGGCACCCAGCTGGTGCGCATCGGGGTGAAGGCGCGTGAGGTCACCGCAGCCGACCGGTTGCCGGTAGCCCTCACGCTCGTGGTCGACACGTCCGGCTCGATGGACATCCGAGAGCGCCTCGGGCTCGCCAAGTCGTCGCTGGCGCTGCTGGCGCAGCACCTTCGTCCGACCGACACCATCGCCGTCGTCACCTACGAGTCCACCGCCCGGCCGCTGCTCGAACCCACACCGGTCAGCGACACCGAAGCAATCCTGGCGGCCATCGACGACCTGCAGCCGGGCGGCAGCACCAACCTGGAAGCCGGACTGAAGCTCGGTTACCGGCAGGCACGGGCGGCGTACCGCGACGACGCCGTCAACGCGGTGATCCTCGCCTCCGACGGCGTCGCCAACGTCGGCACCACCGGGCCCGGCGCGATCAGCACCGAGATCCGGCGGGCCGGCAGCGAAGGCATCCACCTCGTCACGGTCGGCTACGGCATGGGCAACTACAACGACAACCTGATGGAGCAGCTCGCGGACCAAGGCGACGGGTTCTACGCCTACGTCGACACGTACGCCGAGGCCGAGCGACTCTTCGTCGAGGACCTCACCAGCACGCTGACGCCGGTGGCGAAGGAGGCGAAGGTGCAGGTTGCCTTCGACCCGGCACTCGTGTCGTCGTACCGGCTGATCGGCTACGAGAACCGCGCACTCGACGACGACGAGTTCACCGACAACTCCGTGGACGCCGGCGAGATCGGAGCCGGTCACGACGTGACCGCGCTCTACGAGGTGCAGCTGGTCGCCGACGCGCCCGCGAACGTCGAGCTCGGTGACGTCACCTTGCGCTGGGAGTCAGCCGGCTCCGGTGAGATCGACGAACAGTCGAGCACGCTCGCAGCAGTCGACCCGACCGCCGAGCCTGCCGACGAGCTCCTGCTCGCCGCCACGGTCGCCGACTTCGCCCAGCTGCTCAAGCAGGCCCCGCCGCTCAGCGACCGGGAGCTCGGTCTCGACGACCTCGCCCAGCGCGCCGACGACCTGGCTGCCCGCGGAGTCGACGGCGCGGCAGCCCTCAGTGACCTGATCGCTCGGGCCCGCGCAGCCCGATAGCCCTCGGAACCTGCCGGGGACGCCCGCTACTGCTCCGCGTTCCACCGGTCGATCGTCGGCGTGCCTCGGTCGAAGCTGAGCACACTGACCTTCGCCGTGTCGAGCGGCAGGTGCGCCCCCACCGCGACGGGCTGGTCGATCCAGCGCGCGGCCAGCGTGCGGAGGATGTGCCCGTGGGCGAAGAGCAAGACCCGGCCGCCGGTGTCGCGACACCGGGTGATCACGCGGTCGACGCGTACCTTGGTCTCGTCCGGTGACTCACCGCTGGGGGCGCCGTCGGTCCAGACCGACCAGTCGGGCCGCTCGATCTGGATGTCTGCGCGGGTACGGCCTTCGTAGTCACCGTAGTTCCACTCCACGAGGTCGTCGTCGATCGTGACGTCTGAGACCCCGGCGAGCTCGGCCGTATGCCGGGCCCGCTGCCGCGGGCTGCACAGCACCAGGTCGAAGGTCGTCCCGGCCAGCTTGTCCTTCAGCGCCGTCGCGGCCGCCACCCCTTCCGTCGTCAGCGGCAGGTCGGTGGTGCCGGTGTGGCGTCCGGACTTGCTCCACTCGGTCTCGCCGTGGCGCACCAGCCAGACCTGGGTCTCCTGCTCCTCTTGCTCCATGCGCGGGACTCTAACTGGTCGGTTGCCGCCGCGATCAGTCGCGCGGCAGCGGCTCCGGGCGGCCCGGTTGGTCCCCGCCGCGCGCGTCGAGGTAGCTCTGCTTGGGCACCATCACCTTGCGTTTGAAGATGCACACCACAGTGCCGTCCTGGTTGTAACCGATCGTCTCCACGTGGACGACACCCCGGTCATCCTTCGATGTGCTCTCCCACTTGTCGAGCACGGTGGTCTGGCCGTAGATGGTGTCGCCGTGAAACGTCGGGGCGACATGACGCAGGGACTCCACCTCCAGGTTGGCGATGGCCTTGCCGGAGACGTCGGGCACGCTCATCCCCAGCAACAGCGAGTAGACGTAGTTGCCCACCACGACGTTTGTGCCGAACTGGGTGGTGTCCTCCGCGTAGTGCGCATCGAGGTGCAACGGGTGGTGGTTCATCGTCAGCAGGCAGAAGAGATGGTCGTCGTACTCCGTGACCGTCTTGCCGGGCCAGTGCTTGTAGGTCGCCCCTACCTCGAACTCCTCGTAGCTGCGGCCGAACTGCATCAAGACTCCTCCGAGACGGGGACGGTGGGCTGGCGGGACGGGTCAGTCGGTGCGCAGCGCCAGCCGGCCGAGCTGGTTGCGCGCGTCCTCGGCGACCTGGGGCTGGCACAGCAGCTCGTACGACGTCGCGACGACCTGGGTGCTGGACGTGAAGTCGCGCTTGCCGCCGGTGGCGGCGTACCCCAGCATCCCTGACAGCGCGCCCACTCCGGCACCGACAACGGCAGCGAAGACCGGCACCAGCAGCGACACGTCGCCTCCGCCGAACAGCATCAGCAGCGCGCCCATGAACAATCCCCACATGGCGCCGGTGGCCGCGCCCGCCTGGATGACCTTGCCGCGCGTGAGGCGGCCGGTGACGCGCTCGACGAGACGCAGGTCAGTGCCGACGATGGTGACGTTCTCCACCGGGAACTCGTTGTCCGACAGGTAGTCCACGGCTTCTTGCGCCTTGGCGTACGTCGGGTAAGTGCCGATCGGTAGGCCGGTCGGCAGCTGCGGAAGTGGTAGAGGCAGCGGCATGACAGCTCCTTTGTGTGCGTGGGTCCATCATCCCACGGCGTTCTCAGCGGATGCCGTGAACCGGCGCTGCTCCTAGCGGAGCTTGTAGTCCTCGAGCAGACGGCGGCCGATGATCATCCGCTGAATGTCGGCCGTGCCCTCACCGATCAGCAGCATCGGCGCCTCCCGGTAGAGCCGCTCGATCTCGTACTCCTTGGAGTAGCCGTAGCCGCCATGGATCCGAAACGAGTCCTCGACGACCTGGGAGCAGTACTCCGACGCGAGGTACTTCGCCATCCCGGCCTCGAGGTCGTTGCGTTCGCCGGAGTCCTTCTTCTTGGCCGCGCGCACCATCATCTGGTGGCTGGCCTCGACCTTGGTCGCCATCTCCGCAAGCCGGAACAGCACCGCCTGGTGCTCGGCAATCTTCTTGCCGAAGGTCTCGCGCTGCTGCGCGTAGGCGACTCCGAGCTCGAATGCGCGCCAGGCCACACCGCAGCCGCGCGCAGCGACGTTGACCCGGCCGACCTCGACACCGTCCATCATCTGGTAGAAACCGCGGCCGGGCTCTCCACCGAGGACGCGGTCTGCGGGCATCTCCAGGTGGTCGAGGATGAGCTCGGTCGAGTCGACCCCCTTGTAGCCCATCTTGTCGATCTTGCCGGGGATGGTCAGGCCAGGCATCACCTCGCCGAAACCGGCCGGCTTCTCGATGAGAAACGTCGTCATGTTCTTGTAGACCGACTCCGCGCCCGTGTCGGTCTTCACGAGCACGGCCACCAACGTCGACGTACCCCCGTTGGTGATCCACATCTTCTGACCGTCGACGACCCAGGTCTGGTCGTCCTTCTGGGTGGCCTTGGTCCGGATCGCTGACACGTCGGAGCCGCAGCCGGGCTCGGACATCGAGAACGCACCACGGATCTCACCGGTGGACATCTTCGGCAGGAAGTACTGCTTCTGCTCATCCGTGCCGTGCTGCATCAGCATGTAGGCGACGATGAAGTGGGTGTTGATGATGCCGGAGATGCTCATCCAGCCGCGGGCGATCTCCTCGACCACCAGCGCGTACGTCAGCAGCGACTCGCCCAGTCCGCCGTACTCCTCGGGGATGGTGAGACCGAAGAGGCCGAGCTCCATCATCTTGTCGACGATGTCCTGCGGATACTCGTCCGCGTGCTCCAGCTCGGTGGCGACAGGGAGGATCTCCTTGTCCACAAAGGCCCGGACCGTCTTCAAGATCTCCGACTGGATGTCGGTCAGGCCCTCGGTCTCGCAGAGGCGACCCATAGTTGCGCCTTCCTGTCGTGGCGGTGGTGCGGCGTACGCCGAGTATCGCAAGGTCGACCGCCCACCGGCATCTTGCGTGACCGACCCAACATTCATCGGGGTGACTTCAGTCGCTGGGTGGCTGCCAGACGTCCGAGCGCTCCATGCCGGCCGAGCGTCCCTTGGCAGCAACCACGAGCGCCATCTTGCGGGAAGCCTCGTCGATCATCTCGTCGCCGAGCATGACGGCACCCGTGGCGCCACCCTGCTCGGACGTCGAGTGCTCGTAGGCGTCGAGGATGTTCTCGGCGTGGTCGTAGTCTCCCTGCGACGGCGAGTACACCTCGTTCGCGGCCGCGATCTGGTCGGGGTGCAGCACCCACTTGCCGTCGAAACCCAGTGCGGCACTGCGTCCGGCGACGCGGCGGAACCCGTCGACGTCACGCACCTGCAGGTACGGGCCGTCGACGGCCTGCAGGTCGTGCGCCCGGGCCGCCATCAAGATCCGCATCAGGATGTGGTGGTAGGCGTCGCCGACGTCGTACCCCGGCGGCTGCTCGCCGACCACCAGCGACTTCATGTTGATCGACGCCATGAAGTCAGCCGGACCGAAGATGATGGTCTCGAGGCGGGGGCTCGCGGTGGCGATGCTGTCGACGTTGATGAGCCCGAGCGCGTTCTCGATCTGAGCCTCGATGCCGATCCTGCCTACCTCGAGCCCGACGGTCTTCTCGATCTGGGTCAGGAGTACGTCGAGCGCGACGACCTGGTCGGCTGTCTGCACCTTGGGCAGCATCAGACAGTCGAGGTTGGCACCGGCCCCTTCGACGACCTCGATGACGTCGCGGTAGGTCCACTGCGTCGTCCAGTCGTTCACGCGCACGACGCGGACCTTGCTCCCCCAGCCGCCGGAGTTCAGCGTCTCGACCACGGTGCCGCGGGCGTCAGGCTTGGCGATGGGCGCGACGGAGTCCTCCAGGTCGAGGAAGACCTGGTCGGCGTCGAGCCCTTTTGCCTTCTCGAGGAAGCGCGGGTTGGAGCCCGGCACCGCCAGGCAGGAGCGGCGCGATCGGAGACCTTCAGGCATCGGTGGTCCTTTGGGCGAGGGGCTGGCTGCGCCCGACTCTAGATGTCGACCGCCACGTACGCCGCGCCCGGTTGCCCGCGAGGCGACGCGGCGTGTCGGTCGGCGAGCCGTGCTGTCAGCGGCCGCCGGCCTTGAGCCCCCCGACCTCGACACGTATGGTCGACACCTCGAAGCCCAGACGGCGCGCCGAATCCCACCAGGTCGTCCGGGCCCTGTCCGCTATCAGATGACCCGACGGGTGGGAGCGGAGAACCCGAGAATCGGTGTGGTGGTTGCCTAGCAGCCGGGCACATCGTGGGGTGAAGTCATTTTCGTGACCGGGCACCCTCTAGCCCGAACCCGACAGCTAACTTCGCAGGCATCGGAGAGGGAAAACAGCCATGGGCTACGAGCCACAACATCGCGCCGCCACGTCGGCGCGACGTAACGTCCCCCGCACCGCAGCGACCACCGCGACCTTCACCGCCGCGTTGATCGGTTCGGTCCTCCTCAATACCAGCCCCGCATCGGCGGCCGACGACACCACCTGGAACGCACTCTCGCAGTGCGAGTCGAGCGGCGACTGGCACATCAACACCGGCAACGGTTACTACGGTGGTCTGCAGTTCTCGCAGAGCACCTGGGAGGGCTTCGGAGGTACGCAGTACGCCTCGCGCGCTGACCTGGCCACCCGCGAGCAGCAGATCGCCACCGCCGAGAAGGTTCTCGACGTTCAGGGCTGGGGCGCCTGGCCGGCGTGCTCGGCCGGGCTCGGATTGTCGAGCGCCGACGCAGCCGGCACCCCGGACATCTCAGGTGCGACCAACAGCGGCACCCGCCATCATCATCACGGTGACCGTCCGGCTCCGAGCGGCGGTTCCTACACCGTGCGGGCCGGCGACACGCTGTCGCTGATCGCCGACCGCCTGGGCGTGGCTGGGGGTTGGAGGGCGCTTTACGAGGCGAACACCGGCGTCGTCGCGGACCCGAACCTCATCTACGTCGGTGAGCACCTACGGCTGCCCTGACCTGCGGGAGCAGCGGTCCTCAGCCGGGCCATCGCAGAGCTGGCGAGCCTTCCGGTTGGTCGTACGTGAGTCGAGACCACACAGTTGGGTCGATTTCTGTTCCAGTGGCAGAGACGGTTCAGCTCCCTGTGGTCCTCGACCACGCCTCAGTCGACGGGTGCCTCGACGGGCACGGCGGCCGGGGACCTGGAGGTGACCACGATCGCGAGGCCAGCGCAGATCAGCACCAGGCCGGCGTACACGGCAATGGGCGGCGCCTGGCCGAGGAACACGGCGGCCAGCAGAGCAGCCCCCGGCACCTCCAGCAGGAGTGTCATTGAGACCAGGGTCGGGCTCATCGTCGCGAGCAGGTGGTTGAAGACCGTATGCCCCAGCAGCTGCGCCGCCACCGTCACCGCGATGATCAGCAGCCAGCTCTTGGCGTCGAACCCCCACACCTGCACCCGGCCGACGGCACAGGCGATCAGCAACAGCGCCGCACTGGTGCTGTAGCAAAGAAAGGTGTACGTCGTCGTGTCGAGCTCGGATCGCACGCGGCCCCCGACCACGGTGTAGGCGGCCGCGAAGACACCGCCGACCAGGGCGAGCACATCCCCCGTCAGGGCCCGCCCCGAGATCGTCAGGTCGACGCCCGACACCACGAGCACGCCCAGAAGTGCCACGGCGATCCCGATCCACACCCGCGAGACCACCCGGTCGCCCGACACCCTCGCCAGCACGACGACCCACGCGGCCTGGAGGCAGACGAGCGCGGTCGCAGAGGCGACCGAGGTGTACTTCAGCGACAAGGTCCAGGTGGCAAAGTGCAGCGCCAACATCAGCCCCGCGAAACACGACCGGGCGAGCGCCCGGCGGGGCACTGCGGAGAGGTCGGTGCGCAGCCGCGGCGCCGCGAACCCCGCAACCGAGGCGGCGCCCAGACCGCTGCGCCACAGCGACATCGCGAGCGCCGGCACGGCGGTCGCCGCCGCCATCAGCGGTCCCGAGAGCGAGACGCCTGCGACACCGACGACGAGCAGCAGCACGCTGCTCGCGGGCGGAGGTGTGGATGGGCGCTCGGGCACCGTGCCATCTTGGCTGCCGTGTGGCAGTGTTCGGCACGTGGGTCAAAGCGGCGAACCCGCCAACGTCGGCGAGGACTCTTCCGAGGCGGCTGGACCTCCCGAGGCTGGAGCCGACGAGTGGCAGCGACGAGCCCTGGTCGACGAGGCGCTGAAGAAGTCCGCGCTGATCTGGCTCACCCGGGAACCGCCCCATCGCGAGCAGGCCTACTGGCATGCCTGGGTCGACGGCCGGGCCTACCTACTGACCGGTCCGGGCGAGCAGCCCGACCCGCACCTGCAGGAGGGCGAGCGGCTGCGGCTCGTGGTCCGCAGCAAGGACACCGTCCAACGCCTGGTGGTCGTCGACGCGACGGCCCACCGACTGCAGCCGGCTGACGACGACTGGGGGTCCGCAACCGCAGCGCTCGCCGCCGGACGGCTGAACCTCCCGCACGCCGAGCAAGCACCGGCGCGCTGGGCGGGCGACCCTGCCACCGCGATCTACCGGCTGACCCTCGGCACGGAGCTGATCGAGGGGCCTGGGCAGTACGCCGACACATCGCACCGAGCCACGCCGCCCCCGACAACGGCAACCACCGCGACGAGACGGCCCTGGGTGCTACACAAGCGCGGAGGCAGCGGCCGCCGGCTCTCCTGATCGACCTGTCAGCCGCTCAGGGTGGCATGGTGATCGTCCCGGAGGCCGTCGCCACGACCTGACCGGCCACGTGGCAGCGGACCGCCCGGCCGTCGGTGGCCTCCACGCGGCCGAGGAGCACCGACGGTCGGCCCATCTCGACTCCCTGCGAGATCCGGTACGCCGTCTCGCCGTCAGCAGCCGCGACGGCGCCGGCCACCAACGCCAGGCCCAGACCGGCTGCCGCCGAGCCGGTGGCCGGGTCCTCGGCGATGCCAAAGCCGGGCACGTACACCCGGGCGCGCACACTGACCGGTGCGCCCGCCAGGTGAGCCCCTTCGACGGAGTACACGCAGACTCCGTCCAGCGGGTCGCGCAGGTCGCTGCGGTCGATGTCGACCTCGCTCACCTTGGTGCCGGTCGGGCGGGAGCGCGACACGGCGTCGGTCGCGACCCGCAGGTACAGCCAGGTGAGCCCGCACCCTGCGACGTGGGCGGGACCGGCGGCGGCAGCAGCGGTCAGCCCCACCAGCGGCGCGACGGCCGCGACCTCCTGCGACGACAGCTCGCGCGCCTCGTCGCGCGGTGTCGCGGTCAGCTCGACCGGCGCTGCGTCGTCGGCTGGCAGGTGTACGCCGATCAGCCCGGCACCGCACGACTGCAACCGGTCCCCGACGCCGAGCAGACCGCGTCGCCTCAGCGCCCACGCCGTCCCGAGCGTCGGATGGCCGGCGAAGGGGATCTCGCCGCCTGGCGTGAAGATCCGCACCCGATAGTCGGCGCCGGCAGCTCGGTCCGCGTCGGTCAGCGCCATCGGGAAGGCCGTCTCGGAGAGGTTGAACTCCACGGCCATGGCGTGCAGCTGCTCTGATGTGCAGTGGTCGGCGGCGTACACGACCGCAAGCGGGTTGCCGGCGTACGCCCGGTCGGTGAAGACGTCGACGATGTCGTAGCTGAGCCCGCCATCCTCACTCGTCGGTGCCCGATGTGCGTGCGGAAAGGCGCTGGGCATGGACGCAGCATAGTGTCGGGTGCCCACACCTCCGCGCTGCTTGCGCCTAGTGGTCGTTCGACTGTCCGCGCTGTCGGACCGGAGGCGCGGACCCACCAGGCGCACCAACGGTAGCCTGACGGGCGTGAGCGCCACCCCTCCTCGTGTCTTCGTTGCCCGCCTGGCGGGCATGCTGGTCTTCGACCCCAACGGCGACCAGGTCGGTCGGGTGCGCGACGTGGTGGCCGCCGTCCGCTCCGACACCCGTCAGCCTCGGGTCCTGGGCCTCGTCATCGAGGTGCTCGGGCGTCGCCGCATCTTCTTGCCGATGACGCGGGTCACCAACGTCGACTCCGGCCAGGTGATCATCACCGGGCTGCTGAACATGCGCCGTTTCGAGCAGCGCCCCAGCGAGACGCTCGTGCTCGGCGAGCTCCTTGACCGCACGGTGACCATCACCGACAGCGGCACCCAAGGTGTCGTGTACGACGTCGGCATGGAGCAGACCCGGACGCGGGACTGGATCTTGTCGCGGGTCGCGATCCAGCACGGCTCCAAGCGGTTCGGCCGCCGCGGTCAGACGCAGGTCGTCGAGTGGTCGGAGGTCACCGGCCTGACCGGTGCCGAGTCCGAGCAGGGTGCCACGCACCTGCTCGCGGCTTTGGACGAGATGCGTCCTGCCGACCTGGCCGGTGTCATCCACGAGCTGTCCCCGAAGCGCCGCCACGAGATCGCAGCAGCACTCGACGACGAGCGTCTCGCCGACGTGCTCGAGGAGCTTCCCGAAGACGACCAGGTCGAGATCCTCGGTCAGCTCGGCTCCGAGCGTGCCGCCGACATCCTCGAAGAGATGTCGCCCGACGACGCAGCCGACCTCATCGCCGAGCTCCCACCCGAGACCGCCGAGGCGCTGCTGTTGCTGATGCAGCCCGACGAGGCCGAGGACGTACGCCGGCTGCTCACCTACGAGGAGAAGACCGCCGGTGGTCTGATGACGACCGACCCGGTGATCCTGCCTCCCGACGCAACCGTGGCGGAGGCGCTGGCTCGCATCCGTAACGCCGAGCTCTCGCCGTCACTGGCCGCGATGGTCTACGTGTGCCGTCCTCCGCTCGAGACGCCGACGGGCAGGTTCATCGGCGTGGGCCACTTCCAGCGGTTGTTGCGTGAGCCCCCATCCGGCCTCGTCTCGGGTGTCATCGACACCGATCTGGAGCCGCTGCGTGCGGAGGCACCGCTCGACGAGGTCACCCGGCTGATGGCGCACTACAACCTCGTCGCCAGCCCCGTCGTCGACGACGCCGGTCATCTGCTGGGCGTCGTCACCGTAGACGACGTCGTCGACCACCTGCTGCCCGACGACTGGCGCGAGGGTCGGGTCCCCGCCTCACCGGCGGTGCGCGATGGCACGTGACGACCCGCGAGACGACGAGCGACGAGAGACCCCCCGACGGGTGACCAGCCCGGGCCCGGCAGGGCGCCTCGACGTACCCAGAGACACCCGCCGCAAGCTGGTGCTGCGACCGAACTACGACCCCGAGATCTTCGGCAAGTTCGCCGAGAAGTTTGCCCGCTACATGGGGACCGCGCGCTTCCTGGCATACATGACCGTGTTCGTCATCATCTGGATCATCGTGAACATCGTCGGCATCTGGGGCATCGGCTGGGACCCCTACCCCTTCATCTTGCTCAACCTGTTCTTCTCCACCCAGGCGTCGTACGCCGCCCCGCTGATCCTGCTGGCACAGAACCGCCAGGAGGCACGCGACCGGGTGGTCGCCGAGCAAGACCGCGAGGCCAACGTGCGAGCCCACGCAGACATGCAGTTCCTGGCTCGTGAGGTGGCGTCGCTGCGGATGGCCATCGGCGAGGTGTCGACCCGCGACTTCGTCCGGTCGGAGTTGCGCAACCTGCTCACCGAGCTCGACGACCGGGCCGCGCAGCAGCGGGAGGAGCCGCACGCCCACGAGCGCGAGGGCCCTGCTGCACCCCGTAGCCTGGACCTATGACCAGCCCGCTGCTCGAGCCCATCAACGCTGCCCTCGCAACCGTCAACGACCCCGAGATCAAGCGGCCCATCACCGAGCTCAAGATGGTGGACGACGTCACGATCGGCGACGACGGCGCGGTAGTGGTGACCGTGCTTCTCACGGTGTCCGGCTGCCCGATGCGCGACACGATCACCCGCGATGTGACGGCTGCGGTCTCCACGGTTGCGGGCGTCACGGCCGTCAAGGTCGAGCTCGACGTCATGTCGGCGGAGCAGCGACAGGAGCTTCAGCAGACGCTTCGCGGCGGTCAGGTCGCCAAGGAGGTCCCCTTCGCGCGTCCGGACTCGCTCACGAAGGTCATCTCGATCGCGTCCGGCAAGGGCGGTGTCGGCAAGTCGTCGGTCACGGTCAACCTCGCCCTGGCCATCGCCCGCAGTGGTCGCAAGGTCGGGATCGTCGACGCCGACGTCTACGGCCACTCGATCCCGGCGATGCTGGGCATCGCCGACGAGCGGCCCACCCAGGTCGAGGACATGATCATGCCCGTCCCCGTTCTCGGGCTCAGCGTGATCAGCATCGGCATGCTCAAGCCTCGCCGGGACCAGGTTGTGGCCTGGCGGGGACCGATGCTCGACCGAGCGCTGGTCCAGATGCTCACCGACGTGTTCTGGGGTGACCTCGACGTACTGCTGCTCGACCTTCCGCCCGGCACCGGCGACATGGCGATCTCGACCGGCCAGCACCTGCCGAGCGCCGAGGTCGTGGTGGTCACGACACCGCAGGCGGCAGCGGCCGAGGTGGCCGAGCGCGCGGGCACGATGGCGTCGATGATGCACCAGCGCGTCGCCGGAGTGGTCGAGAACATGAGCTACCTGGTCTGCCCGCACTGCGGTCCCGAGCATCATCTGGAGATCTTCGGCAGCGGTGGTGGAGCCGGCGTGGCCGCCACCTTGTCTGCTCGGTTCGGTTACGACGTGCCGCTCCTCGGCCAGGTACCTCTCGACGTACAGCTGCGCGAGGGCGGAGACACCGGACGCCCCTTGGTGCTCAGCAACCCCGACGCACCGGCCGCCGCCGCGCTCAGCTCGATCGCCGACACGCTCACTGCGAAGGCGCGTGGCCTCGCCGGGCTGCAGCTTGGGCTCTCGCCCGCAGGTCGCTGAGACGGACCGGCTGAGCGATGTTCGATGTCGGGCTGGGGGAGATGTTGGTGCTGGCCATCCTCGCCATCTTCGTCTTCGGTCCCGACAAGCTGCCTGACGTCGCCCGGCAGGCGGGCCGGATGCTGCGACAGGCTCGGGTGATGCTGACTAACGCAAGGTCACAGCTGTCCGACGAGTTCGGTCCCGAGATCGCCAACATGGACCTGCGCGAGCTGTCTCCGCGTGCGCTGGTCAAGAAGCACCTGCTCGACGACCTCGAGGACGATGACGAGACCCCGCAACGTGCCGGCCACCGCCCGCTCGAGCTCGACGAGGCGGCCCCGTACGACGAGGAAGCCACCTAAGGCGTTACGCCTCCGACGTGTCAGCGGAGGTCAGCCGACCTGCTTGCCGAGCACCACATCGAGGCGGTCATCCTGCCCGCTGCGCCGCACGTCGAACGTAACGGTCTCCCCCGGCGCGAACGACCTGATCTTCACGATCAGCTCCACGCCGTCGTGGACCACAACGCCGTTGATCTTGGTGATCACATCGCCATTCTCGAGCCCCGCCTGCTCGGCCGGGCTGCCCGCGTCAACCTTCAAGATCCGGGCGCCGTCGGAGGTCGTGGCCACGCTTACCTGGGCGCCGATCACGGGGTACTCGGCCTGACCGGTCTCGATCAGCTGCTTGACGGTCGACACCACCTGGTCGATCGGGATGGAGAAGCCGACACCGATGTTGCCGGACTGTTCACTCGCTGACTGGCCGATCGTTGCGATGGCGGAGTTGACCCCTATCACCCTGCCCTGCAGATCGACGAGTGGACCGCCCGAGTTGCCGGGGTTGATCGCAGCATCGGTCTGCAGCGCGTTGATGTACGACGTCTCTCCCTCGCCGCCGGCCGTGACAGGGCGCTCGGTGGCGCTGATGATGCCCGAGGTGACCGTGGCGTTGAGGCCGAGCGGTGAGCCGATGGCAACGACCGACTGGCCGACCTGGACCTCCGCCGACGTACCGAGCGCGGATGGTTCGAGACCGGAGAAGTCGTCGAGCTTGATCACCGCCAGGTCGTACGACGGGCTGCGTCCCACGATCTGCGCACCCACCTCGCGACCGTCGGAGAGGGAGACGATGATCTCGCCGTCGTCGGCAGCCGGCTCGATGACATGGTTGTTGGTGACAACGTGGCCGACGTCGTCGTAGACGAAACCGGAGCCGCTGACCTTGGCGTCCGGACCGCGGACCTGCAACGACACCACGCTCGGCAGCACGGCGTCGGCAACCGCCACCACCGGACTCTGAACTGGGCCGCCGGCTACTGGTCCGGGCGCCGCGGACGTCGGCGGTGTCGAGGTGGTCGGTCGTGACGTGGGGGCGGGATCGTCGTCGGTGGCGTTGACGAGCAAGGCGCCCCCCGCGCCACCCCCGAGCCCCAACAGCAGGCAAACCACGACAAGGGGCAACCACGGCACCCGCGACGATGGACTGCTCTGGCGCTGGGTGTGGTCCGGCACTGGCGGGCGAACCGGTTGCTGCTGCCATGGGCCGGGCGGAAAGGACAACGTGTCGTCGTTTCGTCGGTCGGGCTGGATGCCCGGCGGTGGGAAAGGCTGAGCCTGCTGAGCCGAGCTGGCCGGTCGCCAGTCCCAGGACTGCTCACCTTGTCCACCGGCCGGTGGTTGGTGGGGACCGCGTGACCGGCCCGTTTCCCATGGCGAAGGCTGCGACGGGGACGCTGGTGGAGGCGGGTGCGGGGCAGCGGGAGGCTGCTGGCGGCGCGCCAGGTCGTCGGAGGGCTCCTCACCTTGACCGGGGAAGTGTTCGGACACTCATAACTCCTCAGGGCCGATGGCTCAGTGGTCACCACCGGAAGTTGTTCGGGAGTTGCCGGTGATCCAGGTGGATGCATCGCAAGGCGGAGGAGGAGGCCGATAGCGAGGCGCCGCCTGGGCCCGGCAGACCCTGGACGTATTTCCGGTGGTGACCACTAAGCATGCCTCACTCGACCGACGCCGTGGGAGCGCATGCCGCGTATCAGGCAGCAGGCGACAGGTAGGAACCGAGCGTCTCGAAACCGCGCTCCAACCGGTTCGACGCGTCCTCGACAGCGGGCGGCCGGTGCGGCAGGTCTGCGATGAGGGCGGCCGAGGTGGACATCGGCGCGTCGGTGACCAAGGTATAGACCGTGCCCTCGGACTCCCAGACCGCCACTGTTGGCAGGCCCTCCCGGACCGCCACCTGCGCTCCGTCGACCCCGACCCGCCGGAAGCCTGGCAGGGTGTCAGCCCGCAACTGCCCCCGCTGCTCGAACAGCGAAGCTGACGAGAGCCCGTCGGAGTACGCCGCATGGATGACGTCACTGCTCGAGTCGAGACGGTCGAGCGAGGTCAGCTCAAACGTGTCGGACAGTGTGGAGGGGCACGCATAACCGTCGTCGTTGAGTATCGGCGCCAGCCGCGTCGAGACGGCCGTCGCTGCGGGCGTGGTCAGCTCAGGCGGCAGGTGTGAAAGGAAGCCCGCGGCAGAGGTCCGCAATGACTCGAAGGCGCCGGACCGCACCAGCTGCCCTCCGTCGTACACCTCGCGTCGCACCATCAGCCCGGTTGCGTTGTCGACGAAGAAGCGGGCGACGAGCTGCTGCCCACGACGGGCCGAGATGACTGTCGCCGCCCGTCCGGTCACCACGGCGGAACCGGAGGCGGTCAGGTCGTAGGCGTCGACGAGGAGCTGCAGCTGTCCGCCGGCGAAGGCTCGCGCTGATGCCGCCTCGCCTTGAGCGACGAACGTCGCAGTGGCGTCGTCGGGGCTGTCGGTCACGTCGAAGCTGGTTCCTTGCCCCGGCACGTGCTCCACCCTGACGTGCACCGTGCTCGCCGTCTCGCTCGTCATGTCGATGACGACCCGGGCACCGCGGTAGGCAACGCGTTCGGGTGCCTCCATGGCTCCTTGGAGCGCATCGACAGCGGCCAGGTCGTCGCCGGGACCTGCCTGCGGCGCCCAGCCGGTCTCCAGGTGGACCGACGGCGACGACACGATCGACGTCACCTGCGCCGGCGAAGGTGTCGCGTCCGAGGCCGGGTGAGCGACCACTGTGTCGTTCATCGCCTCGACGGCAGGATCGGACAGCGGAGCTGCACCGGTCTCGGCGGCGAACTCGGCTGCGAAGTCATCGACCGGCGGGGCGACGGTGGTGACCGGAGGCGGCTCGGCACCACCGACGACGTAGGCAAGCGTGAGCACGGCTACGGACATGGAACCGACGCCCATACCGACTCTGCGGGCGGTCGCGAGGCGACGGCGCGGCGGAGCAACCCGCTCGCGGTGAGGCAGGGCGCCGAGCCGCACGAACATGTCGCCGGAGGGCTCCACTGCGCCGAGTCCGGAGACCCGGCGCTTCAGCAGGAGCGTCTGCTCGACCTCGTGGCGACAGGCGTCGCAGCCGCGCAGGTGGTTGATCGCACGGGCGCGGGCCGAACCGGTGAGCTCACCGTCGACGAGGGCCGAGACCTTGTGATGGAGGTGGCTCACGCGTCGCCGCCACCGCTCGACGAGTCGAGAGCCCCACCAACGCGCTGACGATGCCGCGTAGGCGCCCTGTGCGCGAGAGCCTTGCGCAGCAACGACCGACCGCGGTGAATGCGCGAGCGCACCGTGCCGATCTTGACGTCCAGCGTCTCGGCGATCTCTTCGTAGCTCAGTCCCTCGATGTCGCACAGCACGACCGCGACCCTGAAGTCGGGGGGCAGGTCAGCCAGCGCTAGCTCCACGTCGGAGTCGAACGCCTGCTCGTCGTAGCCGACGTCAGGCGTGGGCAGCAGACCGGGGAGCCGGTCGGCGGCGTCGTCGGGGAGCGCGTCGAAGCGGATCCGTTGCTTACGGCGGGCCTGGTCGAGGAAGAGGTTGGTGGTGATGCGGTGCAGCCAACCCTCGAACGTGCCGGGGCGGTACGACTGCAACGACCGGAAGACGCGGACGAACACCTCCTGGGTGAGGTCCTCCGCATCATGCCGGTTGCCGGTAAGGCGGTAGGCGAGACGAAACACGCGCGCCGAGTGCTGCCGGACGATCTCGTCCCAGCTCGGCGGCGTCCACTCCTGCTCGGGTGGCCGGTCCACGCCGGTCACACCTCCTCGCTCCATTCCGGTGCGACCGCGGGGGAGTCCAGCCGATGTCGCTCGCCACCAGCGTACGTGACCAGACACCCAGGCCGTGGGCTCGGCGAGTGCTCCGCCGTCCTGTGCCCGTCGGGTGGAAACAGATAGGCTCGCTGCCACCAGCAGCACCGGCCCAGCGGGCCCTATCGAGGAGGTCGCCATCGCCACCGGGTTGAAGCCAGCGTCGTGGTCGTACGCCGAGCAGTACGTCGCCGAGGACGAGGTGCTGAGCGCTGCCCGGGAACGCGCGAGCGACCTCCCCGCCGTACCCATCAGCCCCGGCGGTGGGGCCGCGCTGCGGTTCGCCGCCGCGATGCTCGACGCGAGGAACGTCGTCGAGATCGGCACCGGCTGTGGCATCTCGGGCGTATGGCTGATGCGCGGTATGCGCGACGACGGCGTGCTGACCAGCGTCGACCTCGAGGCCGAGCACCAGCGGCTCGCCAAGACGGCTTTCACGGAGGCCGGGTTCGCCTCGCAGCGGGTGCGACTGATTCCGGGCGCCGCCCTGGAGGTGGTGCCACGGCTCACGGGTGGCCACTACGACATGGTCTTCTGCGATGGCGACAAGTTGGAGTACCCGCAGTACCTGGAGCAGGCGCTGCGGCTGCTCCGCACCGGCGGGGTCGTCGCGTTCGACAACTCGCTGTGGCACGACCGGGTCGCGGACCCGTCGGTGCGCGACGCCGACACCATCGCAATTCGCGAGACCCTTCGCCTGGTCACCGAGCACGAGTCGTTGCTCGAAGTGCTGCTGCCCGTCGGCGACGGCCTGCTGCTCGCCCAGAAGCGCTGACGCGCAACCGCCGAGCGTCGAACCACCTACGAGCTTGCTGGGCCTCAGCTTCGGAACTGCGCTGCGAGCGGGCAGTCGAAGGGGTCTCGGGCTTGCAAGCCCACGTCGTTGAGGTAACGGATGACGATGCCGTAGGACTCCAGCAGGCTGGTCTCGTTGTAGCTGATGTCGTGGCGGTCGCAGTGGGCTCGCACCAGCGGCTGAGCGAGCTTAAGGTTCGGTCGCGGCATGCTCGGGAACAGGTGGTGCTCGATCTGGTAGTTCAGGCCGCCCATCGCGAAGTCGGTCAGCGGGCTGCCGTGGACGTTGCGCGACATCAGCACCTGGCGGCGCAGGAAGTCGAGCTTCATGGTCGCCGGGACGATTGGCATTCCCTTGTGGTTGGGGGCGAACGAGCCGCCGAGGAAGAGCCCGAAGAGGGCCATCTGCAGACCGAAGAACGCCGCAGCCTTGCCTAGCGGCAGCACCATCAGCAAGACGGTGACGTAGCCGCCCAACCGTCCCACCACGAGTAGGGCCTCGATGCGCTGGTGCCGCACCGAGTCGCGGCGCACGAGCGTCAACAGGCTGGCGATGTGGAGGTTCATCCCCTCCAGCGTCAGCAGCGGGAAGAAGAACCAACCTTGCCGGTCGGCGAACCAGCCGGCGAAGCCGGTGCGAGTGCCCACGATCCCGGGGGTGAACGCCAATGCGCCCGGTCCGATGTCGGGGTCGCGCCCCTCCTGGTTGGGGGCAGCATGATGCTTGTTGTGCTTGGCCTTCCACCAGCCGTAGCTCAGGCCGGCGAAGGCACCAGCGAGGATGCGTGCTGTCCAGTCGTTCCACGTCGCCGAGGCGAATATCTGTCGGTGGCCGCCGTCGTGCCCGAGGAACCCGAACTGCGTCACCACCACGGCCAGCGCGGCGGCGAGGATCAGCTGGAACCACGAGTTGCCCAGCCAGAAGAAGCCCACCCAGATGACGGCGAACACCGTCACCGACGCGGCGATGCGCGACCAGTAGTAGCCGTACCGCCGCTCGAGCAGTCCCTCGTCGCGTACGCGTTTGGCGAGGTCGGTGTAGAGACTGACGTAGCGGTCGGCCGCTGTGGGGGCCGTGGGCACCGTCGTTGAAGCGGTGGTGGTCATGGGACGCCTTCCGGAGCTGCTCGACGCTGCGAACCGCCGAGGACCGGGGCGACATTAGCGGGGCTGGTTTCCATCATGACACGCTCGGGAGGCGATAGCCCGTCGACGGAGTTCTTGGTCGAACCGCCCGACGCACGTCAGGGCGTGGTGAAGTCGGCGAGCCAGCGAAGCAGCAGGCGAGCCCCGAAGCCGGTCGCGCCCTGGGTGTACTCAAACGCATCCTTGGGTGAGTCCCCCACCGACGCGATGTCGAGGTGTGCCCACGGGCCTGACCCGACGAAGTGTTGTAGGAAGAGCGCAGCCGTGATCGATCCGGGGCCGCCGGCAGCGTTGGTTGCGTCGGCGAACGTGTTGTCGAGGAGTGGCTCGTACTCCTTCTGCAACGGCAGCCGCCACACCGGTTCCCCGGCTGAGCCACCGGCGTGCAGGAGCGCTTCTGCCAGGTCGTCGCGGTTGGCATAGAGCCCACCTAGGGTCATCCCCAGCGCCACCTTCGCTGCGCCGGTGAGCGTGGCGATGTCCACCACGACTGCCGAGCTGATGTTGGCGTCGGCGTACGCCAAGGCGTCCGCGAGCACCAGCCGGCCCTCCGCGTCGGTGTTGCCGACCTCGCTGGTGCGCCCGCCGTAGTGCGTCACCACGTCGCCGGGTCGCATGGACGCTGCACCGACCGCGTTCTCGGCGCAGGCAAGCAGACCTGTGACGGGCACCGGGATCTGCAGCTCCCTCAAGGCGCCCATCACGGCGATCACGACGCCGGCGCCCGTCATGTCGCGCTTCATCGACATCATCGCGTCGCGCGGCTTGATCGACAGCCCGCCGGAGTCGAACGTGATGCCCTTGCCGACCAGCACCACCCGCGGCGTGCGCCGGTTCGCCTTCTTCGGCGCATAGTCGAGGCGCACGAACCTCGACTCGTACGCCGAGCCACGGCCGACAGCGAGGATCCCGCCGAAACCTTCACGGGCGAGCCGCGCCTCGTCCCACACATCCAGGTCCAGGCCGCCCCGATCCGCCGCCTCCTCCGCCCATCCCGCGAGGCGGATGGGGCCCTTCTCGTTCGACGGGGTGAGAGCGAACGCCCGTGCTCGCCAGGAGGCCGTGGCTCGGGCCGTGGCCCGATCGACGAGCGTCGTCAGTCGCTTGACATCACGCTTGGCGATATCGGTCAGCACGACTTTCGGCTCGGAGGGCGCCAGATCGTCGCCGCGCTCAGAGGTCCGGTGGAAGCCGAACGCACCGAGGATCAGACCCTCGACAAAGGCTTCGACGCCCTCGTCGTCGGCCACCGCGGCGATAGAGGTGGCGATCGATGCGGTCCGCTTCGCCTTGCGGCCGAGCGCTGCTCCGGCACGTCGGTAGTCCTGGCCTGTCAGGTCGCCAAGGCCGACGGCAACGACCGTGCGGAGCGTGTCAGCGCCGAACACCTCATGGCTGACCGTCTCGCCGGCGGTGCCTTTCGCCTCTGCTCTGTCGAGGAGGTCGAAGAGATCGAGGTTGACCGACGCCAGCGCCTCATCGGCCGACGCCGGCAAGGTGTAGTCGTCGCCGGTCCGGGTGAAACCGACTGCCACAACGGCAGTGTCAGACTCCGCGAGGCGCGACGTGCTCAGCTCGACGGTCGGAGGCTGCGGTTGTGAGCGGGCAGGCACCTTGAGAACACTAGTGGTGTGTCTGCCACATCGTCTGGCGGGTGAGGTGGTCAGGTGGATGGACCACTAGGACCCCGGACCGTAGGTGAACGGTCCGGGGTCTGAGCGCGATTCCTGAGCGGTCACGAGGTGACGTGACTGAGGGCCTCCTCGAGCGACTTCGCCTCTTCGGCGTTGAGCTCGACCACGAGCCGCCCGCCACCTTCAAGCGGAACACGCATCACCAGACCGCGCCCCTCTTTCGTGACTTCCAGCGGACCGTCGCCCGTCCGCGGCTTCATCGCCGCCATGCGCGCACCTACCCTTCGTCCAAAAAGCGCCGAGACTCCGCCCGATTGCGGACCGAGACGCCGGTGGCGCATCGATTATCTCCGACCATTATCGCATCGCTCGAGCAGTGGTGCGGCAGACTGCGGCATGTGAACGCACGATCCGCGCTGTTCGACGTGTACGGCGACCATCTGCTTTCTCGTGGAGGCCAGGCCCCGGTGGCTTCGCTCGTGCGGATGATGGCCCCGCTGGAGGTCGCCGCACCGGCTGTGCGGACGGCGATATCGCGGATGGTGCGCCAACAGTGGCTGGTCCCGGTGCTGCTCCGTGACGGCGCGGGGTACCGGCTCAGTCCGAAGGCCGAACGGCGGCTCGCCGACGCCGCCGCGCGCATCTACCGCAGCGGCATCGCTGACTGGGACGGACGCTGGCACCTGTTGGTGATCGACCACGTGGCCAGCCGGGCCACCCGGGAGCGTGTCCGCACCGGCCTGACCTATCTGGGCTACGCACCTCTGCGCGATGCCACCTGGATCAGCCCGCGGGCCTCGGCCGAGGTCGATGCGCTGCTGTCCACAGAGGGGACACGCGCCCGTCGGTTCTGGGCGGAGCATGACGGCGACCAGGCGGCGTTGACCTCCACTGCCTGGGACCTCGACGGGCTCGCACTGGCCTACGAGCGATGGCTCGACGAAGCCAAGACGATCGTCTCCAAGCTCCCCGAGGAGCCGACTGACCGAGACGAGTTCGTGGTGCGAAGCAAGCTGGTGCACGAGTGGCGCAAGTTCTTGTTCCGCGACCCAGGGCTGCCCCATGACGTGCTGCCGCCACGCTGGCCTGGCCGAGAGGCCGCCGCGTTCTTCGACTCCGCGGCAGCCCGCCTGCTGCCAGGAGCCGGCAGGTACGTTGAGGCGTGCCTCCAACGCAAGGGGGTCGTGCATGTCTGAGCCCGTGACTCTCGACGTCCAGGATCAGGTGGCCACGCTGACGCTCGACCGCCCCGACGCGATGAACAGCCTCGACATCGCCACCAAGGAAGCTCTGCTCGCCGCCGTACGCCGAGCCGCGACCGACCCCGACGTGCGTTGCGTCGTGCTGACGGGAAGCGGGCGGGCGTTCAGCGTCGGCCAGGACCTGCGCGAGCACGTCGAGCGGCTCGCAAGCGAGTCGCTGGAAGAGGTCTGGTCGACGGTCGAGAAGCACTACGCGCCGATCGCGCTGACCTTGGCGACCATGGAGAAGCCGGTCATCGCGGCCATCAACGGCGTCGCAGCGGGGGCCGGACTGTCGATGGCGCTCGCCTGTGACCTGCGGGTAGCCGCTGACACAGCCGGCTTCAACACCGCGTTCACCGGTGTCGCACTCTCGTGCGACACCGGTGCCTCGTGGACGCTGCCCCGGCTGATCGGCGCCGGCAGGGCACTCGAGCTGCTGATGATGCCGCGCACCGTCGACGCCGTGGAGGCGATGAAGCTTGGCCTCGTCAACCAGCTGGTGCCGGCCGCCGACCTGATGGCGACCGCGCAGGCGCTGGCGGCCAGACTCGCCACCGGGCCCACGCTCGCGTACGCCGCCGTCAAGCGGTCCGTGGCGTACGCCGCCTCCCATTCGCTCGACGAGGCGCTGGCCTACGAGGGGCAGATGATGGCGCGCACCGGCGGTTCGGCGGACCACCACCATGCGGTCGCGTCGTTCGTAGCCAAGGAAAAGCCGACCTTCGAGGGGCGATGACGGTGCCTGCACACCGCTGGTCCGCGCGTCGGCGTACGACCTCGCTCGTCGCAGTGCTCAGCATCGCGGCTGCGCTGGGTCCGCAAGCAGCGGCAACCGCACCGCTCACCGCATCGCACTCCCAGGTGCGCGCCCTGCGGCAGGCGCCGGTGCTGGCGGCCCGGATCGGCACTCCGACCCGGGTGAGGCAGCTGATCACGGTCAGCGCAGCGCGCTGGTCGTCGACGACCGGCACCCTCAAGGCATGGCAGCGCGGCGCCGACGGCCGCTGGGAACTCGCCCGCGGTCCGGTGCCCGTCGTGATCGGCTACAACGGGTGGGTGCGGGCCTCGCAGCGTCGGCAGTCAACGGGCACCACTCCCGCCGGAAAGTTCTGGCTGCCCTCCGCGTTCGGCCGGCTCCCCGACCCGGGCACCCGCATGCTCTACCGCCACTTCGACCGCAACGACTGGTGGCCGTACGAGCCGCGCGACCCAGCCACGTACAACGTCTACCAGTACCACCGAGCCGCCACGTCGCACTGGCGCCCGGACAAGGCCGAGCGGCTGTGGGACTAGTACGACCAGTACGCCTACGGCATGGTGGTGGGCTTCAACCTGCCGGGCGGCATCCACTACTCCGCCCAGCGGCAGCAGCGAGTGGCGGACCGCCGAGCCGACACCGCTCGAGGCGGAGGCATCTTCTTGCACGTCCGCGGTCAGGGCAACACCGCCGGCTGCATCGCGATGTCACGCGACCAGCTGCGCTGGCTGCTGCGCTGGGCGCGGCCGGGGGCCCATCCCTGGATCGCGATGGGCCCGCGCGACTACCTCGTCCGGCTCTGACTCACCGTTTCGTCAGCGCTCGTCGCCGGTGACCCGGTCGACCTTGGTGTGGTAGCGCTGGCCGACCTTGCCGCCGACGACAGCAGCCAGCAACGTGCCCAGCAGGACCGCGGCCAGCGTGATGATGCCGCCCCAGGTCGCCGTCTCCGTAGGAATCGGCATCGACGGCACCTTGACACGCTGCAGGACGTTGTACTGCGACCCGAAGATTGCGCCGAGCCCCACCACGATCAGCGTCACCAGCAGCCCGATCAACCAGACACCGACGCCCTGCTTGGCGCCGTCGAAGCGTGACATCCGGCCGGCGACATATCCGCCGGCGTAGTAGGCGATCATCAAGGTGACCAGCAGCACGATCGCGGTGGCCAGCCCGAAGGTGCCGGCCTGGCGTTCGGCGTCGGTCTGGTCGACGTTGAGCGAGGCGCCGATGGCGGCCGCGATGGCGCCGACGATGCCCGCCAGCAGCACCGTCAACGCGATGGCCACCAGCCACCCGAAGAAGTCGGCGCCGAGGTTGAACCCGCCGTACTTCTCCTTGCGGGCCTGTTCGGTTCGCAACCTGTCGGCCTCCTCGGCATGCTCACGCTCGTGCCGCAGGTCAGCAGCACTGGTGCTGCCACGCTCGGCGTTCGATGCGTTGACTGACCGCTGTCCAGCCATCAGGGTTCTCCTTCGCTCAGGGGATGAGGTGCTCGTCGTACCCAGCGAGAAGGGGCGCAAACTTACAAAGTAAGCGGTTCGACCCGTTGGAGTCTTACAATGTAAGAAAGTTAGGTAGGAAAGCGTTACGTCTGCCGAGGCGAGGGGTACCCGCCACACTGTGCGGCCGTCAGCCGTACGACGTCTTCAGAAAGGGACCTTCATGCTGGACCAGGAAAACATCGACCAGGTACGCGGTTCGACCGCGTACGGCTCCGACGGTGACAAGCTCGGCAAGGTCGGAGAGATCTACCTCGACGACGAGACTGGCAAGCCTGAGTGGGCCACCGTCAACACGGGCGTGTTCGGTAGCAACGAGAGCTTCGTTCCGCTGGCCGACGCCAGCTTCGAGGGCGACCGGCTGACGCTGCCGTACGACAAGGACAAGGTCAAGGAAGCCCCGAACGTCAGCACCGACGGCCACCTCACGCCCGACGAGGAGCGCGAGCTGTACTCCTACTACGGTGCGGCGTACTCCGACAGCTCGAGCGACTACGACAGCGGCCAGACCGACGACGACAGCGGCCAGACCGGCTACGACACCTCCGGCCCCACCACCGACGACGCCATGACGCGCTCGGAGGAGCGCCTCGACGTGGGTACCCAGACCCAGGAGACGGGACGTGCGCGGCTGCGCAAGTACGTCGTCACGGAGAACGTGACCCAGACCGTGCCTGTCCGCAAGGAGAAGGCGGTCCTGGAGACCGAGCCGATCACGGCCGACAACTACGACGAAGCAACCGCCGGCGCGGACCTGTCGGAGGAGGAGCACGAGGTGGTCCTCAAGGAGGAGCGTCCCGTCGTGTCCAAGACCACCGAGCCCGTCGAGCGCGTGCGCCTGGGCACCGAGGAGACAACAGGCGAGGAGACGGTCAGCGAAGAGGTCCGCAAGGAGCAGATCGAGGCCGAAGGGGACGTCACTCCCCCTAGCGGCGATCGCCGCTGACCCAGCCGGATCACGACTCGGGCGCCGCTGCGAGCGGCGCCCGAGTTGCGTCCATAGGTTTACAATGTAAGGCTAGTCCCCTCGACGCCTCCGCAACCGTGCAGACGCGTCGCAGTCCACCTCGGTACCCGGGGCCGCAGGCCATGCCGGACGGCGCCACAATCTGCAAGGAAGTGACATGAAAGACGCATTGACAAGTGGGCTGACAACCGTCGCCAACTTCGTTCCCAAGCTGGTCATGTTCTTGGTGATCTTGATCATCGGCTGGCTGATCGCGAAAGCCTTGGCGAAGGCCGCGAACGCGGTCCTCGAGAGGGTCGGCTTCGACCGTGCTGTCGAGCGAGGTGGGGTGAAGAAGGCGCTGGCGCAGAGCAAGTACGACGCGAGTGACGTCGTGGGCAAGTTGATCTACTACGTGCTCTTCTTGTTCGTGCTCCAGCTCGCCTTTGGCCTCTTCGGGCCCAACCCGATCAGCGACCTTCTCCAGCAGGTCATCGCGTTCCTGCCGTCGGTCATCGTCGCCATCATCATCATCGTGGTAGCCGCTGCCATCGCCAAGGCCGTGAACGAGCTGATCTCGAACACCCTCGGTGGCCTCTCCTACGGCCGGATGCTGGCCAATATCGCCAGCGCCTTCATCCTCGGCCTCGGCATCATCGCCGCGCTGAACCAGGTCGGCGTCGCAACGACCGTCACGACTCCGGTGCTCGTTGCGGTGCTCGCCACGATCGCCGGCATACTCATCGTGGGCGTCGGCGGCGGTCTCATCAGGCCGATGCAGACCCGCTGGGACGGCTGGCTGGCATCGGCGGAGCAGGAGACCGAGCGGATCCGTGAGCAGGTGCGCAACGCGCCGAGCGTCAAGGAGCAAGCTCAGCAAGCCATCCCCCAGCAGTCCGAGGACAACACGGGCAGAGGCGGCGGTTCCAGCGCCCCAGGTGAAGGCCCGTACTCAAGTCAGTACTGACTGCTCCGCTTCCGCCCCGTCTCTGCCCCTCTGAGCGGTGGAGGAAGCCTTCGGCGACGCACCGTCTCCCCCTCAGGGGGAGGCGGTGTTCTCGTCCTATTGGGGCGTCGCCCCATCGAACCGACTGCCGCCGGATATCGTATGCAGGCGTGAGGCCTCGACGTACGTCGAGGTGGCGGGAAGAGGTGTGTGCCGTGGCAGGCGAGACGATGGACGCCGACAAAACTGCTGTGGCCGGAGATCCACCCCCCTCGGCACGTGTGCCGCTCGACCGCGACCGCATCATCATGGCCGCGATCGAACACATCGACACGGCCGGCCTGCCGAGTCTGACCATGCGCCGGCTCGGCGCTTCCTTAGGCGTCGAGGCCATGTCGCTCTACCGGTACGTGCCCGGCCGCGAAGATCTGCTCGACGCCGTGGTGGACCACCTCATCAACACGATGTATGACGACAACGACGTGCTCGACATGCCTCAGGACGGTTGGCAGGATTTCCTGCAACGCCTCGCCCACGGGGTCCGCCGGGTCGCGCTCGCTCATCCCAAGGCGTTCCCGCTCGTTGCCTCCCGTCCGCCTGAAGCACCCTGGCTTCGACCTCCCCTGCGCAGCCTGCACTGGGTGGAGTCGTTCCTGGCCGGGCTCGCGCGGGAGGGCTTTTCCGACGACGCGGCGGTGGCGGCGTACCGAGGCTTCACGAGCTTCCTGCTCGGCCACCTGCTGCTCGAGGTGTCCACCCACGGAGCCGACGTCGGCCCCCTGGACGTGCTCGACGACGGTAGCCAGGAGGCGCCGACCCTGGCCCCGTACCCGCACGTGGCCAGGATGAGCCAGGCGCTGTCTGAGGACCATGCGGCCGCCGAGTTCGAGGAATCGCTGGAGAACCTCCTGGACCGCCTGCAGCTGCTCCGCGTCGAGTCCACCGGCTGAGCTCGCCCGCCCCCCACGGACTGGCGAAGGACCGCGGGGTCAGCGCAGGATTAGCGAGCGCCGCCGATCGCGCGTAGGAAGCCGCGCGGAGCGCGCACGTTGAGGTAGCGCGGCCGGGGATCGCTGCCGAACTCGACCGTCACGCACGCGCCAGGATGGTTGCGGTTGAACCACTGCGTGAGCGTGCCGTGACAGCCGCCCGAGCAGTCGAACGACTTCGTGGGCAGCCGCAGGTGGGTCGAGAGGCGCCGAGCGAACGGGCGGTCCTTGGCGCCGTAGACGTCGATGCCACGCAGCGGTGAGTGGAACGTGACGACGTGGTCCGGGTTGACCCGGTTGAGGAACCGCTTGAGAACGCGCGTCTCGGGCTCGGAGCTGGGTGCGGAGCCGGAGTTGTAGTAGCCGGTCACCCGCCGCCACTTCGTGGGGAAGTTGCGGTTGAGGTCGACACCGTGCGCGTTGTGTCGCACGTTGCGCAGATACCCGTCGGGGTTGTCTCGCGGGAGGACCCACAGATGGACACCAGTAATCGGCTTGCCGTTGATGAGCCGGCTGATCACCACGGTGCCGTCCTGCTCGTTGCCGTGCATGGAGCCCAGCGCGACCACCGTCCGGCGGGCGCTTCGATCTCCGAGCTCGTACGCCCTGATGGGGCGCCCGCGCACGGAGTAGCCGATGATCCGCTTCGAGACCACAGCCGGCGGCAACGGGGCCGCCGCAGTTGCGCGTACGCCGGCGTGGGCACCGGTCAATGCGTTGCCTCCGCTCGGCGCTTGGGCAGAGGTGGCGGGCAACGCGGCCGAGGTGTCAGTGACGGCGAGCGCTCCAAGGATCGCAACGGTTGCGGCCACCAAGCCGAGGCGGGGCTGCATCATCGTCGGCGACTCCCTTCGCGTGCCCAGCAGTCTGCCAGATGGTCGTTCACCAGACCGGCCGCTTGCATCAACGCGTACGCCGTCGTGGGGCCGACGAAGCGGAACCCGCGGCGCTTGAGCTCCTTGGCCAACGCCACCGACTGCGGCGACTGGACAGGCACCTCGGCGGCCGTGGCGGGCGCGGGCTGAGAAGCGGGCTGGTAGCTCCAGACCAGTGCGGCGAGGCCGCCCTCGAGGTCGGCGGCGACGCGTGCATTGGCGAGCGCCGCATCGATCTTCGCTCCGTTGCGGACGATGCCCGCGTCGGCGAGCAGCCGGCCCCGGTCAGTCGCGGTGAAGCGTGCGACGGCGTCGATGTCGAACCCGGCGAACGCAGCCCGGAAGTTGTCGCGCTTGCGCAGGATCGTCAGCCACGACAGCCCGGACTGGAACGCCTCCAGGGTCAGTCGCTCGAAGATCCCGTCGTCGTCGCGGATGGGTCGGCCCCACTCGGTGTCGTGGTAGGCGACGTAGTCCTCGGTCGACAGACCCCACGGACACCGGAGCCTGCCATCGGGACCGGCGGCCACCCCCGAGCTCACGTGCGGTCCGAGGCCCCGGTGCCGTCACCGCGCTCGGCGTGCTCCTCGTCGCGCTCGTGGCCGGGCGCCTCGTCGGTGTACGCATCGCCGCGCTTGGTGTCTTCGTCAGCTGGATACTCGCCGTCGATGTTTGCCCCCGCTGGTCGTCGGTCGGCGTCCACGTCCTCGGCGCCGTCACCGGCCGGCTTCTCTGTGGTCGCCTCGTCGCCTGCCTGGCCGCCGGCCAACAGCTCGGCCTCCATCCTTGCGACGAAGGCGTCGACCTCGTCCATCCGGTAGCCGCGGACCGCGGTCGTGAAGCGAACCGCGCGGACGTCGGCCGCGGTCAACCGCCGCCCACGTTCGAGCGCCATGTCGGGGCGATCCTCGTAGACGTCTGCCATCGCGTCTCCGCGGCCGGCGGCTACGACCGCTACCGCGCCGATCACCACGACCAGCACGACCACCCAGAACCAGATCACGGACTCGATCGTGCCACGCTGGAGCGGTCGGACGTGTCGTCGGGTGAGGAGTTCTCGTGTCGCTGGTGTTAGGCGCTCGCACGTTCGACGAGCACGACCGCGCCGTGATGGCGATCGTCAACCGCACGCCGGACTCCTTCTTCGACGCCGGTGCGACGTACGACGAGACAGCGGCACTGGCGCGGGTCGACCAGGTGGTCGCCGAGGGGGCAGACCTCGTCGACATCGGTGGCGTCAAGGCCGGGCGCGGCGAGACGGTCGACGTCGCCGAGGAGCTACGCCGGACGGCGTCCTTGGTGGAGCGCGCACGCGCGGCGTACCCCGACCTCGTCATCAGCGTGGACACCTGGCGCGCCGAAGTGGCGCGTGAGCTGTGTCACCATGGCGCCGATCTCATCAACGACACCTGGGCCGGCGCCGACCCGGGCCTGGCTGAGGTGGCGGCTGAGTTCGGCGTCGGGCTGGTCTGCAGCCACACCGGTGGCCTGGCGCCGCGGACCGATCCGCACCGGATTCACTACGACGACGTGATGGCCGATGTCGTGGCGACCGTGACCCGGCTGGCCGATCGCGCAGTTGCCGTCGGTGTACGCCAGGACAAGATTCTGATCGACCCGACGCACGACTTCGGCAAGAACACCCACCACTCGCTCGAGCTGACGCGGCGGCTGGACGAGCTCATCGCGACGGGATGGCCGGTGCTGGTGGCCCTTTCGAACAAGGACTTCATCGGCGAGACACTGGACCTACCCGTCGAGCAGCGGCTGACCGGCACCCTCGCGGCTACGGCTGTCGCGGCCTGGCACGGCGCCCGCGTTTTCAGGACTCACCGGGTGACCGAGACCCGCCAGGTGCTGGCGATGGTGGCGTCGATCGCCGGTCACCGCCCGCCGGCTCGGGCCCTACGGGGACTGGCTTGAGCCACGACCCGCTGCATCGTCAGCGGGCAGCGGCTATTCGGCCCGATGGGGTTCCACGCCGAGAGGGCCGCGGTCAGGCCAGTTGCGCTCGCGTTCGATGCGGGCCGCCACCATGATCGACACCGCCTCGTCGACGTCGTCGGTGACGGTGAACAGGCTGAGGTCCTTCTCGCTGACCTTGCCACCGGCGAGCACGACATCGCGGATCCAGTCCATCAGGCCGCCCCAGTACGACGTGCCCAGCAGCACGATCGGGAACGACGTCACCTTCTGGGTCTGCACGAGCGTGATCGCCTCGAAGATCTCGTCGAACGTCCCGAAGCCGCCCGGCATCGTCACGAACCCCTGGGCGTACTTCACGAACATCGTCTTGCGAGCGAAGAAGTAGCGGAAGTTGATGCCGATGTCGACCCAGGTGTTGAGGCCGGACTCGAACGGCAGCTCGATGCCCAGACCGACGGAGACGCCGCCGGCCTCGCAGGCCCCCTTGTTGGCGGCTTCCATCGCGCCGGGGCCGCCGCCGGTGATCACGGCGAAACCCGCTGCTGCCAGCTTGTGACCCAGCTCGACGCCCTGCTCGTAGTCGGGCTCGCCGGGCTGGCTGCGCGCCGACCCGAACACCGAGATCGCCGGTCCGAGCTCGGCCAGCGCCCCGAAGCCTTCTACGAACTCAGACTGGATGCGCAGCACCCGCCACGGGTCGGTGTGCACCCAGTCGGTGGGTCCCCGCGAGTCCAGCAGCCGCTGGTCGGTCGTCGACGCCTCCATCTGCCCCCGCCGCATGATCACTTGTCCGCGCCGGCGCTCGGGTTCGCGGCCTGCCGCATCCGTCTCATCCATGCATCCCAACCTATTCGCTCCGCCACTGCCTCGGGACTGCGTTTGCTATGTCAACAAGCCAGATGGCTTGTTCACATGGCAAATTTGCCATGTGAACAGTGCAGCTGGTTTGTTCACATGGCAAACGCGTGGGGGACGACCGCGCGAGTCGCCGCAGCACGATCGGGGCGACCATCAGGCCAGCCAGGACTGCATAGCCGCGAGGCAGGTATGCAGATGCGCAAGCGGTACGTGCTCGGCCTGCGTGTGGGCCAGCTCAGGGTTGCCCGGGCCGAAGTTCACCGCGGGTACGCCGAGCGCGCTGAAGCGTGCCACGTCGGTCCAGCCGAACTTCGGG
>JAABUR0100001422.1_pt1 | contig 42817 bp, 24 predicted proteins | sample 5560091 | NCBI WGS metagenome assembly JAABUR01 (sample SAMN10711879, study PRJNA513375) | rock metagenome | isolation source: Antarctica rocks | place: Antarctica: Victoria Land, University Valley sud | reverse complement strand
CAATCCCGTGCAATTTCTACTACACGAACCGTATTTCGACTTAACACCAATCAAAGTCACGCATACGAAGATTATTTGCTAACATGTAGAAATTTTCTTTCTATTACAAGCTAACAGTAACCAAACTTATTGCACATACTCCTTTCAGCGCCTGACGAGTGGTTAGTACCTATCTGAGTAAAAATCCACCGTGACGTGGTGATTCACGATTACTAGTAATTCCTTATTCATGTAGTCGAGTTACAGACTACAATCCATATAATAACCTACTTTAGGGGTTAGCTAATTATTCACATTTTCGCATCCCTTTGTATAGGCATATGTGGCACGTCTATAGCCCACAGCATTAAGGCCATGATGACTTGTCTTGGTCCCTGTTATCTTATCCAATATAGGCGGAGAACTACTTTATAATAAATAAAGTAAGGGTTTACGTTAATTAAATGGAGCTAACCTGCATCTCACGACATTAACTGAAGACAGCCGTGCAACACTTGTAATAACTTAATAATATTCAAGCTGTGGTAAGGTTTTTCGCGGATCATCGAATTAAATAACATACTTCACTACTGGTTTCAGAAACGGTCTAATGATTTCAGTTCCAGCGTTGCCGCATTACTCTTGAGGTGGAATGCTTACACTTTCATTTATAGACCAAAAATCTAATCTATGGCACTCATCATTTTCTGCCTGGACTACTAGGGTATCTAATCCTGTTTGCTACCCAAGCCTTCGTCCCTCAACGTCAGTTTTTACATAGAGGGTTGCCTTCGCCGTTACCAGTTCCTTACAGTATCAACGAATTTTATCTCTCCTCTGTAAGTACTAAAATAAACCTCTCAGATAAAACTCTAGTATATTCCGTACCCTTTAGGGGCGAAAATATCCGTCTAGGTACCCTTTAAACCTAATAAAGATGAATAACACTAGTCTCTCCCGTATTACCGCGACTGCTGGCACGTGATTTTGTCAAGACAATTAGATAGAAAATTGTCATCATCAGTATTCTATCTAGAACTTTATGTGAATAAACCACTATACATTCCACCAAGTTGCTGGTTCAGCCGTTAGGCTATTGACCAATATTCCTCACTGCTGTACTATACGTATTGGGGTTTTTTCAGACCCAATGTGGTCGATCAACCTCTCAGTTTCGACTACGGGCTTTATGCTAGTTAAGCCTTTACCTTAACTATTACTTTCCCGAGATAAATTGCATCTTAAAGCGAAATATGCATCTTTTTTTTATATAAGGTATTTTATCCCTTACTTTAAGGTAGCTAAGATATCATTTACTCACCTGTACACCACTTCAACCTAGCTTTAGCAAGGTTGACGTTCGATTAGCATGTGTCAAGCATTTGGACAGCGTTCAATCAGAGCCATCATCAAACTCAACATTTCTTACCTAAACTAATTTTTTTTACATAATAAAAACAACCAGTATAATTTATTTAAACCAAAAAAAAACTTAAAATGTAAAACCTAAACTAATATGTTTTACATAATAAGAAATACGACTTAATAAAATATTAAGTCGTTTAACCAGCATAGCCCTCTAGTATATATGTAATACTTATAACAATGCGGTTAAGGCCAGAATGAATCGAACACTCATCTCAGCTGTCATGAGCAGCTTGCTTTACCAATTAAGCTATAACCTTAGAGTATGTGAAACTCTTGTGCGGATAAAGGCTTTGCACCTATATATACTGGGCATGAGCCAATTATGTTACTATTACATCAATCCGCATTTGTATCTAGTATAGTATGATATTAGAAACTACACAAAAAATTCTTTTTTTTCTAAGAAAGTGCATATTTATCATCACATCTTACGGGTCATTCCGGCTACGATCCGAAATAATTTTCTCGACAAGAAAACATTTTACCGATTAAATTAATAACCCTAGAGGGGCTCCTTATAGTATTTAGGAATATAAGTATGTAGGATATAAATGTATAAATCTAGCAAGATATATTAAAATAAGAGTTATAAGTAAGTTACATTACTAATAGCTGTTTCAACTATGTATTCATTTATACAAAAATAGCCTAGGGTAAGTATCGCACTTACTTCTACCGATTACAAAACGGGTGCATTGCTTTTATGCTAACCAGGCTTTAATGTAGCTAATAATCTTTGAGATAAACTTATAGTAATGTTTGCGATAAGTATGTTTTTTAGTTTATCTCGTATAAAGATTTGTTTCATCTGTATCAGCTTATATCCTAGTTATCTTTATACTATAGTAAAATTAGTACTTTATACCTAAAGACATCAAAATCTGTTGAGCTAAAGCCTATTGTATGCATATTATAAATACAAAGAGCTTTTTTACTATAAGGCAAATTTTATAAAAAAAGCTTTGTATTTAAAACATACATACGGTAGTAGTTAAACTAGTATAACCAACCTTAGTAGTGTTAAACTACTTTACGTTAAAGAGTATCTTAAGGTAAGTTTCATGCCTATATGCATTCAGCATTTATCTTTAACTAACGTAGCCATCCTGCCATGCCTATCCTATAAATTTACTTAAGTGAAAGCAACATCCCTATATAAGGATACTAGTATAACAACTCCAAACCTTCAATAGCTAATTTGAAAATTTATTTTTTTTCTTCAGGTTGACTTGCTAAATTGAAAATTTATTATTATTATACAAAAATATCTTACATTACAAAATTTTCAAAGATATATACCGTATTTGTAAGATTAATGCCACAAGTGTTTTTCACCCTTTGATTAAAATGAAAACCGAGTTTTTTACAGAACTCTTATGTAACGAAACGCCTCGCTAGATAACAAACCTGATAGAAAACAAGGTGAAGGGAAAAAAAAACTCAAACCGGTGATTATATTATTACTCATAAAGTTAATATTGGGCAGATAAACAACAGGTAAACCAGAGGTTAACATACCCAACTCCTTTCGTACGAAGGGGCTATCCTTATTTTACTCTAATTTCCTCTAGAAGATAGAAACCATACTGTCATGTCTTAATACTCTTTTACCTTGTAGGGGCTTCATACCCTAATGATTAGGACCCTCTATTTAGGTATAAGCTGAGTATATAACGCCTCGTTTCCTTGGCTATTAGAGTACACCTTGCACCATGTATCTATCCTCACGTATTCTTGAGTTATTCAAGGTTTTAACCTAATACATGGCGAGTAACCATCTACTCGTTGCTCTTTTACACATAGTTTAGTGTTTTTAATTAATAAAAACCAGTAACCAGAGGTGGTTTAGATCCGCGAAGGGCGATTCCCGGTTTCCCGGAATCCATAACCTTGTTACTATACCCTATTGATTGGATAGGCCATCACCCTTGCCCTTTTAGGCTAGTGACTTAGTAGTTATGGCTTTACGCTTTGCCCGGAGTTTGGCTACTTTAGAGTAATTGGAGTTTGCTTAAGACTCCTTCACTCACGACGTATTTAACCCAGCTCGTGTAGCTCATTAATCGACGAACAGCCGTACCCTTCTTGATTCTTACATTCAAGTGGATGAGCTAAGCCGCAAGTATTAGCGAGATTCTGCCGTATTATAGCCCTACTAAAAGACAACATATAATTTAGGCTCAGCTTCTCGTATAACGCTTTCTTTCGTTAGCTCTTGGAGTACACCTTACAATATGTACGACTTGGTAAACAACCAATAATCTTCCCATTTAAAGGATAGTACACATCGCATAACCATCTACTCTCTGCTCTTTTACACATCTACCTATTGTATTATATATACTTAAGTGAGAGGTGATTTAGATCCGCGATTACCCATTAAATCTTTCGATTTATCCGTTATCTTCTTACCCTACATGTTTAATTAGAACATCCACACCTTATCCCTTTTAGGATTAATGTTTGGTAATAACAGCTTTAGGGACTTTCCGGAGTTTGGCTATGTTATGCTGAATTGTTAACAGCTGACGTAAACTTCAACATCGCTATATTAGCTTCACCACTTGAAATGCATGTAATGTGTAAAGGATGGGGGAGACTGTCTAGCCATAGAGCCAGATAAAAATATAATTCTATATATTTTAAACCAAAATACAAAAAAAAATTACTCAATGAATTTAAACTTATATATACCTCGGTAAGGAGCTTTAAATTTCGATCTTAGATTTGCTCTTATAGCATCTTTAGGTAAACCAAGAGATTTTTCTGCTATATTTACAGAATCAAAAATAGTTTCTTCATCTGTTCGAAGATCTAACAAATGTAATTTTTTACTATTAGATTTAGATGCTGACAATTTAGCTTTAACTTTATCGCTAAGCTTTCTACCATACATCTTTTTACTAATTTTAGCTTTAGTCTCCTCTGACAGGGCTAGATATAATTTAGCTTTTGCCATTTTTTCTCTAGCCTCATCTGTGTGAGTTTTTCCATAAAAATGGTTAGCATCTCCTGAGTTTGTACCTTTTTTAGACTTACTTATTTTTTCTTTTGCATTCTCCATATGTAGTTTACCTAGAGTAGAACCAGCTGTAGTACAAATATTATAACAAGGCTTCAATACATCAAAATAGTATTGTTCTCTTTTAATAAGATCTTTCTCATTACAATATTCTAATATGTATAGGCTGAAAACAGAATAACCTTGTTTTAAAAGAGCTCTGGATATATACATACTAGAGTGTTTAACTAGATAATTTACATTATAATAGGATGTTAAACGACGTTTAATATCTTTAGCACTACCTATATAAAATTTACCGTTTATTTTGTTTTTCCACATATATATACCTGATTTACCCCGATTTTCTTTAAGAATTTCTAATTTTTGCACTTGAGCATCTGAATAAAATTTAACACAAGCTATGTTAGGACTTACATCTTCCATATTTGAAGAAGAAAAAGCTCGAATTTGAGCATAAACGCAAAAATGACATGGATAATTAAATAATTGAGAATATAATAGTATTTGTCTGACTTAAAAAGGAATAAATTGGTGAATTTAAAAAAGAGTTCGTTTAGTATTATTATACTGCCAAGCTTTGCTCTCCCAGAGTTTGGGGTGTCAGCCCTCTCTATCGCCTGATCAGTATTCTCCTCTGAATTTGCTAGTATGCTTGTACAGGTACTTAGTCACTAACAATATAAACAACACAAGGATTTAACCCTTTGCCTATCTATTATTTTTAAAATATAACTCACAATTTTATTATAAAAATAAAAGATAACACCTGGCAAATTAAACACAATAGTTATGCCGATCCTGAGATACAACTATCCCCAAAGTTTAACACGATTAATACCTCGACCATATCCTGTAGAGGTTTATTTTTAACGAACCTTTACCGGGTAACGGTATATAAAAGGTAAAACAACTTATAACACTTATATGGGGGTTTTACAACACACTTTGGCTGCTACATAAAAAAAATGAATAAGCAAACCTTTGGGAGAAGTGTATACAAAATCCCTGTTAACAAAATTATACTTCCGAGTTTACCATAAAGAGGTTATTTTCCCTGTCTACGAATAGCCTATAACGTTTAATCATGTAACTAGATTCACCTATTACTAGATGGTTTAGACCATATCTTCTACCAGTATCCAAGAGTAAAGGATATTATTCTGGTGGTAGGCATTTGGTCGTTGAGGGATTTAAATAATACTAAGGATAAAAATTTAAACTTCCCTGCTGATTTTCACTATAACCAATATTATAGGGTGTTCCAGCATATAGCCTATTTCTAATTTTATATTACTATAAAAAATCCCCGATGTCAAGGTGCCAAACTGCGCACCCAATTTGTACTCTCTGGCGCAATTAGCCTGTTCAATTTTGTTATCACAAACATTCTTTATTCTTTGCTTCCACCTTTCACAAAGTGGTTCAGACTATTTCTTCATCTAATAAAACTATCTATAATTTATGCAACAAGAAAAGTAAAAAACATATATAACCCTTTCATTTTTTTTTTATGTAATGCTAAGATAAAAACTCTAAAACTTTTGCGCAATATATCTAACCGCTTTACTTCATTTTTTACTCTTTTTTTTATTAAAAAAAAGAAAAAATCAGGAAAGAAAAATATATCGCATTATAAAAAATTTATTGTTTCTTATTTTTTTTTATCTTAAAAAAAAAAGAACAGGGCATAGGCAAAAGCAAAGGCAATGAAAAAAAAAACACAAAAAAGGGGAAAAGGTTAATAAATAACAAATAAATCGCTTAGGTTAGTTATAATAAAAACTATTAAAAACATTGCAAAAATATAATCACTATTTAATTACTACTAATTCAGCCTTTTACACCAAAAGCTCCTACACGCTTTACTGAATTCATGAATGAATATTGTATATTAGGTTTAAATTGACCTCTTAACATAACAGTTGATAAATTATTTTTTGAACAATCTATATTTTTTAAGTTACCTTTATATCTAAATTTAAAAACAGATCTTGAAGCAGTAAAACGTCTGGTCAATCTACCTTTAGCTTCCACTCTTACACCAGTTACTCATTTATATTTAACAGAAGCTAAAACACTTAATTTTTTAGCTTTAGAGCCAACAAAAGCGGATGTTTTTAGCGAAATCGTAAACATTTTTCTTAAAAGTATATCTAGTGCATCTTTAAATTTTAGCACCTTATTAATCTTTTTTTCTTGCGCCGTTCTAAATACTTTTTGTGTTGTTTCTTGAGCATAACCTGAAAAGAAATCACTTACATTTAAAGCTTTATATTTGTTTAAAAAAGTTTTATCTAACTTTAAAGTAAACTTAGAAGGTATTTTTACTAATTTTAAAGATCTTTTTAGAACTTTTAATACACTAATTTTTCTTCTTAATTTTATAACTATTGATTCTGAAAAGATATCACTGTTTAAATGTAAATATTTTAAATTAACTATATTTAATTCTACTGTTTTATTATAAATTTTACCGATTAATACCTTTAAACCAGGCAAGTATTTTTCAAATTTAAATTTGTTTAGAGATAACATATATAAGTAATCTAGAGCTAGTATTTCTTTTTTTAAGTATTTTTGCATAAAGCTTTTGTAGTAAATAAACTTAAAGTATTTAAATAAAAAATAAAGTTTATTTTCTAGCCTAAAAGGTACACTAGCACTCTTTAGCGCTTTTTTTATAGTTATAAGTAAAAATTGCAATAATATGATATTTATTTTTTTAATATTTTTAAAATAAAATATTCCGTTTTTAATATTAAAAACCTTAAAAGACTTACCTTTTTTTATAAGTAGATAGTTTTTTTTTTTTAACTTAAAAATCTCTAGCTTTATTTTAAAAATGGATAATGTCCATTTTATAAAACAATAGAAAAATATATTTTTAAAAAAAAATTTTTTTTTTAAAACAGATATAACTAATCTGTCTTTAAACAAGTTTTTATTGATAATATATCTTTTTTTTAATCGGCGAAGCCCACGCTTTCTCTTTCTATACGTTTTACCTGCATGGATTCTAGAAAGGCTAGAAGAATTTTTAAAAGGTTTTAACGCTTTTTTCTTAAAAAATTTAGATTTTTTTTTGGAAATCTTTTTTTTTGTTTTATACGATTTATTAAAAAAATATGTTTTTCTAATAAAAGATTCTTTTTCTCTATCAACAGTATATACAGTAATAACTACTTTATCATTAGTTTGTTTAACCTCTGCTCTACTTACAAATATTTTTTTTGTCGAATTCCGCCTAATTAGATTACGCATACGTCTAGATCTTGCTTTACTCTTAGAATTAGGGACAAAGTTAAAATAACTTTTAATTAAATTACTTGCCAACTTATCTTTAATTGGTAAAGTTTTTATAGAATTTTTATTAAAAGCATAGATACTATTAGATCATTCTTTATTTGCAGGAGAATAATGTCTAGTTTCACCTCTAATCTTTTCATCTTTTTTCTCTATGCTTTGTGTTTTGCTTTGATAAAAACGGTTGAAGTTTCTTTTGTAATGAGCTAGACCTGTTATAAAAAAGGGATACCCCGCTTCGCGCAGCGCTATATAATTTATTCCTTTGATTTTTTTATGTATGTTTAAACTATTATGCACTTTATATAAAATTTTATGAATAAAAAAACGGAGATAGCGGTATCCCCGGAAAAAAGGATTTTTTTTCTTCTTTAAAAAAAAAAAAAAAGATAAAAATAATTTTTTGATTTTTTTTTCTTAATAGGTAAACATCTAATTATACACTAAAAACTAATGGGAACCCTTAAGAAAAAGCTCTTTTATTCGAGTCTATTTCACTAAGCTGATTGTTTTTATCTTTTATTTTTTAATAAAAAATATCTAAAAGGATAATATAATGCAACCTTAGTTATTATACAAACGGGCTAAAAAATCTTTCAGATTTTTAAGCCCGTTATCTTATATAGCCGATAGATAGTAAAGGGTAAATATTAATTATATATAGTTTTATGTAGAAGTTGGGCATTAATAAAAGGGTTATTGTTAGCATAACTCACCTTCTAGTCGTTGAACGTTCTTACTCTTTATAAAGTAACTACTTTAATGCTTAAGTAAGTTTCGCTTCAAATACACTTTTAGTCGCTTAATACATTTCATAATTCTTCTGCATTTTCATAAAAAATTTAACCCTATATTATTTTCAATAAAGAAAAATAAACAACAGGAAAAATCACTTTATAGCGCCGAAGAAAAAAAAAATAAGAAAATAAAAAAAAAGTTGTTTTTGAAATTTACCCAATTAAATTACCAATAATTTAACGCAATATAAAAAAGCGCGAGAATATTGGAGGACTAACCGATAATCCCTAGCGTAGCTTTTTCATAAATCCAAGACCTTTCCTTTCTGCATCTTGTGATCATATGCCCCGCTTACGCGACTGATAGACTTGTAAGTCAAACAGTAAAGCAAGATTAAGCCATTAAACTTTTATTGTAAAAATAAAAATCAATTTATAAGTATCTTACATAAAACTGTATAGCATACCTAGAAAAAAACTAAAAACATAACTAACACTAAGGTTTATAGATAGTAATTACACCATTATTATAGATAACACTTATACGCTAAGGTATCTGTATAGTAAATACAGCATTATTATAAATAACACTTATACGCTGTTGAATGTTTTTTTTACATCTATTTTCCATATAGTTAAATCCTACTTAAAAAATTTTATAAATCTAACCTAATAGAAAAGTAAATGAATTGGTATAGAAAATATACCTAATAACATATTAAAAACAAAAAACAAAACAATAAAACATTTATCGCTTTTTTCATAAAGATTTTCTTAATAAGCGTAACACTCGCTTCACTTACATGAACTCTTTCATTTTCATGAAATATTTCACTTTCATGTTGCAAGGCGCTTTTCGTCTTTCCCATATAATTTTTATGAAAATAGCGCGAGGTTTCATAAAAATTTTTATGAAACAAAGGCGCTTCACATCATAAAAAATTTTTTTAAACCAGCGCAAGATAAAAAATTTTATATATCTGATTTGATTAATTGCAAAATGCAATTTTACGTAATTAACTTTGGAAATACCCAGGTACTCTTTGTGGGATCTGTGCCCCGCATAAACTGTCTACTAACAACTGTATCCAAGTTGGGATTAGAATACCATAGTGGGTAAAGGTCTTTCAGCTGGTTGTGAACCAGAACAGCATTTCGTTTCAGATTTTGGTCTAATTCTGCTGTAACAGCATTTCCTTTCAGACTTTGGTCTAATTCTAGTGCAACTACCTTGTTGCTAAAACCGCACACCTGTCTATATCCAATAACTAGTAACAGTAAAGCTGCATAGGGTCTGTCGAGATAGGTTGTTTTATTACTAAAATTTCCCCCTCCAAGAACCGTACATGCGGCTTTCACCGCATACGGCTCAAATATTTATTTATACATAATTTTTTTATGTGTCACTTTCATCCTCACTATAAGGAGTTTGTTATGAAATGGAACTTAAAACAAGCCAGAATAAGAAAATACTAATAATATAATGACAAATCCTGTATATAAAAATATCCTTTCATACGACTATAATACAAGAGTAACTTCCATTTGAATTAGTACTTTCTTCTTTTAAGAAAAAATCTTGAGACGTTTCTTCAGAGTTAGACTTTTTTTCGCTGGATAAATACTCTGCCGATTTATCATTTTCTGTGTTATTTATACCTTCCCACTCACTTATATCCTTTAATTCGTCTTCCTCTGCTTCAGAGACTAACACTAAGTAACCAGCTAGACTTATTGTAAATATAACCATAAGTCCTAACATTTCAAATAAAGTTCGAACAGTTGATTTATTTTTATGACTTTTCTTATTATTAGTATGGTATTTACGTTTAAAGCTATCGCTTTAATTTATTAGTGTCAACTAGTCTGAAGAAGTTAATAAACTACTGTTAAGTAATCTACCTCTATTCATATGAGACTTAATAAGTTTCATATCTGATAAACCAGCCTCGGTCTTATGCAAATTCTTACACTTCAACTCTGCTAATTTTTTTCAGTCCAAGTAGTCTAGATGCTTAATAGTAAACATAGGGTATTTATCCACAAAATCTATTACAACCTTAGCCTGACTTATAATAAGTCTAGTAACTGTACGAGAACTTTTTACATCAGTTAAAGAGTTGATATCATAGTTAGGTTTTAAATAACCAACACCGAAAAATATTCTGATGGCATCGAGTACTTTTACCTCGTGGCTATGTTGTGCAACTTCTAAGGTCGGGTTAGTACTTAAGTACGGTTTATTTCTATTTACAGTATTTACTATAGTAAATTGAAATGACCCTTCTCCATCTATAAAAGCCTGTACTCAATGGGCATTTACAGTTACAATTTTTTTATTTAAGTATTCCCATCTGTCTGAAAAAGATCTTTTTTTGTTCATAGCATTTTTTATACTAATTATTAAATCTTTATTAACAGTTCGACCTTTATTCTCAAACAGCTCTACTGCCTTTTTGAAAGCTAAAAAGTATAAATTTTTAGAGCCAACTAGAGGGTATTTATCGAAATGGGGTATAACCTTTTTAACTAATAAGTCTGAATTACTAATTACAAATTTGTAAGCATTTTCTTTTCGGTTGTCTATACATATAGACCCTACACCGAAATAATTTTTTAGTTTGTATAGCATATCCATACTGTGCTCGTTCTGTGTCACTTTATATGAAGCAGATATTTTATTAGCAACCTTATTATAATTTATACTAAAATTACCCTCAGAGTCTGTAATACCAGTAACTCATCAAGGGTTTAGATCGTAATTTTGGGTAATGGAATTAGAAGATTCCAAGTTTTTACTGTTCGATCTCACTGTAGATATAAAATTAATGTTTTCCATAGCTTTGAAATGATACAAGCAGTTTTATTTATTGGTATTTATTGGTTTGGCTAGTTTAGATTAAAAAAGCTGGTGTGGTGGTTAATATAGCTATTGGTGTATTAATATTTATAGTCTCAAGTTCATCTTACACATGTAATTTGAAGATTTATAAGCTTTTGACTTTGAGCCAAAATGAAAGATAATTGGTAATAATATAATTATGTATAAAATAAATCCCAGTTCTAAGTCAGCATTCTTTCGAATTAGTTATAAAACCTATCCGTTACATTACATAACGACTTTAGCTTTTTAGAACATCCTTTACCCACTGATGTATATACCTCCTCACGGCTGAACTTCCAAATATATTAATTATTATATATACAAATGGGCATCATTGGGCTTACCTAGTTTGTCTAATAACACCTTAACGATTACCTTAGAATCCCGCTATACGTACGTTGATAAAAGACCCATAAAAAAACAAACGAAAAATTGTTTTTACAATCAACACTATCTATTGTTTAGAATTTTCATTAACAAATAGATATCTAGTCTACGCTTGAACGCGGATTCAAATTAATTTATCCTTAGTAATCTAGCTCACCTGCCTCCAACTGAGTTGAAGGTAGGGTAGTTTATAGAACTACATTTTAACGGGCTTCACACAAAAAAATTACTTAAAATGCATGCCGTTTGAGCTCAAGTAATGGGTTACAGGGAGGATTCACACCTCATTGCTATTAGACACTTAGCTAGTCGCACTCTCGTCTAACTAGAGGTAAACAGTATCTGCCAATTCTGATTAAATAAAGATGGTTTGACCATCAAGGGGTTTCTATCATCGTACCAATGGTTGCTACAATATGTAGCTAAATCCTTCCCCCTTACGATTTAACTCGTTACAGAATCCGACTGTACATTCGGATGGACATCTCAGTCCTACCCCGGTGAACCAGTCTGTAGCGACATATACAATTGCCGACGGTCTTTAACGAGGACGTCATTAACCGTTTTCACCTTTTTTTTCTATAGCGACAGAGCTGTTCGGTTGTATCCTTCCACCAGCTCCTCTTCATTATTAATAGCTCTATACATTTTTTTTTATTTATAATAAATTTTAATTCGTTTAATAGCATGGTCTTTTATAACAGTAGTAAATCTTGAATTTACTGCATAATCCACATCCAAATGTTTACTTAATGTTTTTACAGTAACACCTACAATCTTTGCACTTTCAGTTAGAGTTTGTATTGTTAATAATTCTCCACTTGGCTTTAAGATTTTATATACGCTACTTTCAAGCTGATGGTGTATTTTTCGGGATTTTATATCTCTAATACGACCGTCTCATAAATGTTCAATTAAAGGCAGAGTATTTATAATAATGTCTCTTTCATCTTTAGTTAATAAATCTACAGAGATCTTTCCTGAATAATTAGATAACCTGAAGTTATTCATGTTATATGATAGTTTTAATATTAAGGATCTAATCTTTTCTTCTTTGTGTATTCCATAATAAACTGCCCGAGTTATAATTTTAAAATCCACAAAATCTTGACCCTTTTTACTTAAAAGGTGAAGCTTATCCAAAAAAGGAGTTAAATAATTATGTAAAATACGTATATCTTTAATAATAAATAAAGCACTACTTTTACTGTTATTTCTAGCCTTCTGGATGTTTATCCCCATTGCAGATGTCTTGTTTAATTTCCAAATAGAATCATAGTCAAACCCTAAATTCTCTATCAGAAACTGTTTAATTTTTACAAGAACAGGGAGTTGACGTTCTGTTAAAACGATAGAAAACACAGGTATAAGGTCACTTCTCCATAAATGGAATGAACCTTCACCTTCAATTAGTCCTAGTAATCAATAAATTGTGATTTTAATATGATTTGAGGGGATATTAAACCTGATACGCTTTGAATTCATACCAATTTTTAAAGTGATTAGTTTACAGGTCAATTCTTCTGTTAGCACACCATTTCTGCTATGATATAAATTAAAAGCTAGTTTAAAATCCAAATAATCCAAAAACTTAGTAGTATTCAATTTATATTTATCAAAAACACTAATTAATTTTCTTATTCCTTGTTTATCCGAAACAACAAATATACATTCATCACCGCTTTCTCTGATGTTACCCACAGCCAATAGATTATGTATATAAACCAAAGTATTCTTATCGTCTATGTGCAATGTAATGGTAAACCTAAAACTAATTTTCTTTATTATTCCTCCCTCGTGCATAGGCACTATACTGAAATTAGATTCCCCATCTGAAAATCCCACAAATCATTGATAAAAATTATCCAGTTTGTCGCTACCTAGTAGCTTGTCTTCATCATTTAAAAAAATGAAGGTATTGTAAATTAGTGTATTAAATAGTTTAGTGACTTTTTTTATATAAATTAAATTTTGTGTATAATTCTCTCTTTATGTTATCTCAGTGATACTTTAAGGGAAGCTCTCTCCGGGAGTTAGGGTGTCAGCCTTTCCTGGACCCGACCAATACACTAACATTGGCTGCCTAGTTGCTCGTACGGGTACCTACAATCAATAAAGAAGTTCGATAAATGGGACATTAAGAGTCATTTGCTTATAAATCTTCATTTACTACACAGGCAAATGATAGTAATTTAAACAACCTAACAACTTTCAGTAGCCCTAGTTTGAAAATGTTTAGTATAGTTTTCGTTTTTTAAAAGTCCCCATATGGGATATAATATATCTAAAAAAATGTGTTATGTATAGGCTAAACTATAGAGTTGGGTTTTCACCAACACAGCAATCCCTTAAGGGGGTACGTTTTTACTGTTATTATAATTTCACTGAGCCAATCATAGAGACAGCTGTTGTATCGTGAAATCATTCCGTTTCACAACTTTTACCATAGAAAACCTTAGGTAAGGTTGTTGTGATATCTTTAATTTTAAGTTACTTAGTTTCTCTTAACAGCCACTTTCGTGGTGACTAGAGCACACCTTACAGATATTATATATATCCGAAGAAGCGTCTGCTCGTTGCTCTTTTACAGATCTAATTTAATTAAATCTGATTTAGATCCACGGTAATCCATTTTTCTTTCGTCTATTTTTAGTGATATTACCATACCCTGAGTCATTAATCAGGCCAGTTATTATGTTTCCAAGATAACTTTGGTTACTAAAGCTTTAGGATGTTCCCGGAGTTTGCCTCTTTATTGCACAATAAATCAGTTTCCTATACTGATTTATCTATTACCAGTAGAAAAAAATCTATCACAAATTATTATAAAAATAACCGCGCTTCTATTTTATCTCTTTTTTATATAAAAAAGAATGCAGCGTAATGAAAGAATTTTTAATGGATATTATATCAAATATTATTCAGTTTCAAATTCTTACTTATTTAAACAAACATTCGTTATTTTGTATATTCCTTTGAAAAGTTTGCCACTTAAAGCATAAGCTTTAAGAGTTGGCCCTGTTGTAAGATACTCAGGGGCAAATGATAAAGCTGCCTTTCTTGTTGTAGGATATGTCACTGTTTTACCTGATGGCATATGAGTAACATTAACTTGCATACTTTTGTTAATAATAGGTGTAGTTTCTTCACTTCCTCATTCACACATGTAACCTCGATAAAGTCTTTTAGACTCAATATGTCTGTACAATGTTGTTTTATTAGAAGGAGCTATACTATTAAGATAGGATATACAATCGCTAATGCTGTTAAATAGTTTAGTTATACTGTTATCCGCAGCTTTTATAACTACTTTTCTACCAAAAATAACTTTTTGTTTTACTTTTATTCTCTCTTTATCCAATATAATTTTTATATCTGCTTCCGACATGTTACTTTCTACCGCACCAACAACAGGTTTATCTGTAAAGATGTATTTATCTAAATAAACCGCACCTGTGTTTAAGCTATTGCTAAAAGTACTATGATGTATATTTAACTTAAAAATAAAATCTTCCTGAATATCTGAAGAATAAATTAGCTCAGATAAATCTTTAGTATACATATATAAAGGTTTGGATACCACTCCTGAAATATCATTAACTACTTTAAGAGTATTAAGGTTAAACTTAGAATGTAATAAAAAGTATTGTTCCAAACTAAGTTCTTGTTTAACAAAGTAGGACACTGTTAAAGGGATAACCTTTAGACTAAAAGCACCTACTCCTTGTTTTTTTATTAAAGGTATTAACTTTCCAGTATTTCTATGGGTATTATTAAAATAACCTATCAATCTACGTGCTAACGCAGAGGATGAGCCTACGTACATGTCGCCTGTAGATAAATGAGTCCAGATATATACACCTGGTATTTGTACCTTACCTCTTACTGTACCTACATATTGTAAAAACATATCTGATCTTATAGTATTTCAATCTAGATTTGAAAAACACAATCTAGGTCTCTCTAGTATTTTATCTAACATATATTGAGTAATTGTAATACCAGAAAAGGCTAATACTTTATTAACTTCAACTGAAGTTATAATTTTACCATCCTTAATATATTTATTAGCTAATTGGTATGGGGGTATTAAAGCACCCCTTTTACCAAGGATATGGGCTCAATCATTTTGAGATCTATTATTAGTTGAAAAATAAATTTTATTGTTTCATGTTTTCTTTCTTCAGTGAAAGCTCATAATTGGACTTGGGTTGAAGGAATTACGATTAGTAGATTTGATTTGGTTATCGTCTTTTTTTTTCATAGTTTTTTGTTTAATTTCAAAGGTTTCCCCCCTTTGTTTTACTAGGGGAATAAAAATCATAAAGCAAGCATATAGTAGAGTTACTAGTATTTTGCTCGTGTGCGTCTTACTTAAGATCCATGCCAGCCATTTCCTTTAAGGTAGCACCCATAATTAAAGTAATTAGTATTCCTTGTTCATATGCGTCATGTTTTAGCACAAAGTTTCCTCTCCTATCTGTTTCAAAAGAGGATTTCATAGATACCTTTTACTTTAATTCATTATCTTAAGATGATAACCAATCGTTCATATATCTATAGATATGAAGTCGCACGTGTACCGGCTACTTTGTCCAGCACTTATGCTATATGCTTACTACTATAACTGAATAACAGAATTTGTTGAATAATATAGATTAATCACCTTAAATTTGCTCATTAGAGCTTTTTGGTAACAGTGTTTCTCATTCATGCAAGACCGCATTTAACGGCCAAGGTATTACGCTACCTTAGGACCCTTATAGGTAAGGCCGCCATTGATCGGGGTTTCCTTTAAAGCCTAACTCATATTAGTCAATTAAGCAAATCCGTTAACCAGCCGACATAGGGCAGACTTCACACTCAATACTTTGACTTAACGTCTTACGCAAAGTGCTTTGTTTTAATTAAACAGTCGTACAACACTATTCTATGCCTCCTCTTCTTTACCTGATATTAATCAGGATGAATGGCCCTGCTTATCCCGAAGTTACGCGAGTTAGTTTGCCGAGTTCCTTAATGATTGTTAGCTCATCGCCTTCGTATACTCTACTTGCTTACTTAGGATGTATTTAGATACGGTATGCCCCGCTATGACATGTATATATATTTTTCCAGCACACTTTTCACTTTTAACTAGTCTTAACCTAGCTAGATCTTTCATCTAGAGTTAAGGTTGTTAACATATATAGTTAGTTTGTTTCATCGTTTACTCCCTTTAGGATTATAAACTTAGAGGCCGTCACTTGAAACTAAATCAAAATCATAAGCTTAAGGCGAGGGATAAACCCTTTTTAGTTACTCATGTCAGCATTATCACTTGGGTTATCTAATTTTAAATCTTAATAAGAAAAAATCTAAGATTTACCCAACGTTCCGCTACCCCATAAACACAATACTTAATCTTGTCTAAGTTATTTGTTTATATTTATGGACAAGGTCTCGGTATATTATTTAGATCCGTTGAATTTTCAGCGCTATTAACTGAGTAAACATACGAATTTAACATTCGTAGTTCTTTGAACCAGTGCTCTGTTACGAGGTCTTCAAAAAATGGCCGCTCCTAAGCCTATTTCCTGGTCGTATATAATAATAACTTCTTTAATTTCACTTAATAATAATTTTGGAACCTTATTAGCTCTTGTTTTGGGCTGTTTCCCTTTAGACATACACAGATCTACCTCTTTAGCCTTTCAAGGCAGAGTGAGGTACTTCTCCCTGAATAGTTCACGATTGTTTGAGTTATTCTGAACTATCCATTTAGACAATAGGCTTTAAGCCCTGTTTCAGATAATTATCTGAAACAAAAGTAATTTTTAATTTTTGGTGCGTAGTATTAATCTTACTAGCCCCTAATCCGTAGGATAGAGACTAGCCCTTCTTTGAAATATAATATATCTCTTTGACAGGTTTTCCTCTTTTAATTGCATTGTATACAGCTTGCCTTGTAACTCCTAAAAATACCCCTGCCTCAGTTTGATTGGTAAATTCTCTTACTTCATTCGTTTTAATATTTAAAACTTTAACTGCGACTCCTTCACGCTCAATTGTCGAAGCCTTTAAGTTAGCTAAGCCTTCAGCTGAAGTTTGATTGTTACTTCTGTAGGTTGCAGTTGCAACTGCCAGTTTATCACGGGTTTCTTGACTAACCATTTTACCTGTATGGCTTAAAGACAATATTTCTTTATGTTCTGGAGATATGGTTTTCAATTTAAACTTAGCGAGATTATCTGGACTATGCTTAAATCCTAACATAGAATAAGCAAACTTTAATATGTTGTATTCAGGCTTCAATAAATCAAGATAAAACTGCTCTCTTTCAAGTAAACTAGCTTGAGGGCAATACTCTCTAATCTCTAAAGTGAAATTGCTGTGACCATGCTTAAGTAAAGCCTGAGTTATAGGCCGAGGGTTTCTTGTTAAATCTGCTTTATTGTAATAATTACCTAATCTCTTGGATAAGTTGATCCCACTACCTACATAAGTCTTGTTATTTAGGTTATTTATTCAACGATAAATACCTGGTTTGTTACGGTTTTCCGTTAGGATAACCTCTTTTAACTGCTCTGCATTCCCATAACTCTTTATAGGAGGAGTAATAAATTCGTGTTTTAACCCACTACTGGGATTGGTTGTATAATATTTTTTTTGTAGAAAGAAGTTTATAGTAGCTTTTTTGTTTATTTGTTTTTTATACTTATTTACTTTGAAGATTACCCCTTTTAACTCTCTCACAGGGTTAGAGTGCTAGCCTTCCAGTGACCCGATACCTTTCTACTTATATTTGCTATTATGCTCTTACGGGTATTTACTCGGGAATAATCTTGGTCATTACTTTAAATTAATATGTGCTTGGGGAGACCCAATGTCATGCATTAGTTTAAAGCAATAAAGTTTAAATATTTGTCAATATTAACAATTGTTAATTATAGACTCCCTGCTGTGAAGCTAGAGTATGCTACTTAACAGCATGGAGATGTGAAAATTAAATCTAAATTACTTTATTGCCATTGCATTCTTTCGAATGAGGCTTGACTATATCTTAAGCTTGCGCCAACCAACATTTAGTCGATGAACTGCACACCTTAACCCTAAAAGGTTATATAAAAAAAGATGTCTTTTTATTAGGTGCTTGGCTGCAGATTGCCCATTCACTTGCGTGTATCAATCTCGATTTTGCCGTACCACGAGTCATTACCTGTGCCACGAAACATGTTACCACTTTCGTTTGGCTGAGATTGCTTTAGGGTTTTCCCGCAATTTGATGGTTTGTAGCCGAAGGTTCACTTCGACTATTAGGCTGTCTTATCAGTAACTCACACTGATACAACCTTATCGCACTATGTCCGATTATTCAATATTAATCTTTGCCCTTCCGATTACGTCTTCTCACCGATAGGATCTTCACGATCCCCCGATGTGTACAAAAGTATTTATATAAATACTTTTAGTCAGAGAGCCGATTATGTACCTGCCTCTGATATTAATTGAATTACCTACTTAAATAGGTTTCGCGGAAACAGATCTACCTCTTTAGCCTTTAAAGGCAAAGCCGAGGTCCTTCTCCCTAAATAGTTTATTAACTATCCATTTAAAGATAATATAGTAATTTAACAGGATTTTCCCCCTTATTTATTTTTTGTATTCGCTAAAAAATCTGAAAGATTTTTAATGCGTTACATAATATATTTGTTTCAATATTTTATTTGAATCTACTGCTTTTTTTACAGCTGTTCTCGATACTCCTATACTTTTAGCTGCTTCAGTCAAACTAGAGTATTCTGTTTCTGTTTTAGTGTAAATATTATTAACTATAACTGATATTCCACTAAGTGTACTAATCTTTGCAGATATTTTAGCTCGTGTTTCAGCTGAAAGTTTAGTTCCCAAACGTGAATTTGAAATTTTTCTTTTATCTGCTTCAGTTAAAACTCTGTTTTTAGCAGCTAAAGATAGATTTTTTCTAGTCTCTTCACTTATTTTTCGTTCATATTTAAACGTATTTAAAGTTTCTTCACTATGTTTAAAACCTAATGACGAACCCGCTTTTTTTAATACATTGTATTCAGGTTTTAATAAATCAATGTAAAATTGCTCTCTAGATATAGAACTATCTTTTTCGCAGTATTCAAGTATTTCTAAACTAAAATTTGAATATCCATATTTTAAAAGGGCATTATGGATGGGTGTCTTATTCTTATGTAGATGTTTAACACTGTAATATTTATATAATCGCTGACTAAAATTTATTGAACTACCTACGCTTCGCGAAGCGTAAGTTTTTTTATTAATATTGTTTGCTCAACGGTAAATAACGGCTTTACATTTATTAGCTCTTTCTACACTAAAAATTTTATCTTTTTCGAGATGACAATTATAATAGATAATTACAGGTTTTAACTTGTATGCCTCGCTTGAACTGTTAACCTCTGGTTCACTTGAAAATGGACGTATCCCAATTAGTTTATGTAGAAAGAAGTTTATATTATTAGCTTTAGTTGTTATAAAAATTATATAATCAGTGACTTCATAAATTACCCTTTCAATTCTATCAATAAGTTAGGGTGCTAGCCTTCTATTGACCCGAGTACCTTTCTACGGTGTAGCTTGCTTGTAGCTCGTACGGGTATTTAATCATGATAACATATTTGTTATATATACTTTATAACGAAGTATGAATTTTGTTAAAAGGCCAAAAATTTGGCGCATTGTTATTTGTTAATACTATATTATCCTGCACCCTTTCGAGTGGGGCTTGACTATATCTTAAGCTTGCGCCAACCAGCATTTAGTCGATGAACTGCACACCTTGAATTTATAATTATTTATTAAAAAGGTGCTTGGCTGCGGATTATCCATTCACTTTCGTCTATCAATCTCGATTTTACCATACCACGAGTCATTACCTGTGCCACGAACTATGTTGCCATATTCGTTTGGTTGAGATTGCTTTAGGAAATTCCCGCAATTTGATGGTTTTTAGCAGAAGGTTTACTTCTACTTACTGGCCTAAACAGTAGCTTACTCTGTTTTTCTTACCAGCTATCCTAGTCTGTTTTGTCTTTCACTAACTTACCACAATTCTTCGGATATCTATGCAACGATAGGCCGTGCGGGCTTTTATAACCCTGATTATGGTAAGATCACTAGGCTTCGGGTCTAATTTTAGATACTAATTCATTAATTAATAATTGGTTTATCTAGGCATTGCTGCTCGCATCTAACATTAACTTGCTGACCCATTATGCAAAAGGTACGCTCTTGTTCTTTTTTAATTTAACTTGAGCTGCTTATAAAACTACTCTTTCATTTCTTTCCCTCACGGTACTCAACGCTATTGCTTATATACCATATTTAGCCTTAGAGGAAGGTTCCCCTTTATTCAAACAGATCTTAGTTCCATTTTACTTAAAAGGCCTTTCTACTTTCATTCACACTAATAATAGAATCTCGTTTGATTTTTTTTCCTGTAGTTAATAAGATATTTCAATTCACTACGTTTATATTATTATCATTTCAGTATTTAATTTTCTTAACTTTCTTACTTTACTAATTTCTCTAAGAGTTTAAGCATCGCCTATAAAATCTGTATTTTTTTTAGATACAAATTTTTAGATTACCGATACTCTGGTGTACAAATACTTTAAAGCGGCTATACATTATTTTTTCGGCGGCTAGTTAGTCTCTTTGGTATACAGCTGTAAATCCAGAATAGTCTCTTTATATACTTGTCATCATTTCAAAGATAAAATGATGAAAGATTACTTTTCATATCACAAACATTACTAATATGTTTTACATAGTAATATTAAAACTTTTATTACTAAATCGGGTTATTATGATTCGAACATAACAGATTCTCAACCCAAATGAGACGCCTAACCAACCTGGCTCTAACCCGTTTTTTTTTAATAAAGGCTTCAACATAAAAAAAAAATGAAGCCTTTAAGCGAAAGAAAAAGAGATAAACAATAAGTAACTATAAATTTTGCTTGTATGAAGGTTAATATTCAAGCTATAGAGTAAAATTATTACTAAATAAATCGTGATATTATCATATAATTAGACTAAAGCTTCTAGATGTAATCTAGCAGTGTTGTATGTAAATATATTAGGGTTTATCTAGATCCTTTATTATAGTATTGTGTTTAGATTATTTGAATACTTTCACCTTTATATTGTGAAATTATTTATATTTAAAATTAGTCTAGATAATTGAAATCGTGAGGTTGAAGCCTCAAAGACTAAAAATCTAGAAAGAGAAATAGATGTAATTATTGATCTTGATCTATAAGCTAATAAAACAACCGAAGTTAATAGTAGTAATAAAAACAAATAATTCTATATGAAACTTGCTTTATTGAGATCTCTAGCTTTGAGAAGGAACGTATGGGAAATGTCTAAAACCGACGACAATGCTTCAGTACCCGATAGTATTGCAACTATAGCGATAGACGCTCTTAGAGCTGATGTAGAACAATCACGGGCTGAAAATTCTACTGTTGATACAGAAGTTGAAATTAGAAGGAGAGTTGAAAAATCAACTTATAACGAATCTACAACTTATATGGATTCCGACACTGAAAAGGTCTTAACATATTATGAATCACCTGAGAAGAGCTAAATCTGTAGACTGATAGTTAAAGTAATTAGGTAGAGAATAAATTCGACCTGTTTGATCTAATCTTACTGGGAAATATATAGTCCTATTCCTAAACAAATTAGCGATTTCTAAGATATTGTCTTGTAAAGTTATTTTACTTTTCAGAGAGTTGTGTTTATTAATATGATACCTAGTTTTATTTTCTAAACCCTTTAAATCATTATCGAAGTTTTCAGATATTAATATCTTAAATTCTTATCCCCTAAGTTATATAAATTCTAATAAAGCTGTATTTATTTTAGAAGGTGTTTTACTTATATTATTCACCATATCAAATATTACATTGTTATGACTTATTTCATAAGGTTTATTATAACCAGCTTTATTTATTATAAGCTCTTCAGCATAATATTCATCATTCAAAAAGTAACCAGCTAGAGACTCTGGATTAAAAACTTTAGGTGGTACAATCATAGGCAACTTAGGTGGTGAACTATAAATGACCTTATTATCTAGTAAATTTATAATCTTATCAGGTAACACAAAAGTATTTTGACTTTGTTGTTTAGAAATATACACAAAATCTCTTTCCAACAGATTAAGTCTATTTAATATATCTGTTAACTTACCTCCGATTCTACAAAACAAATCATCATTACCACTATATAATGTGATATTTTGGTCCAAATTTTGGAATCAATCTTTAAAACGTAATAAATTATTTTTATAAGTCATTTTAGATTTATACTCTATAAGTTACGATAATAGATATTAACAATCTGTTTACCTAAGGAGATTACAATTCTTACAGTATAAGTGAAGTTTTCCTTATCAAACTCCCTATAAGGTATTATACGAAGATAACCACTGAAAACTATGTTTTTAATTTATTTAGAGTCTACGTTATTAAGTATGTTACGTATTAAAAGATCATACTCTTGAGTAGTTACTTTATTATTAGAATCTTGAAGACTTAATTTCTTAACAATATTAGTTAAATAATTATCAGAATTAGGTAAATTATTAAGGTTACTTCTTAATATAGACATATGTGTATCAAAATCACGCATAGCATCTAGAATAATATATTTAAGTTTAGCTCTAAATATATCTAAGTTGATATTTAAAACTGTAGTATGTCCTTTATCACGCTCTCAATCTCTAAACTGATTGAAGACAAACTTTTCAATTTCAATCTGAGTTTCGTTATTAATAAGTGAAGAGTCTAGCCGTAATAAAGTATATAAATCTGTTAAAACAGATCTGTATTGCTTTAGTTTACTAAGGCTTGAACTGTGTTTAATATTCCGATGGTTATTCTAAACATTAAATTTAGGAGACCCAGAAAGTGAGAAAATATTAAAATGAGGAAGAGAACACAGATTTTTAAACCCGAAAAAGCTGTGAGCACCGTTTACCTTTCAATTAGTTGATATAAACTTTTATTTATTATTATTATTTTTCATGTTATTTCTATTTAATTATTTATTTATAAACGCAATACTAGATTATTGATTATTATTATACAAGAGGCAGGCTCTAGATAGGCCTATCAAACCACGCCGGATTATTTGTACAGAGATATTATCTTTAGTGTTTTTCCCAGAATCCTTTGAAAGATTATATCACACTAGAATATAGAAATAAGCAAGAGTTATTAATTTGTTTCCGATAAATCGTGAGGATCCTTTAAAAACACCTCAGAACTAACTTCGAATCAGTCCAGAGTAAAAGCACTCTCGAACTCTAAATCGTTATCCGACTCTACAAGATTAGCAATATATAGTTCATGTAGCTTTAAGATATGTTGATAGAAACTCTCCCATAAAACCTCCAGATCCGAATTAACACTAGTTGAATTAACATAGGTTGTGAAACCTATACCAAGACTGTACCGGCTAATCTTCGTATCTTTCTCTTTACAAGTAAAGAAAAACAAATAAAATTTATCTTTTTCTAGTCTCGAAGATATAGCATTCATAAAACCTTCCTTTCAAGGAAGTAATTTGTCAACACTTCTTACAAGTGCCCCTACATGATTCGCATCTATGACTGTTCTCCCCACATGTTTATCCGAATTTACCCTGAACATATATTCTATTAAACCAACCGTAAGATTTTGTTCCATAGGTATAAACTCACTATTTAAACAAGATTCATTAAATTGAGTTGTTTTACCTCTTAACCCTTTTTTAGAAGGATCATAAGAAACTATAACTTATTTGCTTGAATACCCCGCCATTTCTTTAATATAACCTTCCACAACTCTCCTTTTACGTAGCTCAATATCAAAGCGATCATCTTTATCGTTAATACCTACAGTAGCATGATTTGTATCATTAGTATAGTGTGAATTAGGAGTACTCGGACCTAGCCCTATATCAGAATGGTTAATATTAATATCACTCTCCTCTAAACTATAATCAGATTCACGATAGAAATATTCACATTATCGTTATAATAAGCAAGCAAATCTTCATGAGTAATATAATTAAAAACTACAGTTACATGTGTAGCACTGTCAATAAATTTGTTCTGCACATGTAAGGTGTCATGTAGCACTTTAGTGAAAATCTTTAAATCAGTATTAATATATTTATACTTAGATTCACTAAAACAAAAGAAAAGAGATCGAGTTAAAATTTCACCAAAAGGATTGACAAAGGTAGGACAAGATAAACTAATTAAATAAGGGAGATCTCTCTTTAGATTAGAAGAAAGGAAATTAAAAACCTCTAAATATGAGTCAGACTTAAAAGTGAAAGTATGAGTACCTCTATTATTATCATAAAAGTTATAATCCAAAATAACACCATTTAAACCAGAGAAAGAAGAGAAACAATGCAAGGGGTTGGCCCTAACTAGCGCGAATGTAAAGGATTCTTATAAATATAAGAATGCAATGTAGATCTGTTGACTATTTCAAGCCAAATAATTTGAGTAGTTGTATATATTATAGAAACGTTTTATTTAAGTATTCTTTATTTTAAGCCTAAAGCTTTCTTTATAAAGATAGTAACAAAGTGTAGGATTATGCTATCAAAGGTTAGGGTGTTAGCCTTCTAAGATCTCGACAGACAACTACGAACTGCTTGCTCTTCGGCTACTACGAGTATACCTAAGTCCTAAGCTCTAAAAATAAAGGTAATTCAACCCTCATGCATAACATGATCCAAAGGAGAAAGTAAAGAATCACCAAATCTTTACTTAGAGTAACAAATTATATATTTAATTATTATATTTACTAATTATTTCTAAAGTAAGCTCCACATACGACTTATACACAATCATATAATATAAAAAGATGCGATCAGTAGCGTATAAATAAATAACAATAAAACTAAAAACCAACCTTTTCCGAAACAGTACTTAGAAACAAACCAACTAAATACAATAAAAATCCAAAAGAATTAAACCCAAGGTAAACAAAACAAACAAAACCCAAATAAAAGCGAAATAAACTCACAAGCTAAAATCCCACCAGCAAAATCCGTTCACCTGCTACCTCAAAACCCAACTCAGAAAAGTAAGCGACCCCCCCCAAAATGCCGGTTCAAAGGTCAGAGAATATCCGATTCGAACGGATGTTGGTTATATACCAAAATAAGTTTCAAGCTTATCACCTTAAACCACTCAGACAATTCTCTTTACAAGCAATTATATTAGCCGCGCAAAAACATATATATATATTAGATTAATAGTATAAAAAGCTATGATTCCTCCGCGACTTGAACGCTGATCATATTTTTATCAAAAATACGCTTTACCGATTAAGCTAAGGAACCTAAGTATACATAATATATGTATACAATAAAACAATTTTCTAAAGAGGTGTGTTTTGTTTTCTTTTTTTGCTTTTAATGCTAAAAATCAGATGGCACAGTTATAAGATATAAATTAAAAATAACACTCTTATTTTCTATATGTCTTATAATTTTGCTACTAGTTGTATTAAGCTCTCTTGCTGCCTGTTTAATAGAAGGATAAAGGCATGTTTCACTGCTAAGAATGTTTGTAAGTAAAATAGGTTTACTGAGTAAAAAAATCTATAGGCTAAATTCCTTTTAGTTCTTTTTTTAAGAAAAAAATTATAAAGATTTTTTAATGCCTTCATTTTTTCACGTGTTTCCGAGTTAGGGTTTTTATCTATTTTTATCTGCTTCATTTTTAAAAAAATGAAGCAGATAAAAAATAATGCATAGCTAACCATAATTTAGCTTTAGTTTCTTCAGTATACCATCTAGCAGGTTTCAACGATATCTCTGTATGCAAGTGTCCAAGTTGCCCTTTCATTGTTAGGCTAATTGATTTCCGTGTTTGTTCTGTATGGTTTTGCTTGAACATATTGGTTTTTACCCGTTTTTTTGATACACTCATGTTTAATTAACTAGCCTTTAAAAAAGATTTTTTTACGCTGCATTCTTTTTTATATAAAAAAGAGATAAAATAGAAGCGCTTCTTCATTTTTTTATCTAATTTTTTTCTTCTGCATTATAGACTTTTTCATTATAAGCTTTTAAACCTCATGAAATATAAAAACTTTCTATAAAAAAGATCTTTTAGATATAGAGGTAGAAAAGTCAGATATTTCTAAAATGGCTAGAGTGAAATTACTCTAGCCGTGGTTTAATAAACTATTATATATTAAACTTTTGTTAGTACTATTAAGCACAGAGGGTCCAGAGTAAGTATTTAAACGATTCGAACCTTTTCAGCCCGTTCCTCTATAAACTTCGCCTGTAACTTTATTAAACCACATATAAATAATGGTATTATTTTTAAACAGTTTAATTATATCTAATTTTGATGCAAAAGCATCTTGATATAATTTAACCGGCACTAGCTCAGATGAAAACACAGGAGTGTGCAATTGTAAGTAGTTTTCAGCCATTTGACTGTAAAACCTCTTATCTCCGAAAATATAGCTGCTTTTATTTACAGAGGTTAAAAGACAAAAACTAGCTTTTTTCATATCTTGCTATATTTTATAAAATAAAGAAAGATTAACACTCGCACCTTTCATTGCTAGCTATAATTTATAAAATAAATAAAGATTAATCTTCGCATGTTTATTTGTTATATGTTTTTTCACTAAGTTAAAAAGGATTTGCACCACCCAGCTGATCACAAAATTGATCAATTGATACTATATTTAACCTTTTTATCTGCTTTATTCTGGAGTTTTCTTCTTCATATCTTTTTTTTTATAAAAAAAAGAAGAGAAAAAACAAGGAAAAAGGAATAACATCCTTATAAAGAACGCACTTTACCAGTAAAGTTAAACAACCTAAAAAAACTCTAGTTTAATGTGAGCTTTTCATTAATAGATCGCTCAGAATTTAACACCTAAAGCTTTTTAATTTATTTTTTAGAGTATACTTTTTATTTTTTATATAATACTGGGCAGCTATATTAATAGTGTATCTTAGGTATTCTCTGTAAAAATCGAGGTAGGTGTAGCTAAGCTCTTTCGTATTTGCTTTATATACAAAATATTACTAGTAACTGCTACAATATGTTATATACTAATAAGCATATATTATTTATTTAGCCTAATACGCTTTAAGCCAGTTAAAATAACAGCATACCACTATAATAAAAAACTAAACATGATATTGATACACATTAATAATTTATGTATACGGAAAAGAGATGATTCGAACATCCAAGTGTTAAATACACAATATTTAGCAAATATCTCGCTATACCTATAGCAACTTTTCCTGTGCTTTATTTTTTTTCTTCGCTTCTATTTAAAATTATTCGCGCTTATTCCTTTTTTTTTAATGAATAAGCGCTATATAAAAATATGAAATATAAAAAGCGTTAAAATAAAAAAAATTTTTTTACTTTATAGATAGTATACCTCCGGTAAAAATAAATAAATTAACTGTTAATATATTTAAAACTAAATTTAAATTGCGCAGAATTATTTTAACGCTCTCTATTTTTTTTTCTACGCTTCTATTTTATTAGAAGCGTAGAAAAAATGATAAGCCTAAACTATTAATATCCATAAGGATTTAATTAAGGTAAAAAGCAATAAATATACTATGTATATATAAATTTAATACCAGATAAAGTGTATAACATACATGTGCTATTTCAAAAGAGATGTACAGTATATATTTTATTTTTATTGGTTTTAAAAAGATATAATTTAGCTCAGTTGGGGTTCGAACCCAAGATTTAACGGTGAAAGCGTCATGTCTTAACCACTTGACTACTGAGCCTATAAGACCTATGGGGTTCGAACCCACGTATTAATGATTAAAAGTCACATATTTTACCTATTAAATCAAGGTCTCTCTATCGTGTTATATAAAATATAATGCTAAAGCTATATTAATACTTTTTGTCTAGCAAACACTAGACTACCCCTACAAGGTTATCTTCGATATTTTTTAATAATAACCTAACCTGTATGATGACTTTTTAAAACAACTTTTTATATTTTTTAATGTTTTGATACGCTTTTTACATTAGAGAATTCTTATGTAATCTTGCATAATTCTTATGAACTCTAATTTTAAATAGAAGCGCTTATTTCAGAATTATGAACTATTTTTCTTCATTTTTATGCACATTCTTCTTTAGAAGAGGAAAAAAATCGCGGGGTATAATTAGGACCATATAGTATAAAAATCTTAAACCTATTTTACCCTATTTAGCTTAGTGGTATTTTGCCCTATATATATAAAATATCTAATTATTTGCGCTAAAAAAAATACGGCCAGTCGAATTCGAATCGACACACATCGTTTGGAAGACGAACGGTCTACCATTAACCTATAGCCGTGTATTTACCTGTTTATTATGTTATATAGATATTACATAGTAAAATATCTCTTTTTTATGTTTTATATACTAATATTTCTCTGGACTTATTATATATATTAATAAGTGGATAATATATAGGTAAATAAAATACAAAAAGATGAAAAGGTAAAAATGAAAAGGTAGATATGAGGGCAGTATCATCATTTTAAAAACAAAAAATGTAGATACTGCCCTTTTAAAAATTTTATTTAGAGCGGCTAGTGATGCACTAATTTTTATAAAGCAAAACGCTAGAGATACAGCGTAACTAGAACTTAGAGATATCTAAGTTTATAAACGCCTTTTTTTAAGAGAAACTAATATTTGAGCAGAGTAACTGAGTAAAAACGGTATATTATATACGCTTTTTCTGTACAATCATTAAAAAAAGGATGAATGAAGAGGAAATAGCGCGACTAATTTTAAATAGAAGCGCTTTTTTCAGAATTATCTACCCCTTCAGAATAATTATGTAAAAAGCGGCTATGAATTAACGTGAAGCAAAATACGCTTATATTCTAATAAACAGGGGGATAATATATTAAACATGATAGTGAGTAATGTAAGCCTTGAAGTATAGGAGCAGGATATGTTCCTAATACTACCGTAAATATAACTAATGCAAATAAAACAAAAAATTATCCTTTGTTTAAATCAGGTATATTAATTCGGAAAAACTTAGAAAATGAACCTGCAAATGCTATTCTGCATTTGCAGTATATGCTGCACTTAATATTATAGAACTACACGAAAAAACTCCTAATAATGGAAATATTTCAAATATAACGGGATCCCGCTATATAAAGACATATATTATCCTACAAAATTTAAAACAAGAGGTACACCACAATTAAACTTACTTAAAGCCAGTTGGTTTAAGTTTCCTAAGCTTATTCTTATTTTGATCTTATTACATAAATACCTCTTAAAGGTGTTTTATCATTTATGTATCTTTTAAGAGTTTGAGAGGTAATATTAAGATCTTTTGCTGCTTTAGATAAGGAAGAGTACACAGTTGTAACTTTCGTGTTTAAATTAGTCATTTCTACTTTTATACTACATTTTTTCTTCTACATTTTTCTATAAAATGAACAAGCGCTTCTATTTTATCTCTTTTTTATATAAAAAAGAATGCAGCGATAAAAAAATGAAGACTAACTACGTTTGATTTATTAAAGTTAGGATTATTTTATTTTTGTTTAGCTAGGCTCATTTTAATCCGAGTTTCCTTTTTTTGTTTTTTACCTATCAAATTTTTAGTAGCTACACAGGATAGTCTAAAAGATTTACCAAATCCTCTAACAGCTCGCTTCTATTTTATTAGAAGCGTAGATTTAAAACCTTTAAGCCATATGTTTTTAATGCTCAATTCAAAAAAATACTTATTTTTCTAAAATAACTTGTGAAGAAATTGTACCTTTTTCACCTCACACCTCTAATAAAAAAAAAGAGTAATTATTATCTCCGTACTTTATGCTTCGACAAATTCGGCTATTTTTTTGATGAGTTAAACTAGAAACTGAATAATATCTAGTTAAACGGTTTTTAGCATCAATAGCACTACCTATCTAAACTTCACCTTTAACTTTATTAAACCACATATAGATAACAGATTTATTTTTAAAATTATTAACTATCTCTTTTTTATCTAGTGCAGAGTCGAAGTATTGTTTAATAAAACAAAAATCCGATATATGCTTAGGATATGAGTATATTTGAGTATATTCATTTTTAATTCTTGGTATATAAACTTTATGTAAAACTGAGTGTGCGGTTTATAAAATGTTACTTAAATTAATCCCTGCAGAAATCGCGAGAAAAAAAGGATTTTTATTTTTTATTAATTATTATTATTTAATAATAATAATTTAGCGTTAGAGTAGTTAAGTAAGAAGTTTAACCTAATATCATCCATATGTTTATTATATAATATACTACTTAAAGGCATTATTAAATTATATAATAGTCGTGGCTTCAAGATCCATCGGGCTATTATAAATTAAACTAGATACGGAATAGTGTAAACCATCTAAAATAGGAAGAGGGTATATACCAAACGCTACTGTAAAGATAACTAAAACAAACAATATAGAAAATTCTCGTTTGTTTAAATCAGGAATATTAACACGAAAATGTTTAGAAAATGATCCAGCGAATGCTATTCTATTATACATGAAGATAGTAAATGCTGCACTAAACACTATAGAAGAACTAGCAAAAGCTCCTAATAAAGGTAATCTTTCAAAAGTACCATATAAAGACATAAATTCACCTATGAAATTCAATGTTAAAGGCGTTCCAGCGTTACCTAAACAGAGTATAAAAAATAATATAGATAATATAGGCATCACCTGAGCTATACCTCTATAATATGTAATTAACCTAGTGTGTGATCTATCATATAAAACACCTCCAGCACAAATAAATAAACCAGAAGAAACAAAACCATGAGCTAACCCTAGTGTAATACCACCTTCAATCCCTATAATTGTATTACTAAACACACCTAATAGATACACAGCAGCATGTGACACTGATGAGTACGCAATTAGTTCTTTAATATCTATCGTTCTTAAAGTACTAATACTAGCATATATTATAGTAATAACTCCTATAAGATATACTATATATGTATAATCTAAAGAAGCTTTTGGTAATAAAGGTAAAATTAGTCTAAGTATACCATATAAACTTAATTTTAAAACTATCTAATACATTGATCTATTGGTTTTATTTTTTCCTTCCCTTTATTAAAATTAAATGTAATAAGGCTATATAAAAGATATGAAAAAAGCGAAAAAATAAAACAATATTTAGTGTTACCTATAATTAAATACCAAATGAAGAGATGTAGAAAGAGCCCAGCTTTTAATTCGCTTTGTACGAGCTTTTTATAGGCTTTACTCTTTAAATAGTTGAGAAATTTAAATTTAAGTAAGAGATCTTCCACCATTTTCATGAAGGTTTGGACCATATTATAGCAATTAAAAAGCTAAACTGATATGTCTAAAAGTGTAGTAATATCGCTTTTTACATTTCATAAAATTTTATGTATTCTAATTTTAAATAGCTAGATGAAAATGTAAAAAGCGCTCTATCTTTTTTCTTTCTTTTTTCTTAGAAGTCAATATTCTTTCTAAATGAAAAGCAAGCGGGGGAGTTCGCTCAATAAAAAAATCTAAGAAAGATTTTTTAATTTTAATGCCGGTTAAATTAAGGAAAAAATACCTGCGCAAAAAATAATATGAAAGTAAGTTGCACAAAAAAGTAAAATAAATAAATTAAAAAGATAAAATTATTCCTTTTAAATATGTTATTACCACTAAATTAGTTAGATTGCAGAAAAACTCCCGTAAATTTAGCAATTAATAGTAAAATTAACCGTAAACAGCTAAATAGAACTAGTAAGATGAAACAATAAGGGAAATCAGTAAAACATATATAGTAAAACCATAAAAATAAGATTAATGTAAATCAAAACTAGCAGCATGATCTCTTAGCAATTTTCTTATAGGTCCATTAACTTGAACAGCTGAGATAGTATTCGTTCTGTTTAAAGCTCGACTGGCTGCACTATCTGTAGAATATGTTGTTAGAAATAATCTTAGAGAGTCTAATTCAGACTTGTTCAAGTTATAATGAGTTATAACTCCTAAAGTATCACCTGGTGCTATTTTAGTAGCATTATTCCTCATATCAGTTTTATATAACTCGAATTGTTGATTAGATCACTGTTGATCATGTTGCACCTTATGTACATATCTCTCCCTAATATGGTCATATATTCAGACATCACCTGTAGAAACATTAACAGGTGGCCCTGGTGCTGGCCCTGGCCCTGGCCCTGTGCCTGCAGTATTTGTACCACCTGCTGGAGCTGTACCTCCTATGCTTGTAGCTGAAGCTATCCCTGCGCCTGCAGTATTTGTACCACCTGCTGAAGCTGTACCACTAGATTTATTTAATAAATATTCTATATAGTTGCAAAATTTAACCAAGTCTAATTCGGCAAAAAAGACTAATTTTGAAACAATCAATAGAAATAAGTCAGATAACAAAATAATCTTTAGTAGCATCTCCACACCTATATCATGTAAAACATATCAGGTACTGGCTGCTAAAACAAGGCGAACAGTTATACTTTTTAGAGTGAATTTAGTTTTTAATATAGAAAGAAAAATAAAAAAACTTATTTTTTTTATTTAATTTTCGCAAGGCTTAGATTGTGAATAAGGTACCCAATATAGTAAAAATTAGCATTGAAATAGCAGATACTCCAATAAAATAGAGTAAACACCCTTTTTAATACTATATGTAGATATATACGTAATACATGCAATAAGTAATTTTACAAAGATAAAATTCTCCAGTAAAAACATCGTGCTTTTTGAAGGTGTACTTAATGAAACACGATTGTTAGATAAATTTTTGTAAAAAGGGGATTACTTTGTGTCTATTTTTAACGCATCTTTACCTAACTCGAAAACAAAGCCTAAAGTTAATATGATAGTGAAAATTAACATTACCAGTAGACCATATATATTGTTGGCATAGCTACTAACAGTATAAGGATAAATTAAAACAATTTCTAAATCAAATAAAAGGAATAATATCCCAAAAATAAAAAATGAAATTGTGAATTGTGTCCTGTTTTGGGCTAAAAAGGAGTGGTAACCACATTCGAAAGGAGTTTTTTTTTCCTTATAAGGTTTATATGGAGCAAATACAAAATTTACAATTAACAAAATAAAACTTAATATAGGTATAAATAAAAAAAAAAAGATAATTGATGACATTTAACAATTGAATAATATAAGCGCTAAAATATTAGCCATGTTTAATCACTCTTGAGGTATTAATATAAAAAATAATATAATTAAAGTCAGAATAGAAATAGTAGTAGATAATGAGCTGGAGATTACTATATTTTCTACACTAATAGTTATATTTTTTAAAAGACGATTAGTAATTTTATTAATAATGTTACCTTTTAAAGTTATATTTTTTAATATAGGGTTTAATTCATAGTTAGTTTTATGAAAGAATATTTGTTTTACTAAGGCTAAATAATAAAAAGCACTTATAACACTAGTTAATATAGCAATTAAAGCCATAAAGACATAACCGTTATCTAAAGCAGAACTTAGCACCATCTGTTTAGCAAAAAATCCTATAAGAGGTGGAATACCAGCAAAAGAAAAAAGAGTTAAAGCCAAACTTACAGCTAAAACAGGATTAATATAAAAATAACCTTTCATCTGACTAATAAGTTGTATAGGTGAATTGTTTTTATAAATTTCACCTCTGTTTGTAATTTTTAAAGGTGTTATGCCATTATCTAGTATATTACTTGTGTTTTCTTTATCTTGTTTTTTTTCTACAAAAAAATATAAAGAAAAACCTATAGTAATTAATAAAACAAATGCATTTAAGTTTGTTATTGAATATTGCATTAGATAGAAAATAAAAGATTGGATTGATTCTATACTGTTAATTGTTAGAGCTAATAGAATAAAACCTATATGTGAAATAGTACTATATGCATACAATCTTTTTATTCTAAATTGAGTTAGTCCTAATATTGCCCCTATTATTAAGGATAATAAAGAACTAATTAATAAAGTAAAGGTTCAAGAGAAGTTAAATACGGAGTTTTCTCCTACTATTTCTGTTTGTCCTTGTGAAGCATAAAAATTCGTTGTGTAATGAACCAATTCCAATAATAGTATAAAAATAGATATTTTAGCAAATATTGCTACAAAAGTTGTAACAATAGTGGGTATAGCATCGTAAACATCAGGACTTCAAAAATGAAAAGGTGCTGCACTTATTTTAAATAAAAACCCCACAGACAATATAATCAAAGAATATTTAACATAGTAAGATTCGTATCAATGGAATACATTAGCATTAAAATTATCCTTTACATTAGATATATTATTAATTACATATAACCCGTCAAAGCTAGTGTTACCGGAATTTCCATACAGTAAACTAGAAGCTAATAGAATAAAACAACTAGATAAACCTCCTAATAAAAAATAAGTAAGACCAGCTGAAGTAGCACGTTCTGAATTTCTGTAAATAGTACATAGGATATAAAGACCGTAGCTTTGTAATTCTATTGATAAAAAAATAGAGATTAAATCGCAAGATGTAATTAAAAACACACCTCCTATTATAACAAAGAGTATTATTAATGGATATTCTAATATTCTAAATTGTTCAGCCATTTTATTTAAGATAACACTATTAAAATATACGAATTTGCAAAACATTATTTTAAATATTGAAGAATAATGTTCTGTTCAAGCTTTTCGAGGGTAAAACCCGTTTAATTGTAAAATTAAACTAGTAATTACAAAAAGAAAAATGTGAAATACATGAGTAGTAGCTGTAGTGTGATATAAACCACCAAATAAACCTAAACCTTTGTCTATAAATAGTAAATAAACACTATTTACACAAAGTAAGAAACAACAAACCAGAATAGCTATAACCATTCGGGCATATAAAATGGATTTATCCCGTCTAATAGCTACGGCGTTTGAACATAATAATAATAATATTGAATAAATTATCATATAAAGAATAAGTGAGTTAAACACTTAACCTACCGGCTATAAAACGGTTGCTCTTTCACTTGAGCTAATTCTTTTTAATAGACTTTTTATCTCTTTTTTATAAAAAAGAAGTAAAAATTTTTTTTATAGAGAGTTGTTTGCTTAACTCATATTAAATGGCACTTACATTATTTCCTAATTATAGTTAGCAATAAAGAGTAAAAATCTATGCAGATAATTTATCACTACATTGCGCTTTTTACATTTCATATTTTTTATCTATTCTATTTAAAATTAAAAGCGCTTTTTCATTATTCTAACCCATCAATTTTTTACTTCTTTTTTATAAAAAAAATGATTTTCCTCATTCATCATTTTTTTTTATGAAGAATGTAAATAAAGAGCGCTTCTAGAAGAAGCGTAAATAGTTTTATTGTATTAGATAAAAATAAAAAACTTGGTGGTACAAAGCCTATGTTATCCGAAAAACGACTTGAACGTTTATGATAAAATATCAATAAAACTTAAGATTATCCTGTCTACCAATTCCAGCATTCGGATTATTAGATGATGAAAAGAGCCTTTTGAGATTTTATAAACTATATAAAATCTTAAAGTAAAATACAATTAACTATAGGTTATACGCTTATTTCAGAAATTTTATTCTTTATTTTTAACGCTTTTCTCTTCGCTTTTCTTCCTTTTTTTTTTAATGCAGAAAAAAGCGTTAAAAATAATAAACCCTATAAATGAATGAAAAAATAAACAAAGCGTTTTCTATTTAAAATTAAAACCGCTTATTTCATAATTATTATTAAATCTAACGCTCGTATTTTCTAAAACAAAAGATAAAATTTTTTATCTTTTTTCAAAAAATTTTTTTATGAACTCTAATTTTATTACAAAAACTTGTTCCTCTAGAAAAAGCGTACTATTTAAATGTAATAAATTTAAAGCGTTTCTATATACTTAGTAATTATTAACCTAAGTACATTTTTGCTAATTCCATATTTTTAAATCCTAAAATATAAAAAAACCATTTATAATTGTAAATATATATTAAAGATCTTCATTTAATTAAAGATTAATATAAAAGTGTATTATACTGTTACTATAAGGTTGTAAAATACAACCCTCTAGTATGTTTTAAAGCATTATAAGCATAACTTAATCACACATTAGGTATAAATGTTTATACTCATTTCCCCGACTTTTTATTCCCAGTTATCAAGGAATACCCCTTTTTATTTTCTAGCTTTCTCGGTTTCTTGCTTTTCTCTTTAGCTTTTATTCATCCCTCTGTACGCTTTTTTATACCACTATTGTTTATTTATTTTATAAGCTTTTACCTTATGTAAAATTCGCGCCGCTTAATTGGAAAAAACCCATTTATTCGCTATATTTATTATGATCCCTTTATAATTAAAAACACATCGCGCTATGCCTATCTGGTACATAATCTGCGCTCATGATATAAGTATTATGTATTATATTTAAAACAATGAGAACAAACAACAAACAAAACTCAATCTCAGTTAATAACTACGCTACAGTAGCTCACAGATTTTGCGCTTTTAATACTAATAGAACACTTCCTCATTTCAAGATTTTTACAGGGGGTAGAGCGAAAACAAGGCTACCGGATTATAATATATTTAGGGGTTCTACAAACAAAAATTATTTTACTTCATTTGCTTTTTATTATTGCTCTACTAATAGATTTGCTTCGCTTTCAAACTTCAAGATTAAACATGTATTTAGCTTAGCTGATTATCTGCTCAAGTTAAACCCAGAGAAATAAATATGTAGTTTTATTATCAACCCTTATGAGTTGATGGATAGACTAGATAATCTTTTAGTACATACAGATACTAAAAATCCCTTTTTCTTTTTTTTTTGCAAAAAAAAAACAAAAAAGGCTAATCACATCGATTATTTAAAGAATAAACTAGTAAATGAGAAATTCTATTTATTTTTTGTTTTTTGTAATGATATAGAGCAAAATGACATTTACAGTAAATGTCTTAGTTATACAACCAATAAAGAAATACCAAATCACTTAAAGGTAATTTCGACCAATTAATTCAACACCTTTATGATGCTTTGATGGCTATTGAAAAGATTAATCTTGATTATGTTGATTGTAAAGTTACTCTTCACTTTTATGAAGTTAGTGCTGGTTTATTTTTATATGGTTATGAAGATATATCTCATTATATGAAGCACTCAGCTGCTCCACTAAAACATAGTATGTTTTTAAATACTTTGAACTTTTTTACAAACTCGACTTTACTTTTTCTATCTTTTTATAATAATTACACTAACAGTACATTCCATTCTAATATATTTAAATATTACACAAATAACTTTAAATATCTTACTTTTCCTGCTGGTTATTCTAGTTTCAGTATATTTAACTCTTCAGATAAATTAAATAAACCGGTTTTAATTACTTTTTCCCTTCAACATAGTTGAAGGACATTTTTGTCAAATCTATTAAAGATAATATTAAAGCGGGTTACTATTATGCCAGCTTAATTAGAGTTAGCCTCCATAAGGATTTATATTACATGGCAGGTAGTCAATTTGGTCTTAATTATAAAGATTTAGATTCTGATTATAATTTAAATAATTTATATGATAATGTTATATTATCTATTCAGAGATTATACGATGTCTATAACTTAACACACGATGATATTGTCTATTTTCAAGTTAGCTTTAGACAAATTGATTATAAATTATTGAGTGATCTAAGTTTTTATTGTAAACATTTAGATAAAGCTGACAAAACTACTTTAAATAACCAAATTAAACTTTCCCTTAACTATAGATAAGAATATTTTAGGTAAACCTATATCTGATATTTATTCAAATAACGGTAAATTCAGTAGTGTTAAGTTAGAGGATAACTCTGGGACTTTATTGATAAAGTTAATAATCAAAAGAATATTTCAGCTTTAACTAAACCTGATTACAAAGCCAATAACATTTATGATAAGTATAGTTTTTACCTTAGAGACTCTTATAAACCCGCTAATCTGTTAGCTGTTAAGGTTCATATTTAGATAACCATACTTTAGTCGTGTAAATAGGTATAAACATGGGAGTGGGTTTATTTATAGTGAGTGTGGCTTTATTTTTATTAGCTATATTTTGAGCATACTTTCATAGTGCTTTAAATCCTACAGTTGAATTGGCTGTTCATTGACCTCCATTGGGGATTGAAGCTATCAATCCTTCCTTTAATTAACACTTATATTATTTTCATCTGGTTCTAGAGTAACTTATGCTCACCATTTTTTAATACAAGGAAATATAAAACTAACTAGATAACAGGATATTAAGCTTAACTTTTTATTTGCTCTGAAGAGAGGATCTAGCTGTAACTTGAATTTACCCGTTAATAGACATTATCCTCTGGATTTTTTTTTTTCGTCTTTAAATATAACTAGACTTATAAATTTTCAACTTATAATTTATATATATATGTTATATTTGTTATAATAAATGAAAAAATTACATTAGTTTGAATATTCTTCTACGAATTCCTAATGGGATTAATATATATACAGAGGTAATCTTATTAAATATAAGATTAATCTTATTAAATATATTAGTATTTGTTTTTTTTTTCGGCTTTAATTAAACTTATAAACTTTCAAGATATAATATATATATGCTATATTTGTTATAATAAATGAAAAAATTACTTTGAATATTCTTCTACGAATGACCTATTTATTTAACATAGGGATTAATATATATATATACAGAGGTAATATTATTAAATATAAGATTAATCTTATTAAATATATTAGTTCGCCTTTAACTAGACTTATAATTTTTCAACTTATAATTTCTATATATATGCTATATTTGTTATAATAAATGAAAAAATTACTTTGAATATTCTATTATTTCCCATTTATTTATAAGATATTATCTGTGTAAAACACTATGCTTATAAGTTGTAAAAGATATTTATCTTTTACAGAGTTTTAGATTAGTTAACCGAATTAAATCTAGAGTATAAAAATTTATTTAAATATGTAAAGTAACCTGGATAAAATCGATAGAGAATAAACTCGTTTGTAATAATACAAAACTATAGGGCATTATAAGGATATTTATTCTACATTACATCCAGAGAATATCTTTGCGCAATTTATTCATTTGAGCAGCAGATTCAAGATAGATAACACGCCACATTCGCTAAAGGGCACCCATACCTATTGAAGGTTAGGGGCTGTAGCTAAAAATGTAATTGTAGGGTTTTCTTTAATATAACGCCTTAGGTTTAACCCCTTACTGTGTAGATTATAAGAGGCTTTTTGTGTTTGGGCTATTTGTTCCCTAATAGTATCTCTTATAATTTTTATTCTTATTATCCATTCATACATCTAAGAAACGAAGCTTATATTGTGCAATATGATTGTTACATATATAAGGTAGAGTTGTACTATTCTCCACAGTCGCTTTTAATCCATCAGCTACACCCAGATGATTATTACATAGGCTTATAAAGGCATTATTTGCGTCAACTTATTACTGATATGTAAATCTAGCTCGTGGATCTAAATCTCAAACAGATAATTTATAAAGTAAATCAGGTATAGATTGACTTATTTATTGCAGATAGTCAGAAGATAAACCTGCTTCAGTCATACTTACAAGGTTTGCTTAAGTGAAATCATAAAGCAAGCACTGCATCTATTAGATGTAGTGTAGCAATACAAGTAGCAAGAATTTTTTATGTTTTTATCTCTACATTAAAAAAACGAAAAAAGTTATTTTCTTTCCTTTTCTATAGAGTAATATATATTCAGCTACTTTCTTACGTTAGTAGTAATGTTAATACTTATTAATATATTTTTTAAAATGGGTTAGCTTATTGGAGCAGGCTTTGCTCATGGCTTTACTTGGTTTAATTAAACTATAATTTAGTTATAAAAAGACGTGTTGTAAATAATGAAACAAAATTAGGTAGTATATATTTTGAAAATACATATAATAAGATTAAAATTAAGAGAAAAGCAAATGTTACTTGGTTAACGAAATAAAAAGGTATTAGTTGTGGCATTTATATATAGTAATAAAGGATATTTTAAATATCAGTAATTAATAAAAATTAAGCTGTAATATAACTAAAATTACATAATTATAAAAAAACATTAGCAGGGATAAAAAAAAATCTATCGCTTCACCATTAAAAAAAAAAGGAAGCGTAAATAAAGTTTTTAATGGTGCGAACTCCCCCGTTAAATGAATACTTAGTTGTCCACACCTATATGATGAAAAATATATCCGCATTAAAAAATCTTTAAGATTTTTTTAGCCAGCTAAAACTAAGCACGCAAACACATATAGTTTTCATAGTAAATTTAGTTTTTAATAGATAAATTCATTTAGCAAAGCTAATTTTTCCATCTAATTTATATATTGTTCGCGCTTGATAAGAATTAGGAAAGATTTCCCAAAAAAATTTATATGTAATAAGCGCTTTTAATTTTTAATAGAATACATAAAAAATTTTTAAAAAGAAAAATTCTTAAATGTAAAAAGCGATCCGTCTAATATAGCAGAAATTAGGATAGACAAAGCTGCTCTAGAATAAAAATTCGCTAAATAAACTTTACATACATCTTAATAGGAAATGTAGATATAGATGTAGAGCTTGTAAGTACTAGTTTTATTATTGTGAAATTTTTAGTAAAAGTGCAAAATAAATTGCTTTTTTAGCTAGTATTTATAAAAGTTTTAGAATTTACACTAGTTGTAGTCACTTTTGACTTATTTATAGTTATAACTATAGTACCCACCATGGCTAATAATAATATTAATGAAGTTATAATAAGTAATATTGAAAACCCTGTATACATTATATTTCCTATACTTGTTATGTGAGAAGTTTCTGCCAAATTAGCATCTCATATTTTACTTTTAACCTTTGCTATTTCCAAAAAATTAGTATTACCTAAAATATTAAAACTAGATTTTATATAATATGATCAATTATCACTAAATATAAAATCCTTTACACTAGTTATTAAATAACTTGATATTATGTTAAATACAGTAACACTGTAGGGTAATATTTCCTGCACAGATGAATTGAAAGATAAAACTGCAATAACTGCTAAAGGTATACTATTTTTATTATCAGTTAACAGCTCAGAAATTCTTACATTTATTAGCATTAAAATAAACAAAAACAAAATAGATATAGCTCCTACATAAACTAATAAGTATGATATACCTATAAAATATAAACCTAGCATGATTAAATAAATAGATATACCAGAAAATAAGCATATTAGAAATAAAACAGATAGTATTGGATTTTTACTAATAATAATAGATACACCAAAAAAAATCGAAATTAAAGAGATAAGATCTAAATACTCAGCCTTATAGCCGTTACTTAAAGTTTCTTGTAGAATGATTAAAAACATAGTATATTAAATAAATTAGGAAACTTATATAACGCACACGGCTATCCTAAATCCGTACTATATTAAATCTATAGATATAAATATAGGATTATAAAGGGATTCCGACAAATAAAGCTAGTTATACATGTGTAATATGAAACCAAGATATAATGGAATTCATACCATTGAGATGTTATATGCTATCTTCAATATCGGTCCAATCCGAAAAACAAAGTTCTATCAATAAAAATTATTAAAAAAAAATTTTTTATAGTAAAATAATCGATATATGTCCAAAAACTAATTTTCTTACTGTACGCTTCTATTTTATTAGAAGCGATGATATAAAATTTTACTAAAAGCGAAAAATAAATAGCTTTTTAGCTAGTATTTATAAAACTTTTATAATTTAATTCCTCACTTTTGATTTATTTATAGTTATAACTATAATACCTACATTAGCTAATAATAATATTAATGAAGATATAATCACTAATATTGAAAAGCCTGTATACAATATATTTCCTATATTTGTTATGTGATAAGTATTGTTTCCTCACTGCCCCATCCATTCGCAGTGGGATGTGAATATCTGCCTTAATAATATTTATTCCATTGGAAATACACCATTAATCTATATTCCCCAATTACAGCA
>JAABUR0100001417.1_pt1 | contig 42938 bp, 41 predicted proteins | sample 5560091 | NCBI WGS metagenome assembly JAABUR01 (sample SAMN10711879, study PRJNA513375) | rock metagenome | isolation source: Antarctica rocks | place: Antarctica: Victoria Land, University Valley sud | reverse complement strand
TCACCGAGGAGGACGCTCGCGGTTTCTTCTCGCACTGCGGGTACTTCGAGCCGCAGGTCCACTCTTTATGAGAACTGCTCTAAAAGCCGGAGAGCGGGGCTGCGCGTCTCACGCAACTCCGCTCCCGAGATATTCTTGGCAACCGCACAGTAATCGTCTTCGGCAAGAAGTTCAGACTGTGCTTCTCACAGAGACTTCTGTTAGCGGCGAATCCGCTTGTGTACTTTCATACCGCCGACTTCTTTATCGTCAGTGAAGGACTGGCTACTTTCCTCCGTCCGTGCGCTGTCGTCTGGGCCGCCGAAAGTCATGCTTGATCCAGCGGTCTCTTCTCTTGGTTCCGTGTAGCCTCGCGGTCTTTCGGAGCGTGTATCTTCTAGCGGTATGTCCAGGTCATCCCGACCGGTCTCGTTGGAGCGTGAGGAGCGAGTATCATATCGTTCCTCGTTGGACCGTGAGGAAAGAGTATCGTACCGCTCCTCGTTGGAACGTGAGGAGTGGGTATCGTATCGGCCCTCGCTGGAGGAGACGCTCTCGGTCGGGTGCTCCGAGGATTCCTCTACGCGCTCTCCGTACTCGGTGTCCACGGATCTCTCAAGCTCTTCGCGCGAGTAACCTTCCGACTGGTAGTAGTCGCCGTAGCCGCCGCGTTCGTTCCAGGAGCCGGGGCGTTCCAGACCGAAATAGGAGTGGATGCGGTGTTCGTGATCCGCTGTCATCTCCTCTTTGTTGTCGAAGGATGGAGCGTCTTTGATCATGTCCCTGTCAGCCGCGACTTCTATGAGCTTGCGCCGGTCGTTCACGCGGGCTATCTCCATCGGAATCAGGGTGGACTTCGTCCCCAAAAAGCCCGTCTTGACGCCGATGTACTCGGGCTGGTCATCGCTATCCACGAAGAGGTCGTCCACCTTGCCGATCTTCTCGTAGTGCTGGTCGTAGACCGTGTAATCACTGTACGATTTTTCTAGCTCCTGAAAACGGTCCTGGTGTCCCTCGGTATCCACTTTGGCCTCCTGCCAGATCTCTTGCGGTGTTTATCCGTGCTTACCCTCGCTCTCACGGCCCGAAACGCAAGGGGATAACTAAATCGCCGCCGCGTCTTCGAGGATTTCGTCGGCGTGGGTCTCGGGGGAGACTTCCGGGTAGACGCGGGCTATCTTGCCGTCGGGATCGAGCAGAAAAGTTACGCGGTTCGCGTAGCCCCGGTCACCAAACACTCCTAGCTCCCGTGCCGCGCGCCCGTCCTGGTCGGTGAGGAGCGGGAAGTTGAGGTGGTGCTTCTCGCGGAACTCGCGGTGCGACTCGGGTGAGTCTAGCGAGACGCCGTAGACTTGTATGTCCGCCTGCCGGTAATCGTCCATCCGGTCGCGGAATGAGCAGGCCTCAGCGGTACAGCCAGGGGTGTCGTCTTTCGGGTAGAAGTAGAGGACGGTCTTCCGCCCGGCAAGGTCCCCGGACGATAGGTGATATTCATCCTCGGTGATGAACTCGACGTCCGGGAGTCGCTGCCCCTTCTCCGGTATGTTTGTCATGGCGCTCCTTCGGTAGTTTGTGTTGTCCGAAGTTTACGTCAAGTCCAACAAAAAGGATGGAGAGACCGGGGGCGAACCTCCGGTCTCTCTGATACCGGTCTACGTGCCGGTGATCACGTAGACTGGGTACATGACGCTGTTGGGGTCAGAGCTGTGGGGGAGGCCCTGAGCGTGGCCCATCTCGTGCTCCACGACCCGCACGCGGTCGTTCGGCCCGGCCCCGAGGCTCTGCAGGTAGCAGTCGTTGATGTAGATCGTGCCGGAGACGGTGTAGCCGTCGGAGTACCAGTTGTAGTAGCCAACCTCGCTACCGGCAAAGCAGGTGCTGTAGACGGGTACGTAACCGTCGCTGTCCACCGGGCTGTACCCGTCCGATGCGTCCGCAGCGTTGGCCGTAGCCAACGCTGCGACCAGGGCGACTATAAGGCCGATTATCGAGAGCTTGAACATCCTGCGCGTTGTCCCGGTAAGCGGAAAACACGTGGTTACCTGACCGATCATTTCGTTTCCCCCTCCTTCATGGGTCCGGTATTTCCGGACCTTTTGCCTTTTGCTGCCGCATACGATACGTTACTTTTCGTTTCCCCCTCCTTCATGGGTCCGGTATTTCCGGACCTTTTGCCTTTTGCTGCCGCATACGATACGTTACTTTTCGTTCCCTTGCAACGTGTCCGCCGTTCGATAAGGTTCAGGCGCTACCCGGTAGTTGCGTAGCGGGCGACGATCTCCAGGGCATCGAGGTCCGGGGCGAGCTGGCGGGTGATGCCGTCGAGCAGTCCAATAGCGCATCCCATCAGAAGCAGCTTCGGCGGGACGTCCCCAACGCTCGCGCCGAGCTTCTTGCCAAAGTCCTCGAAGCTCGCCCCAGTGTCAGTCCGCTCGTCGCCGAGCAGCACGCCGACTACTCGCAGCAGGGTGTCGAGGTCGGTGTCTTCGCTTACGGGCAGCCCCGCTTCCCGGAGCGCTGGGATGAGGGCGTCGAGGTCGCCGCCGCGAAGGCCGGAGACCAGCTTATCTAGCGCGGCGGTGAATGAGGGCTCCAGGGCGAGGGTGAGACCGTGGTCGAGGAGGACCAGCCGCGGGCCGGGCTGGACGAGCAGGTTGCCTTGGTGCGGGTCGGCGTGAAGGATGCCTCGACGGAAAAGCTGGTCGGCGTAGACATCGTTCAGGAGTTCGGCGACTTTGTCAGGTTCGATCTCCGCGGCTACCAGCGCGTCGCGGTTGGTGATCTTCACACCCTCCACCAGCTCCATAACGAGCAGTTTTTCTGTTACCAACTCATCCACGACCTCCGGAACGATTACGTCGTCCCGATCTTGCAGAGCCTTCCGCAGATCCGCTATGGATTTCGCTTCGCGGCGGAAATCTAGCTCCAGGGGAAGCGTCCAGCGCAGGTAGTCGGCGATCGGCTTGAGGCGTATCTGGGGTTCGAGCCGCGCTATCGCCTCGAAGATCGAATCGAGCGCCGCGAGGTCCGCTTCTATCAGCCCCGCGATGCCGGGGTACTGAACCTTGACGGCGACCTCCCGCCCATCCGTGAGCCGGGCGCGATGCACCTGCGCGATGGAAGCGGCGGCTATAGGTTCCTCGTCGAACTCCGCGAAAACCTCCGCGAGCGGACGGCCAAGCTCTTGGGACACGGCCCGCCCTATAACCGTCCACGGTTGTGGAGGGACCCGGTCCTGCAGGGTCGATAAGGTTTCGGTGTAGGCGGCGGGGAGGAGATCCGGCCGGGTCGAGGCGAACTGCCCGGCCTTGATGAGGGTCCCTCCGAGCGCCTCCGCCGCGTCCAACGCTCGTCCCGCCCCGCGCCGGTGCTGCAGTTCCCAGTCTTCCGGTCCCACGAGGCCGGGGTACCATCGCGCCCGTTCCCGCAGCGCGATGTATCCGAGGTAGAGGTCCGAGGCGACGATGCCGAGCACCAGCGTTCGCGGCGACCACGCGCCGGGCGGTCGGGGCAACGCGCGTCCGGCGCGCTCCCCCGCCGCGAGGTTAGCTCCGGCCCAGAGGAACCATTGCGCCCGCGCCAGGTCCCCGAGACGGGCGAGGTTGGCGAGGTCCGGATTTTCCCCGGAGTCCGATGCGGCCTCGATGACGGCCTTCGTTTCCCCGGCGGATCTTTGGGCGGCCCGCGCCAGTACCCTCTCCGCGCCATACGCGCCGGTCCTCCAGAGTCGGGCGCTCTCCAGCCAGTTACGAAAAAGGTCCGGCCCGAAGGGAGAACCCGCCGTCATGTCTCGCTCCCGCTCATGGCGATGGAGTATATGCGATGGACTTGCCGGAATGCGGAAAGGGTCAGGAGACCTCGTATGCGAATACGAGCCCGTACACTTCTGGCTCGCCCAGAGGCAGGGATCGGAACTCTCCGGTCTTCTCCACCATCCGCCATCTACCTTCACGTTCCAGGGAATCTTGCTCCTCCTCGAAACCTCCTTCGAGATACGCCTCCCGGCGAACGCTGAAGATAACGTGGCCGTCAGGACGGGTGACGCGCACGATCTCTCGCAGGGACTCCGGCGGGGCGTGGCCCGTCGTGAACACCCCCGAGGAGAGAGTGGCGTCGAAGGCGTCGTCGGGGAAGTCCAGACGCTCACCGAGCATCATACGTTGCAGGGATTCGTAGACGCTCTTCTCACGGGCCTTCTCCAGCATACCTTCCGAGAGGTCTATTCCGGTCAGGTCCGTGTAGCCGAGGAGGTGAAGGATCTCACCCAGAACCCCCGTTCCGGCACCGGCATCCAGCAACTTGTTGCCACGGTCCAGATAACGTCCGGCCAGACCGGCTACGACGGCTGGGATCTTGTATCCGAAGCTCGATACGTCACCCTCGTAGTCGCTTGCCCAGGCGTCGTAACCATCGGCCAGCTCCCGCCTGTCACGAGCTTCGTATACCTTCCGCAAACGTTCGGACTTATCGGAGATGAGGTCGTCCTTCCCTAGAGGTTGCCCAGCGCTCGGTAGAGTAGCTCGAAGAAATCCTCACGTTCCAGCTCGACACCGACCTCCGCGTTCGGGGGTTCTCCGGTGACGCCAAAGTAGTCGCAAACTGTCTCGCCGCGTGTGAGCGGGCTCTCGCACTCCACGTCCACTCGCATCGGCCGCGTCTTTAGCAGGCCCGGCTCCAGCACCGCCGCGACCGCCACGGGATCGTGTAGCGGCGGCGCGTCGAAGCCGTAGATGCTCTCGTAAGTGGCGGCGAAGAACTCAAGGAACCCCGCGACCACTCTCCCGATCTCTCCGGTGGACCGCAGGCGCTTCCTCTCATCGGGACCTGCCCCCGCTTGATGCGTCACGTCGAGGCCGGACATCGTTATGGGCAAGCCCGAGTCGAAGACCTCGCGCGCGGCCTCCGGGTCGACGTAGATGTTGAACTCGGCGGCGGGTGTCGTGTTGCCGAGGCCGATACTTCCGCCCATGAGCGAGATGTGCGCGATGCAGTTCTTTAGTTCCGGGTACTCGCGCAGGAGGAGGGCGATGTTGGTCAGTGGACCGGTCGGGATGAGGGTTACGGGTTCGGGAGAATCCCGAAGGGTGCCAGCAATTAGTTCCACGGCATTACGCTCGTCGGGCTCGAAGGTCGCGGCCGGTATCTCCTCCGGCCCGTCCAGCCCGCTCTTGCCGTGGACGCTCTCGGCGGTGTGAAGCGGACGCTCCAGCGGTTGCGAGGCTCCGGCGGCGACGGGTACGTCAGCGCGCCCGATCAGAGACAGTATCCGCAGCGCGTTGCGAGTAGTCTTCTCTAGAGAGACGTTCCCGGCGACGGTCGTCACGGCAAGCAGGTCCAACTCCGGCGCTCCGCAGGCGAGCATCAGGGCCACGGCATCGTCGTGGCCGGGGTCTACGTCCAATATTATCGGCTTTGGGCTCACACACGCTCCTCTTCTACGCCACGGTTCGCGCATAAGTTATCTCTTTTTCAGGCTCGCGTACAGCGCGACCGGGAACGGAGCCGAGTAGAGCAGGTACCTGAACTTCCGCTGCCTCACCGCCCAAACCACCGCCGCCAGATAGTACGGGAGCAGGAGCAGCGCCGGAAGTCGGCCGGTTTCGGAGCTCCGGCCGGACGTAGACTCGTATACCCGCTCGTAAATAAAGGTCACGCCGGAGAGCAGGGAGGCCCAACCGAGGTAGTTGATGAGCGGCACACCCCTACGGCCGTTGACGCCCTTTATTTCCGAGGCGTAGGCGCCGCCGGCGTTCCACTCCCACAGACCGGCATCGAGTCCGAACGGGTCCAGGATCAGGTCAAGGCTCGTTCCGACGAACGCCGCCGCCAGCGGCATAGCCTTGCTCCGCTCCTCTTCCGGCAGGCGGGCCAGCAGCCGCTCCATCAAAACGCAAACGCCGTGGATGACGCAGTACCAGTCGAGGACGATGGCGAGCGGCACGCCACGTATCCGGGGCCGCGTGCGGTGCCGCAGGAGCTTTAGAGGACCGGTGACGAGGAGTTCGCCAAGTGCGGGCATGCCGGTGCCCAGAGCGAAGAAGACGGCGGCGCGGCGCGGGCCGCGGCTTCGGACAGAGGACGCCAGGTTCAGACCGGCGCTCAGGACCGCGTGGGCCAGGATGACGTTCGAGGTTCTCCGGGGTGCGTCGTTCATAGCGATTGTGGCCTCCTCCGCACCCGGATATTATCTCTATGCTGTAACGTGGCGCAAACCAGGTGCTGACGGATGAGGTAGCGCCCCGTAGAATAACTCCATGCTAGGACGCTACGCGGAGCTAAAGGCTCAACTGCCGCCGGGGACCATACTCTTCTACCAGGTCGGGACGTTCTTCGAGACGTTCGAGGAGGACGCGAAGAGGATCTCCCAGGCCCTCTCTATCCGCCTGACGAGCCGCGAGGCCGCGGACTACCCCGGAGGCCGCGTCCCGCTCGCCGGAGTACCGGCCCACTCCCTGCAGGAACACCTGGCGACACTCCTGCGAAAGGGACACTCCGTCGCCGTCGCCGAGCAGCGCCCGCACCCGGCGAAGCCAAAGCAGTTCACGCGCGAGGTCACCCAGATCCTCACGCCCGGCACCGTCATAGAAGACAACGTGCTCTCCGCCGGTCACGCGAACTACCTGGCGGCGTTCGTGGTCCGGGACGGCGTTGCGGCCATCGCGGTGGTGGAAGCATCCACCGGGGAGTTTACCGGGACCGAAGTGCCGGAGGAGCAACTCGGCGCCGAGCTTGAGCGCTGGTCTCCGCGAGAGTTGGTCGTCCCGGAGCGGACCGCCGCCGAGGACCTCCCCAAAGTGCGCGCGACCGTAAGCCCGGCGCCACGCTGGACGTTCGAGCCGTCGGCTGGGGAGCAGGCGCTCAAGAGGCACTTCCAGGTCTCGGGGTTGAAGGGTTTCGGGCTGGACGGGCGTCTCGCGCTGGTGGGAGCCGCTGGGGCCTTGATCCAATACCTCTCCTCCCTGCGCGGCGGCGCTCCTCCGGAGCAAGTAGTCTCCTTCCGGCCCTACGACCCCGGCTCCGGGATGGTCCTCGACGCAGCCACCCGCCGCAACCTCGGCCTGGATGACCTGATCGAGACGATCGACCGGACGAAGACCCCGATGGGCTGCCGCGCCCTCCGGCGCTGGCTGGAGCGTCCGCTGCTTGAGGTGGATCGTATCCGCCAGCGTCTCGAAGCCGTGGACTCGCTGGCTCCGGACTACATGCTGCGCGAGGAGGCGCGCGAGCACCTGAGCCGCGTCCCGGACATAGAGCGGATCGCCACCCGCATCGTGCGCCTCTCCGCTTCGCCGAACGACTTGCTCTCGCTCAAGGGCGCGCTGGAGGCCATCGCGCCGCTGAAGGAGGCGCTGGGTCCGGCGGTCGAACGCAGCTCGCTCCTTGACCGGGTGCTGGTGGCGATGGAGGAGCCGCCGGGGGTGCGGGAGCTAATAACGGCAGCTATCTCAGAGGAGTCAGGCGAGGTCATCCGCGCCGGATACTCCTCCGAGCTCGATGAGGCGCGCGAGTTCCGCGACGGCGCCCACGAGTGGCTGACCCGCTTCGAGGCCGAGGAACGCCTCAAGACCGGCCTCAAGAGCCTCAAGGTCGGCTACCGGGACGGTGAGGGCTATTTCATCGAGGTGGCGGGCAAGGACGCCCCGTCCGTCCCGCCGCGCTACGAGCACCGCAAGGCGCTCAAGCACAACGCCCGCTACGTGACTACGGAGCTAAAAGAGCACGAGGCCCGGATGCTGACGGCACGCGACGAGGTAGAGCGGCTGGAGCGTCAGATCCTCTCCGAGATACGCGCCGCTGTGAAGGACGCCGCACCGGAGCTTCAGAAGATAGCCCGCGCCATAGCCGTCGTGGACGTGGTCGCCTCCTTCGCCGCCGCCGCGACGGAGCTCCGGTACTGCCGCCCCGAGGTGACGGAGGAGCGCGGCATCCGCATCGTAGGCGGACGGCATCCGGTAGTCGAGCACAACCTTGAGACGCCTTTCGTCCCCAACGACGCGGGGGTAGGCGGCGATTCGCGGTTGCAGATCATCACCGGCCCCAACATGGCCGGGAAGTCCGTCTACCTGCGCCAGGTCGCCATCATCACTCTACTCGCCCAGACCGGCTCCTACGTCCCGGCGGACGAAGCGACTCTGGGCGTAGTCGACCGCATCTTCACCAGGGTCGGCGCGGAGGACCGGCTCGCGAGCGGAGAGTCGACGTTCATGGTCGAGATGACCGAGGCCGCGAGCATCTTGAACAGCGCCACGGAGCGTTCGCTCGTAATCCTGGACGAGGTAGGGCGCGGGACCTCAACCTACGATGGGATGAGCATCGCGTGGGCGATGGCCGAGTACCTGCACGACGACGTGCAGTCGCTAACGCTCTTCGCGACGCACTACCACGAGCTTACGCGGCTGACGGAGATACTGCCCGGCTGCCGGAACTACAAGGCCAGTGTGGAGGAGGTTGGGGGTGAGATCGTCTTCCTGCACAGGATAGAAGCGGGCGCCGAGTCGTCTTCCTACGGCGTACACGTAGCGAGACTCGCGGGACTACCCCGGCAGGTTACTGACCGGGCTGGAGAGATCCTCACGCGCCTCGAATCCGAGGGCGTCAAGGACTTTGCCGGATAGAGGGATCGTGCCGGAAGGTGCTAAGATAAGCGCATGAAATTTCCGAGCACGGACAAAGAGCGCCGGGAGCTTATAAACCGTCTGGCGCGGAAGAAGCTCTCCCCGGAAGAGATCAGACATGGCACTGACGAGATACCCGAGGAGTTCTGGTCGAGGCCGCGCCCGAAGCCTTCGAATGGCTCATTGCTAGAAGCCCTCTTGAAAGACCGCGAAGAAGGCCGCTAGCGGTCCTTGAGGGCCTGACCGATGCCGATCGTACGGCGCTTGCCCAGCTGCGGGATGTTCATTCGGAGGTCGGCACGACCCTGGACTTCACCGAGAGGTTCGCCGCGATAGTGCGAGAAAGACGCGGCGGCGCCGAGCTTGAACAGTGGCTACTGGACGCAGAAGCTAGTGAGGTTAGAGAGATCCGGCAGTTTGCACGCAAGGTCCGCCAGGACGAGGCCGCGGTGCGAGCTGGCTGCACGCTCGAATGGTCGAACGGGCAGACCGAAGGCAAGATCACAAAGTTAAAAGCGATCAAGCGGAGCATGTACGGGAGGGCGAAGTTCGATCTGCTCCGACAGCGGGCGTTGTACGCAGCATGAGCATTCGACTCACCAAAAGCTGGGGAGAGCCACGCGGGAGCATTTTTATGTCAGCTAGTCGTTACGTGGTACGGGTTACTTCTCATTTCGTGGGATCGTGCGCCAGATAGCGCCGCCCGCGGCAATCAGGGCGAAGCCCGCGAGGGCGACCCATAAGGCGACGCCCCCGGTGTCGGGAAGCTGCGCGATACCCGCTCCGATTCCCGCTACGCCTAGTGCTGCTCCTGTTCCGTGATACACGTAGACTCCTTTACCAGTTAGTCGATGGATTGAAAATTGCCCGAATGTAGCTGTATGCGTGGGCCGCCTGCAAAAACAGTTCATACGGCGCCTCGAATACGAGTATTGCTCCTAGTGCTGCTCTGATTACACCTCCTCTCTTGTAAACACTCGCCGCGTGTTCGGCGGCGAAAATGGCCGTTATCGCGGCCCATACTGGGTATAGATGGAAACTGCCCAGTGCTACGCCGTAGATCAGGGTTGCGAGGTAGGCGGCTGTTGCCACGATGCCGACGGCTCCCCAGATTAGACGTAGGGTGAGTTCGCGCGTTCCGGGGATGAATCCGTAATCCATAATCGTGCGAACGGCGCCTTCCTTCCACCGGACACGTTGGCGCCATAGGTTGCCAACCGATCCCATGGTTTCGGTCGTAAGAGAGCACGACGTAGGAGCTATTACCCGGTGACCCAGGCTCACGAGCCTAACGGATAGATCCAGGTCCTCCACTAGAGATGATGTCGTGTAAAGCATCCCGGTCTCCCTGGATGCGCAAATGCTTCTAGCGGCGTCCACCGTGAGGAGCATCGCCGTGCCGGTGAGGGTTAGTGCTTTGCCGTGCAGTCTCGCAACGTCCCGCTCGTAGCGCAGATACTCCTGCTGCTTGCAGAACGTCACGTAGCGACTTACGAGGCCATCTCCGGGACTGCCGCTCCGACCGCGAAACACTCCACCTACCGCCGAATAACCGGAGGCAATCTCCCGGGATGCCTCCTCCACGAAGGCGGGGGAGAGATAGGAGTCGGCATCCACGATTAGCAGAGAGTCTTCAGCGGTCAGGTTTCCTTCGAGCATCCGGTAAGCCGCATTCAAGGCGTGAGCCTTAGTATTACCCTCGGAGACCTCCAACACTTCGGCGCCCATTTCGAGAGCTACACTCGAAGTCTTGTCGGTGCAGTTGTGGGCTATAACGACGATCCTATCTAGCCGCCTGGTTTGCGCCAGGAGGTGCGCTAGACAATCCGCTATAACGTCCTCTTCGTTGTGAGCAGGGACGAGGCAGATTATCATCGCATCTCCTTATCGCGTTTCGCGGGTCGTCCCGGACTCCGGCGCACCTCTTCCGCCTTTACATCCTTTGGGATCATCCACCTGTTCTGCCACTTGATAGCGCCGGGGATACGTCCCTCACCCAGTACGCTGTTGATGAAATAGGCGTATTGATACCCAAGATGCTCAGCGGCATCTCGGGCGCTCATGTACTCTTCGACGTTCATGATTTGCTCTCCTCTCTAAACCTAGCGCCATCCGATCGCGTCGCAAACGGAGGAGGGAAGGTAAGGGTTATCGTAGTGCTGCGACCCTTCGACGATGTAGGCGATTTGCTCGCAGTCATCGGGTACGACCATCTCATCGTCGTCTTCGTCGTTTAGGAGTTCAGGACCTCAAAACACTGTCCCCACTTCTCCCGTGCCTCTTCTTTGGTGTAGGTGCCATAACCCAAATGCCCTACGACCGGGTACAGGCTCGCCTGGTAAGGCCTGTCTGGCGAAAGCGGTGATAGAAGCTCGTGCACCATATAACCGTCGGGGCACTCATAGAGGCACAGAGTGGCGCTGAACTGTTCGTTTGGGTCAATCGAATCCGCCACCCCTTCCCACAAGCCGATCTCCTCTCCCTCAAATTCGACTTCCTCAACGCTCCCGGAATCACCCTCCAGGTACTCTCCTACTTGTACTTTCATCCATCCTCCTCTCGGTAACGGGCCGGGCTCCTAGAGAGTAGGATACCCGGCCCGGTGACACCCATGGGTGTCAGGTTAGCTGTTCGTCGTCTGCGCCTCCTCTAGCTCCCGCATGGGAGCCGTCCAGCGGCGCTCCATGTCCCTATCCGCCAGGAGGCGCTGTACGGCCGCCCTCTCGCGCAAGGGCTCCAGGTACCCGGCGAGGACGCCGCCGGCCTCATAGGCTTGCCGCATGAAGCGGTAGAGCAGGGTCAGGTCGTGCCGCTACCAGTCCGGCGGGACGCTCATCCCGTAATCGCCGTACTCAAACCGCAGTATGCCGGGATCTATGTTGTCCGCCAGCTCCTCCGGCGGGTAGGCCGCGCTCGCGGCCCTCTCGTATGCTTCGTCGTACGCGGCCTCGGAGATCGACGCGCTCCCAAGCGCCGCGCGGACGGCGGGGTTAAGGTCGAAGCGGTGAGCCTCCGCGCCCTGCAGGATCTCGATCTCGTTATTCGCGGACTCGGTAAGCTCCTGCAGGGCGTCCGGGTGCGACACAACGCACGCTATGGGCTCTTTTCGCGGCGAGGGGTCCGGATACTCCATGTACCCGATGGCCCGCGACAATTCTTCAGTCGTCATTCGTTTCCTCCTCAAGTAGTGGTGATCTTCTCTAAAGCGGACACGGTGTCCGGGTTAGGCTGGTGGTCCGCGTTCGGTAGTCATAGCCTATAGGACCGGAAGCCAGGACTTATTGGAGCATCGGCGACAAGGGACGGCTTCGAAGACTTCAACCTCTTCGCCAGCTTCGCTATCCTCGACCACGTGGCCGATAAAGACGGTCCCGTCGTAGCAGGCGAAACACTCCCGGATAGCTTCGCTGGGTGCGGGTACGGTAGACTCTCTGCTGTCCATTGGGGTCCTTTCCCTTTGGGCCGGGCTCCGGGGTGCTCCACCACCTGCGGGGCCATTTCTTTATCCGACACCACCATTCTAGCAGCTAGTTAGTAGTTATTCAATAGTTATTTGGTATAATATAGGCAGTTAACAGAATGCGAGCTAGGAGGTTGCTAGGATGCAGGCCGTGGTTTACGTAGGCGATAACCTGAAGAGACTTCGTACTCTAAACGCGCTCACCCAAGAGGAACTCGCGACTAAGGCGAGTCTGACGGCGGCGGCTGTCGCGAGAATCGAGCGCAACGAAGCTGAGCCGCAGCCCTCAACGCTCCGCAAGCTCGCCGGCGCGCTCGGGGTAAAGCCCGCGGAAATCGTAGGAGAGTAGCCATGCCTAACACGAACGGCCACGGTAGCGGAGCTAAGAAGGCTATCCTCTACGCCCGCGTCTCTACAGATGAGCAGGCCCGCTCCGGCTATTCTCTCGCGCAGCAGATAGAAGCTCTGAGGGAGTACACGGCTAGCGAAGGCTACGAGGTCCTCGAAGAGGTCATGGACCCCGGCCAGAGCGGGGCGTCCCTGGAGAGGCCGGGGATGGACCGCGTGAGGGACCTGGTGGCAGGGACCCCTGGCGGCGTCTCCGTGGTGCTGGCACAGGACCGGGACCGTCTGGCCCGCAAGCCGGCCTATCACTACCTGCTACGCAAGGAGTTTGAGGAGCATGGGACCAAGATCCGGGCTCTCAACGACCGCGGCGATGAGAGTCCGGAGGGAGAGCTAACGGACGGCATTCTCGACCAACTCGGCAAGTACGAGTGCGCCAAGATCGCGGAGAGGAGCCGGCGGGGTAAGCTCAGGAAGGCGCGAGAGGGGAAAGTCATAGGCGCCCACCGTCCTCGGTACGGGTTCAAGCTCAACGAGGCAAGAAACGGCTATGAGGTTGACGAGGAGAAGATGCAGCTCGTGCGGCGCATCTTTGGCATGGTGGCCCAGGGCGACACCTTGCGCTCTATCGCCCGTACCCTTGATAGGGAGGGGGTGCCAACGCCTAGGGGGGCGAAGTTCTGGGACAGAAGTTTCTTTAGAACCTGCGTCCTGGACGATGTGTACAAGCCTCACCGCTTTGAGGAGGTAGCACAAGCGGTCACGCCAGACGTTGCGTCTCGCCTGGAGCCTACGAAGTCCTACGGTCTGTGGTGGTTTAACCGGATGGAGATGAAGTCTACGCAAGTCTCCGAGGCCACTGAGAACGGTCGGCGCTACGCCAAGAAATACCATACCCGCCGCAAGCCAAAAGAGGAGTGGATAGCCGTACCCGTGGCTTACTCGGGTATATCCCGCGAGATGGTCGAGGCGGCAAGAGAGCAGATAAGCGACAATCATGCTCCCTCCTCTGCCGGAAACCGTTTCTGGGTACTCTCAGGCGGGATCGGGCGGTGTGCGGTGTGCGGAAGGGTACTCAGGAGCCGCAAGCGCGGCAAGAACAGGAATGGCCGGCGCTACGTTTACTACTACTATCGTTGCTCTGGCTACGACGCCCACGGCCTCGAAGGATGCGAGAACTCCCGCTTCGCGAGCGCGACGAAGTTGGAAGAACAAGTATGGGGGTTCGTGCGGGCGCTCCTCTTAAACCCCGATGAACTCCGCTCCGACCTCGACCGCGCCATAGAACTAGAGCGGGATGGAAGCCGGGGCGACCCCGAAGCCGAAGCGAAACACTGGTTGGGTAAGCTCTCAGAGGTAGACGAGGAGCGGCGCGGATTCTTGAGGCTCGCCGCCAAGGGCCACCTTGCCGACGAAGAGCTAGACGAAGAGTTGGCCGCACTAGACGAGGCCCGCAAGATCGCAGAGCGGGAGCTTGAAGCGCTTCGAGGCCGCCGGGAGCGTGTGGAGCAGATGGAGGCAGACAAAGACGCGGTGCTCGAATACTACGCGGCCCTGGCCCCCGAGAAGCTAGACGCCCTGACCACGGAGCAGCGCCACCAGCTCTACAAGATGCTAAGAATGAAAGTAATGGTGTCCAAGAGCGGAGACTTAGACATAGAACTCGCCGCCGTACCCGTTGATAACTCGGATAACAGCGGCGGTTCTTCCACTCTGGAGGACAGGCCGAGATCTGTCCTCATGGACGGCCCATAGTGAAGCGTGTAAGGCTTGCGGATTTGCTTCGAGAGTTCGGGAGAGGTTAGCCCTCGTCGTCTATGAGGGTCTGGCCCAGGTTGAGGATGGTTGGAGCCCAAAGTCCGACGAAGATCCCCGCCTCACGCTTACCCGAAGCGTAGAGGTAGATCGAGATCAGGATAGACAGTAGAGTTCCTCCGACGTAAACGCCCTTGCCCACAGCATGCCTCCTTGTTTTGGTTACCGTCCGACTATACTCCCTGCCGGATTCTATAAACTGTAAGAGAGATCATACCGACCAGGGAGGCCCGAGCCACATGTTCCGAAGCGAGGAAGCCACCACTAGCGTAAGACGTCCTGACCAGGGAGGCCGCTCGACGGTCTTCGGTACGCGCGGCGCCGTCGCCTGCGAACATCCGGGCGCCGCTCTCGCCGGCATCCGCGTTCTGGACGCTGGGGGGACTGCCGCCGACGCTTGCGTGGCGATGGCCGCCGCGATGGCCGTCCTCGCGCCGATGACGACCGGTATGGGCGGTGACGCTTTCCTGCTGTTCTACGAGGCCGAGACCGGACGTATCTTTGGCGCGGATGGCTCCGGCCGCGCCCCGAAAGCTGTCACCATCGAGAAGCTGCGCGGGCGTGGGCTCTCCGGGATGCCCGAAAGGGGCGGACCCTCGATCACCGTCCCTGGCGCCGTCCGGCTCTGGGAGGACGCCGCGAAGTCTCTGGGCCGGCTGTCGCTCGCGGAGCTCTTGGAGCCCGCCCGCCTCTTTGCCGAAGAGGGCTATCCTGTCTCCGAGGTCGTCGCCCGCTACTGGGAAGTGGCCGAGGAGTTGCTGCGCGAGAACGAGGCCGCGGCGAAGACCTTTCTGCCGGAAGACCGGACTCCGGCGCCGGGCCAACTGTTCCGCCAGCCGGACCTCGCAAGGACTTTAGCTGCCTTGGCCGAAGGTGGTGCGGACGCCTTCTACAGCGGCGAGATCGCACGAAGCATCGCGGCCTCCGCCCAGAGCGCCGGTGGGTACCTGGCCGAAGATGACCTGGCCGCGCACGAAACTACCTGGTCCGAGCCTATCCATTCAGATTATCGGGGGATCCGGGTGTACGAGATGCCCCCGCCGGGACAGGGTATAGCGGCGCTTGAGATGCTCAACATCCTCGAAGGCTTCGATCTATCCACCCTCGACACCCTCGGCGCGGAACGCATACATCTGGAAGTCGAGGCGAAGAAGCTGGCTTTCAGGGACTTGCGCGAGAAGGTCGGAGACCCGGAGTTCGTGAATGTTCCGACGGAACGGTTGCTCTCGAAAGAGTACGCGGCGGACCTTCGCGAGCGCATCTCGCTTGAGCGAACCGGAGTGTCTGTCGGTCCCGCGCTCGGTGACGACACGACCTACCTGTGCGCCGTGGACGCCTGGGGCAACGGTTGCTCGTTTATCAACAGCCTGTACATGGGTTTCGGGAGCGGCGTAGTGGCGGAGGGGACGGGAGTATGTCTCCAGAACCGGGGACATTCGTTCAGCCTTGACCGGGACCATCCGAATGCCCTGGCACCTGAAAAGCGGCCGCTTCACACCATCATTCCGGGTCTCGCGACGAAGGACGGCGCGCTGTGGGCCGTGTTCGGGAATATGGGCGGCCCGATGCAGCCCCAGGGCCACGCGCAGGTGCTCTCGAACCTCATAGATCACGGGATGAGCCCCCAGGAGGCGGTTGACCATCCCCGGCACTTCCACGATCATGCTACGGGCAACCTCCTCGTGGAGGGCCGCATCCCGGCTTACGAGGTGGAGAAACTGCGCTCCCTCGGCCACGAGGTAGAAGTAGGAGAGAACTATATTGTTCCCGTGGGCGGGGCGCAGCTCATTCGGGTCCACGAAGACGACGTGCGGGCCTGCGGCAGCGACCCGCGCAAGGATGGCTGCGCGCTGGCACAGTAGTTAAGGAGCTTCGATAATGCTTAAACAGAGTCCCGCGCGGCGGGTGGCGGTTGCGGGAGTGGTCGGCGCGCTGTACGTGGTGTTGAGTCTGCTGTTGGCGCCGCTGGCCTACGGACCGGTTCAGTTTCGCCTCGGCGAGATACTAAAGCCGCTCGTTATAAAGTACCCGGCGACCATCCCCGCATTCGCGGTTGGAGTTGGAATAGTGAACCTCTTCTCTCCGCAGGCGGGGGGGCTAGAGTTGATCCTGATGCCCCTCGTAAACCTGGTGGGCGGCGCTCTATGTTGGACTCTGGCCCGGCGGATAGGAGGCGTGTTCGCAACCTACGTCGCCAGCCTGATCTTCGCCATCATCATTTCCGCGGGCGTCGCCACGGTTCTACACTTCGCCGCCGGATTGCCGTACCTGCTCGCATTCGGGTCGGTCGCCATCTCCGAGATAGTGCTGCTCTTGCTTGGTAATGCGATTCTGGTGCGGAGGGTCTGAAACTCCCTGTCTGAGCAAGACCTAGCAGAGCTTCACCGTTCGTCCCATGTATCTACACCCGGTTATGCGGCCCGCAGATTGTTCTCGTGCGCTTGGTGCGTTCCCCTGCGCTCACACTTTCTTAGCTTAACGAAACTTAACGAGATCTTAAACAAATCTTCGAAGCAGTTCCTGTTATAGCGGTCCTGTCGGGGTAGTATGTCTGGCAATGTTTCCGGGCTGCTTCGCTCTCGGTCTTCGCCGGAGCGTGGCCCGCGGCTCTTCTAGCGCAACGGTCTGTTGCGTCGTGGTCAAACTCAGTTAGAGCGGTGTCAACGTAGCGAGTGTAGACGTAGCAACGTAAACGAGACGCCGGAAGAGGCGTCGCGGGAGGGAGACTGGTAATGCGAAGGTCGGTTGGTTCAACGGTAGATACCGGCGTGTCTGGTGTACTGTTATTCATCGCGATGATGTTCGACGTGGGGATGATCTCGTCCTGCGATGTGCCGGTCTCCGAGGAATGCGGGTAGCGTGGTGGGTTTGCGAGAGATGGATCTCTGCCTGCATGAAATCTTCGAGGAGCAAACTCGCCGCACGCCCGACGCGCTCGCCCTCATGGATGGGGACGACTCCCTGACGTATGCGGAGTTGGACCATCGGGCCGGGATGCTCGCGGCGCGCCTCCGAAATGTGGGGGTCGGTCCTGATGAGCTCGTTGGCGTGTACATGGAGCGGTGCTCGGAGTACGTGATCTCCTGCCTTGCCGCCCTGAAGGCCGGCGGCGCGTACCTCACGCTGGAGCTTGCCTATCCACCCTCGCTCCTCGAAGGAGTCATCGCCGACGCGGAGCCGCGGATAGTCCTCACGAAGGACCGCTACGCCGAACGCCTGCCAGACGGGCTGCAACGGTTGAACCTCGACGGGGCTTGGGATGATGGGATGACCGACGTTACTGGGTGGAGCCCGCCGGTAGACCAGGAGTGCCTGGCGTTTGTGTCGTACTCGTCGGGAACGACGGGCAAGCCCAAGGGTATTGCAAACTCTCACCGCGCGGCGGTTCGCTCCTACCTGTGGCGATTCGGAATCAGCGACTATGGACCGGGTGATAGGGTGGGGTGTAACGTCTTCTTTATCTGGGAGATGCTCCGGCCGCTCCTGCGCGGCGCGGCCACGGTCGTCATCCCGGACGACGTGATCTACGACCCCGCCGCCCTCACCCGCTTCCTGGAAGAGTACGGGATCACCGAGGTGCTCATGACCCCCTCCCTGCTGGAGTCGATGCTGAACGTCAGCGGCCCAGACCTGCCGGAGAAGCTATCCGAGCTTCGTACGCTGTGGCTGAACGGCGAGGTCGTCACCCGAACGCTCGCCCGTCGGGCGATGAGCTTGCTGCCCGAAGCACGCCTCCTCAACGTCTACAGTTGCAGCGAGACTCACGAGGTGGCTGCGGGCGACCTGCGGGAGTTGGTCGAGAACCCGCTCTCGACGTACTCTCCAGTGGGACGTCCGATGGACCCGGATCGCCTGTACGTCCTGGACGAAGGCGGGCGGCCGGTGCCGGAAGGAGAGGCCGGAGAGCTATTCGTCGGCGGCGAGTGTCTGGCGCGAGGATATGTCAACCTGCCGGAGAAGACGGAAGAGAGCTTCCCAGATGACCCGTTCTCGCCCACGGATGGCGCTAGGATGTACCGTACCGGAGACAAGGCGCGCATTCTTCCGGATGGGAGTCTGGAGATCCTGGGTCGTGTGGACTTTATGGTCAAGATCCGGGGCTACAGCGTCGAGCTTGGCGCGGTCGAGGCCGCTATCGAGAAGAACCTCGCGGTAACGGCCTGCGTCGTGGTGGCCGAGGGGGCCGAGGGCGAGGACAAACGCCTCGTCGCCTACCTGGTCCCCGCGAGCGCTGACGACGATGATGAACGCTACTTGGGTTGGAGCCTGGATCCGAGAACGGGCCGCGGCCCGGACCTCCGCCGCCGTTTGAAAGAGCACCTGCCACACTACGCCATACCCTCGGTCTTCGTGGAGCTAGGCTCGCTCCCTATACAGGAGACCTCCGGTAAGATCGACCGCAAACAGCTCCCGACTCCGCCGCCCCGCCTTACCCCTGCAGCCCCCGATTCCGGCAAGACTATACGGAAGCTCTCCGCCGATGCGCCCCGGACCGAGAAGGAGTCGCTGCTCTTGCGGGTCTGGGAGGAGGTGCTGCGGCTGGAGGAGGGCGGCGCGCGTCCGGCAGACAACTTCTTCGACCTCGGCGGACACTCGCTCGCGGCGGCGCAGCTTTCGAGCCGCGTCGAGGAGTGTTTTGGAGTACACGTCTCCATGCCCGACTTTCTGGAAGACCCCACGCCCGAAGGGCTATGCGACAGGATCGAAGAGCTACAGCGTGAGGATGCTGGAAGCCAGAAGCGGACGCCAGAGCCGGACCTGAGCGCCGACAGTGTTCTCGAACCAGACATCGTCCCCGAGGGTGATGCCCTCCCGATAGCTCTGTGTGATGCCCGCGACGTCTTTCTGACCGGCGCGACCGGTTTTCTGGGAGCTTTCTTGCTCGACTCGCTGCTCTCTCGGACGAAGGCCAGGTTACATTGCCTGGTTCGATCCCGCGAAGACACAGACCCGATAGCTCCTATCCGTGACAACATGCGGCGGTACGGGCTCTGGCGCTCTGGGACCTCGGAGCGCATCGTCCCGGTAGCCGGGGACCTGGGTGAGCCGCTATTGGGTCTTTCGGAAGGTGATTTCGACGCTCTGGCGCGTGAGGTGGATATGGTAATCCACACTGGCGCTATGGTGAATTTGATCTACCCTTATTCCGCCCTCAAAGGGGTCACCGTGGACGGGACCCGCGAAGTCCTACGCCTGGCCTTTATGCACAGGCCGAAGCCGATGCACCACATCTCCACCAACGGCATCTTCCCACCAGAGAAAGGCCTCTGCGAGGAAGACGTGGAACTCGATACGTTGGCCGAGACTCGCGAGGACGGCTACGGGCAGTCCAAGTGGGTAGCGGAGAAACTCGTGGAACAGGCGGCGGAGCGCGGGCTTCCCGTCTTCGTGTACCGCCCCGGAAACATCTCGGGCCACAGCGAGAGCGGGGCCTCCAACCCTCGCGACTCCCTGGGGGCGCTCATCGCCGAATCACTCTGGATCGGGAAAGCGCCAGAGGTTGAGGGCTGGCGCCTGGAGATGACGCCGGTGGACTTCGTTGCCGGAGCGATCTGCGATATCGCAAACACGCCGGATATCCAGGACCGCACATTCCATCTGGCGAATCCGGAGCCGGTACCAGCGGAGAGTGTCTTCGACTGGCTCGAAGCGTTGGGCTATCCGCTCGAACGACTCGCCTACCCCGACTGGGTAGAAGCGTCGCGAGCGGCTTCGACCCCCGATACGGAGAGCGGTGTGGCGGGTATCTTGCGCGTGGGTGCGCCGGATGTTGACGAGATATGGGATGGCAATATCTACGATGACCGGAACACACGTCGCGCCTTTCGCGGAAGCGGCCTCCAGCGGCCCGAGATAGACGAGACGCTCATCGGAAATTACGTGCGCTATTTTGCCGGGGAAGGCTGGATCCCAGCTCCTTCGGAACTTCCTGGTAGACACCAGACCTCGGCATGAGCGACGATGCCTTGCAGGGCCGGGTCGCACTGGTCACAGGCGCTTCGAGTGGCATAGGGTCGGCAGTCGCTCGCGCGCTCGCAAGAGAAGGTGTACGCGTGGCCCTCGCGGCGCGGCGGGAGGATGCGTTGCGTGAGGCGCAGTCTGGGCTCGATGCTGGTAACGGGGAGGTCAAGAGCTTCGTCTTTCCAACTGATGTAACCGACCGCGCTCAAGTGAAGTCCCTGGTCTCGTACGCCGGGGAGGAGTTAGGACCCGTGGATATCCTCGTCAACTGCGCGGGCGTCATGTTTTACACGCTGATGAAGAACTTGCGCGAAGATCAGTGGGAGAGGACCGTCGAGGTGAACTGCAAGGGCGCTCTCAACTGTATCGGCGCGGTGTTGCCGGGAATGCTGGAGCGGGGCAGGGGGCACATCGTCACTATCTCCTCGGATGCGGGCAGGAAAGTCTTTCCCGGTCTTGCGGTCTACTCGGCGAGCAAGTTCTTCGTCGAGGCGCTTTCGCAGGGGCTGCGGATAGAGACGGCGGGGACGGGGATCAAGGTGACGACCATTCAGCCGGGAAACGTCGCCACGGATCTCTTGAGTATGAGCAGTGACGCGGAGGCGCTGAAACTCTATGGTGAGCCGACCGGATCGCGGGTTCTGGATGCGGAGGATGTGGCCGCGTCAGTCTTGCATGCTCTGAGGCAGCCGGAACACGTCGCCGTCAACGAGATCCTGGTAGAGCCCAGCGAGGAGCCCGTTTGAATCGGACTTTAGCCCTCTCTGCGGTAACATAGCTCAGGTACCGGAAAAGTCTCAAATGCGAGGAGACCATCATGCGGCAAGAGAATCAGGTGCTGGGACGCGAGACGCGAGGCCCCATCGGAGCGGAAGGGCTCGACACGGTCCCGTGGAACCACGGCGACACGGACGCGGTTGTCGAGTTCACGACGAACGAGCTTACCGCCATGTGTCCGGTGACAGGCCAGCCGGACTTCTACGACCTGAAGTTGAGCTACCGTCCGAAAGAGCGTCTACTGGAGTCGAAGGCGATGAAGCTCTACCTGTGGAACTTCCGGGACAAAGGGGCGTTCGCCGAAGACATGGCCGCCCGGCTCCTGAAAGATCTGGTCGCTGCCTGCGATCCGGCGGAGATGACGGTGGATCTGACCCAGCAGGTGCGTGGGGGACTCCAGATCCGGACCGTCGTTCGCCACCCCTCGAACGGGGTCTAGTCAGCCGACATCCACATCCGTGGTATCGACCTCGAGAACATCGTCAAGGCCCATAACCTCCTCTATAGCGGCCTTCAGATCCTCTTGCGTGGACATGGATCCCGTAAGCTCCACGATCCCTTCCTTCTCGGAGCATACCCGCAGGTCCGTGCCGTCCAGGAGGTCCGCAACGTCATCTTCGAGGCTCTCGTTGTCCGTCATGAGAGGGTCGGTTATCTCCTCGCCAGTATCCGGGTCGACGTAGGCGTCGTTACGCGGGTAGCCGGAGTCGGAGGTGTAGGTCTCGTCCTCCCAGTCTTCGCGCACCAGATCCTCCGGAGCTTGCGCCTCTTCCGGGCTCTCGGGTTCGGTAACGAACTGGCCTTCGTGACGGGAATCTTCCTCGCCTGATTCGTTCGGCGCGTAGCCTTCCGGCTCCTCTTCGTCCCCGAGATGGTCTCCAGGCTCCTCGTCCGAGCGGTCGGCGTGGAAGGTAGCGAAGTCCACGTCCGGGTCCAGCGAGAGGGCCGTGATCGGGACCTCCAACTGGTCGCCTTCCTCCGTCTCCACCATGACGTGCGTGACCTCGCCGTTTTGTTCGTCGGTGACGATCTCCGTTATTCGTCCGGCCGCTGTGCCATCCGCCGCCCGCGCTTCGAGTCCTACCAGTCCTCGCTCCTGCAAGTCGATCTCCTCGGTCGTTTCTAATTCGTCAGCAGAATATACCCTGTTCCGTGAAACTACTCGGGCAGCCCGGCCAGGATCTCGGCCATCCTGTAGACATCGGGGTCCAGGGGACGCTCTTTCCCGACGACCTCCTCCAGCAGGGTACGCGAGATCCGCTCTCCCCGTATTCCCACCATGACCCCGGACTCTCCGTCGGCGAGCGCCTCTACCGCCGCCGTTCCGAGCCGGCTTGCGAGTATTCGGTCGTAGGCTGTAGGTATGCCGCCTCGCTGGATGTGACCCACGACCGTCAGACGCGCGTCGTAGGTACCCTCGGCGCTGTTCACGTACTGGTGAAGCTCCTCGGCGGAGAGCGGCGCTCCCTCCGCCACCACGATTATGAAGTGAGACTTACCCTGCTCGTAAGCCTTCTTGATGAACGACAATAGGGCTTCCTTGCGAGGCTCGAACTCGGGGACAACGGCCGCCTCCGCGCCTCCCGCTATGGCGCTCATCAGCGCCAGATATCCGCAGTCGCGACCCATGACCTCGACGATGTGCGCCCGCTGATGAGAACTCGCGGTGTCTTTCAGGCGGTCTATCGCTTCGAGCGCCGTGTTCAGCGCCGTGTCGACGCCCAGGGCCATATCCGTTCCTGCCATATCGTTGTCGATGGTGGCCGGAATTCCCACCACCTCGATCCCCAGGTCGGCGAGCTTCATCGCGCCGGTCAGGCTGCCGTTGCCGCCGATGACGATCAGACCCTCGATCCCGGCCTCCGCCAGCTTCCCCGCTGCCTTCCTCTGTCCTTCAGGCGTCATGAATTCTGGCGAACGTTCCGTCCCCAGTATGGTCCCGCCCCGGTGGATGATGCCCCCGAGATGGCGCCGGTCTATCGGGTAGATCTTTCCTTCGAGGAGCCCTCTGTATCCGGCCCATACGCTCATCACCTCCCAACCCTTGAAAAACGCCGTCCGCGCCACCGCCCGCACCGCGGCGTTCATCCCCGGCGCGTCGCCTCCGCTCGTCAAGACCGCTATCCTCATAACTTCTCCCTCTTTCGTTCTCTCCGAAGCCAATTATATGAATACCGTGGAACGCGGCGCGAACTCGCGTCTATCCTTTTTATGCCCCTTGATCTACTGCGATTCGGTAATAAAATATGAGCGTGACAGACTAAGATTTATTCCTGTTACGGTTTCTCTGATATGAGGAGCGAGGGTGTATGAGAGTTTCATATTTTAGGAGGATTCAAGCTGATGATATGTGAGAATTGCGGGGTTCGGCCGGCGAGTGTGCAGGTGTTTCAGCAGCAGGGCGGACAGCGGGTGGCGAACTATCTCTGCACGCAGTGCGCGCGGCAGCTCGGCATGATCGGTGGTGGAGCGCAGGGTGAGATGAACCCGTTCGAGATGCTTCAGAACCTGATACAGCAACAGAACCAGGGACCGGGGAGCATGTTCGACATGCTTTCGGGCGAGGCTCAGGAGGCAGTGATGCGGGCGCGGGAGGCTTCGGCCGGGACGACGCCGACGGCGGCTATCGGCACGGATCATCTGCTGGCGGGTATCGTGCTCGGAGACAACGTGGCGACGGAAGCCCTGAGCAGGGCCGGCGCGGACGTTGACGGTATGCGGGCGCGGTTTAGCGAGTTCCGCGGAGACCCCGGCGAGGTGGTCTACACCTTCACGCCGAGCGCCAAGCGGGCGCTCCAGCTCTCCTTCGCCGCCGCCCGGCAGATGGGCGCGGGGCAGGTCGGGAGCGAGCACCTGCTTCTGGGCTTGCTCGGCGAGGGCGATGGAAACGCTTACCGGATACTTCAGCAGAACGGCGCGGGTGACGCGGAGGCTTTGAGGCGAGAGATCCTTCGCCTCATGCAGCAGCGCGGCGCGCAGACGGGTCCTGGAGTCGGGATGCCTGGAGCCGCGGCCGGTGGTTCTGGGATGGGCGGTGGACAGCAGGGTCCGCCGAGCCGGACGCCAGTCCTGGATCAGGTGAGCCGCGACCTCACGCAGCTCGCCCGCGACGGCGAGCTTGACCCGGTCATCGGCCGCGCCGAGGAGATAGCGCGCGTCGTCCGCATCCTCAGCCGCCGCACCAAGAACAACCCGGTCCTGATCGGTGAAGCCGGCGTCGGCAAGACCGCCGTGGCTGAGGGTCTCGCGCAGCGCATAGTAAGCGAGGACATCCCCGAGTCGCTGAAAGGCAAGCGTGTTCTTGCGCTCGACGTTGGCGGTCTCGTGGCGGGTACCCGTTTCCGGGGAGACTTCGAGGAGCGGATGCAGCAGATGATCAAAGAGCTTCAGAATGAGGAGAAAGATATCGTCCTGTTCATAGACGAGCTGCACCAGCTCGTGGGCGCCGGCGGAGCTGACGGAGCGGTGAACGCATCCAACATGCTCAAGCCCGCTCTTGCGCGCGGCGAGCTTCAGGTCGTCGGCGCGACGACGCTGGATGAGTACCGCAAACACGTCGAGAAGGACCCTGCTCTGGAGCGCCGCTTCCAGCCCGTGCTGGTCGACGAGCCGACCGTGGACGAGACGGTGGAGATCCTCTTCGGCCTGCGCGACCGCTACGAGGCGCACCATCGTGTGCGCGTCTCGGACGAGGCCATAATCGCCGCCGCTCAACTTGGCGACCGCTACATCACCGACCGCTTCCTGCCGGACAAGGCCATAGACCTTCTGGACGAGGCTGCGGCGGAGGTGCGGCTGCGCTCTACGGTGCCGCCGGTGGACGTCAAGCGCATCGAAGAGGAGATAGCTTCTCTGGAGCGCGAGAAGGAAGACGCCGTGCGGGCGGAGGACTACGAGAAGGCCGCCGGCTTCAAGCAGCGGATAGAACACCTCAAGGCCGAGCTGCAAGAGCAGCAAGAGGGCTGGGCCGGACGCCGCGAGACCGACGCCCCGGAGGTCTGCCGCGAGGATATCGCTCGTATACTCGAGGAGTGGACCGGCGTTCCCGCCACCAACATCGTCCAGGAAGAGGCCGAGAGGCTTTTGAACCTGGAGGCCGTGCTGCACGAGCGGGTCGTCGGGCAGGAGCAGGCCGTCAAGGCCGTGTCCGAGGCCATACGGCGTGCGCGGGCCGGAATAAAGGACCCGAAGCGGCCGGTGGGAAGCTTCATCTTCCTCGGGCCTACGGGCGTCGGAAAAACGGAGCTTGCGCGTACTCTCGCCGAGTACCTCTTCGGAGATCAGGAAGCCATGATCCGTATAGACATGTCCGAGTACCAGGAGAAGCACACGATCTCCCGGCTGGTCGGCGCGCCTCCGGGCTACGTCGGCTACGACGAGGCCGGACAGCTAACGGAAGCGGTTCGCCGCCGTCCGTATAGCGTGGTGCTCTTCGACGAGATCGAGAAAGCCCACCCGGATGTGTTCAACATCCTGCTCCAGGTGCTCGACGACGGCCGCCTGACGGACGCGCAGGGCCGGACGGTCAACTTCGAGAACACGGTCGTCATAATGACCTCGAACGTCGGCAGCCAGCACCTCGTCTCGACGAAGCAGTTCGGCTTCACGGCGAGCGACGGCGTGGACTTCAAGGAGACCGAACGCCGGGCGACGGATGCCCTGGAGCGGGCCTTCCGGCCGGAGTTCCTCAACCGGGTCGATGAGATCATCGTCTTCCAGCCGCTCACGAAGCAGGACGTGCTCAAGATCGTGGACATCATGCTCACCCGCCTGAACAAGCACCTCGAAAGCCAGCGCGTAAGCGTGGAGGTAACGCAGGCCGCCAAGGAGCTTTTGGCAGAGGAGGGCTACGATCCCAAGTTCGGCGGGCGCCCGCTCGCCCGCGCCATCCGGCGTTACATCGAGAACCCCCTCAGCAGCCGCATAATCGGCGGCGAGTTCGGCCCTGACGACACCATCGTCGTGGACCGCGAGGGAGACGAACTCACCTTCAAGGCGAAGTCACCCGTAGCGTAGTAAGTTCCCTAAACTGCCAGCGACAAGGGGCTCCCCGATACGGGGAGCCCCTTTATTTCGTCGGTGTTACCGTTGTCTCGGCTGCGGTTTCGAGAGATTCCGCGCAGGTCCGTAGTGTATTCAGGAGCTTGAGGCGTTGGCTCTCATTCAGGCTTGATAGCATCCTCTCCTCGATGGCTTCTACCAAATGATGCGCCTCCGATAAGAGCCTGCGTCCTTTTTCCGTCACGTAGGCCTGCAACACGCGGTCATGCACCGGATGCGGGCGCCGCTTCACGAGCCCGCCGGTCTCCAGGTTCACCAGGATCTGGTTCATCGTCTGCGGCGTGACGAAACCACGCCTCGCAAGCTCCGCCCCCGACAACCCCGCCTCTCCCTCCAGCACACTCAACGCTGCGTACTGCGGCGTAGTCAGACCGATCTTTCGCAGGACGGCGTCCATCCTGAGCCGCAGTGCGTGAGCCACCCGCTTCATCTGATACCCGACACTATCCCTCAGAACTCCCTCGTTCATGATTACTCCTTGTTATTATCAGAGTACTGATATAGTATAAGTGTATTGATAAGTCTAGCAGGGAGGAGTGGTTATGGCGAGTGTGATGGGTCCCGACTTCGTAGGGTTGCAGGTGCGGGATCTCGACGCATCCCGGCGGTTCTATACGGAGCGTCTCGGGTTCGAGATAGAGCCTCAAAGTCCGCCGAACGCCGTTGTTTTCCGCACCGAGCCCATACCGTTCGCGGTGCGTGAGCCGGTGGTGGACCTGGATGCGGTGGATCGGCTTGGTTGGGGTGTGGCATTGTGGATCAAATGTGACGGCGCGCAAGAACTGTACGACTCGCTGAAGGCGGCGGGTATCCAGATAGCACAGGAGCCCTTCGACGGACCGTTCGGATGTACCTTCACGTTCGTGGATCCAGACGGCTACGCGATCACGGTTCATGACGGCTGAGAGGCGGTTCGAGATACAACCGATTGGTCCCTACTCGTTCGCCGCGAGCACGAGGTTTTTAGAAGGATTCACACCCGCGGCCTACGAGGGAAACGAGGACGGACACCTGCACATGGCTTTCATCGCGGACGGTGGAGAGGACATAGTCGGAACGTGCGTTCGTGCGGAGGATGGGATGGTTGTGGGGGAGGTGTTCGGTCAGGCCGATCCCGAGGTGGTCCGGGATCAGGCCGCGCGCATACTCTCGCTCGACGTGGACGGACGCGGCTTCCCGGAAGTGGGCGCGCGGGACCCGGTGGTAAAACGGTTACAGGAACGGTATCCGGGCCTGCGCCCGGTGTGCTTCCATTCTCCTTACGAGGCTGCTGCCTGGGCGCTCATCGGCAACCGCATCCGCATCGTCCAGGCCGCAAAGATCAAAGCTCGCATGGCGGAGGAGTTGGGACCTTCCGTCGAGATTCACGGCCGGCAGCAGCATGCTTTCCCCGGTCCCTCGATTGTTGCACGGCTGGAAGGCTTTCCGGGACTTTTTGGACGCAAGGCGGAGTACCTGCGACGCCTCGCCTGCGAGACTATGGAGGGAAACCTATACGCTGCGTACTTGCGCTCGCTGCCGGTGGAAAAAGCTCTCTCGCGGTTGAAAGAGCTGCCCGGTATCGGAGACTTTTCGGCTGAGTTGATCTTACTGCGCGGAGCAGGTGAGTCAGACCACTTACCTGTCAACGAGCCGAGGCTGGGCCGGGCCGTCGCTATGGCCTATGGGCTTGATGAGCCGCCAGAACCGGAAGAGCTCCGAAAGCTATCCGAAATCTGGCGGCCTTACCGGACCTGGGTGAGCCTGCACCTGCGCGCCATGCTCGAAGAAGAGACGGGTGAGATCTCCGGCGCCGGCAAGAAAGCTAACTGACCCTGCTCCCGTTTGCTCGAGGCACGTAGAGTCGATGCATGTAGTCCTGGACCATGCGCTGCGTCGAGAACTGCGGGGCGACGGTGCTTATGGCTTCCTTCATTACACTGACCCAGCCCTCCGGCACGCCGGACTCATCTCGTTCGTAGTAAAGCGGGATCAGGGCTTCCTCAAGCGTCCTATATAGCGACTCGGAGTCTTCGGCGTCCTGCTCTTCTAGTGAGGCGTACTCTTTCTCCTCACCGATGGTCCAGCCGTTCTTGCCGTTGTAAGCCTCGGGCCACCAGCCGTCCAGGACGCTGAAGTTCGGGGCGCCGTTCAGGGAGGCTTTCTGGCCGGAGGTGCCGCTGGCTTCCAGCGGGCGTCGCGGATTGTTGAGCCACACGTCCACGCCCTGGATGAGATGCCGCGCCATGTTCATGTCGTAGTCCTCCAGGATGATGAGATGTCCGGCCAGGTCTTCCTCTTCAGCGGCGGCATACAGCGCCCGGATGAACTCTTTGGCGGGCTCGTCCGCCGGATGTGCCTTGCCCGCGAAGACGAACTGTACGGGACGTTCGGAGTCCTTAACGATGGAACGCAGTCGCCCGGGGTCGGAGAGGAGCAGGGTGGCCCGCTTGTAGGTGGCGAAGCGGCGCGCGAAGCCGAGGGTAAGGGCGTCCGGGTCTATGCCGTGGCCGGACGCGCCGCCAGTGCGTTTGCGCTGTAAACCGAGGCGGGTGTTCACGAAATCGGCCAGCGTTCGTTTTGCGGACTGATGCATGTTCCAGAGGGCGGCGGCGGGGATCTCATCCACGAACGACCAGGCTGAAGCGTCCTCGACCGAATCTCGCCAGGCCCGGCCGCCGGAGTGGCGGTCGAAGAGGTCGGCCAGCTCCGGGGAGAGCCAGCTCCAGGTATGAATGCCGTTGGTTACGTGGGTGATGGGCCGGCTTCCATTCTCCGGGAATAGGTCGCTCCACATCTCCAGAGACACGTCGCGGTGAAGCTCGGAGACGGCGTTGCGCGCCGCCGAGAGGTTCATCGCCAGAACGGTCATGTTGAAGGTCGGTCCCCAATCCTCTTGCTTGTGGCCGAGGCTCCACAGCTCCTCTTCACTAGCGCCCAGAGAATCTGCCCATCCGGCGGTGAACTCGCGGAAGAGTTCCGGGGGGAAGGCATCGTGACCGGCGGGGACCGGAGTGTGGGTGGTGAAGACCGTGTTGCGGGTGATCTCTTCGCGGGCTTCCTCGAAGGAGGTCCCGGTGACCGTTAGCTCGCGCATCCGCTCCAGGACGGAGAAGGCGGCGTGGCCCTCGTTCATGTGGTAGACGGCGGGCTGGAAGTCCAGGGCGTGCAGGGCGCGGACGCCGCCGATACCCAGTATTAGCTCCTGCGCTATGCGGGTGCGGTTGTCGCCGCCGTAGAGCCGGGCGGTGAGTTCACGATCCTCGGGGGCGTTCTCGGGTATGTCGGCGTCGAGTAGGAGGAGCGAGACCCGGCCCACTTCGGCCTTCCAGACTTTCAGGTGGATCTCGCGGCCGAGCATCTCGACGGAGACCGTGGCCTCGCCGCCGTTCGCGTCTCGGGCGGGGAGGACGGGCCGGTTCTCGGGGTCGAGGGGTTCGTAGACTTCCTCTTGCAAGCTTTCCGCGTTCAGGCGCTGGCGGAAGTAGCCTTGCGAGTAGAGCAGGCCGACCCCGACGAGAGGGAGGCCCAGGTCCGAGGCGCTCTTGACGTGGTCTCCGGCGAGGATTCCGAGGCCGCCAGAGTAGATCGGCAAACTCTCGTGCAGCCCGAACTCGGCTGAGAAGTACGCTACCGGACCTGTAAACTCCGGATAGACGTGCTTCGTCCAGGTGCCTTCGCGGGAGAGGTAGGAGTCCAGGCCGCGCAGGGCGTTATCGTAGGCGCCGACGAACGCGGAGTCCGTGGCGGCGGTGTTCAGGTTGGGTGTCTCTTTCAAGAGGCGGACCGGATTGTGCTCGGTCTCCTCCCAGAGGTCCGGGTCGAGACGCTCGAATAGACTTTGCGTGTCGGGCCGCCAGGTCCAGAGAAGGTTGTGGGCCAACTCGGGCAGACGGGATAGTCGTTCGGGGATGGATGGGTTCATGTTTGCGCCGTTTCGTTTTTGGGTGTGTACCGGATGCATTTTAGGGGGAAACCTCTCAGGTGCAAACGCTGGCGTGATCCCTGGATACCTGGCGGGCGTAAAAGTCTTGCGAGCCGCTAATGCGACAGGTAACATGATGTCCGCCAGAGGCACATGAAGTATCCGTAGTTTCGCCTGTTTCGGCGAAATGGAATGAGGTTGGATACGGCTGCGGAAGCAGGCTGTCAGGGGACTCGCGCCGCGCGCCGGCAGAGACGCCGGGCGTTACGTGAGGCGCTAGACGAGACGTGAGAAAGAACTTGAGGATGAGTCCGATGAGGTTGGATCCAGGAAGAGCGCGGAGCCGCTCGTGAGAGAGGTTTTTAAGAGAGGGCCTTTCTACTTTCGAGGCGTCAGGGTTTGAAGGCCGCCTTACGAGAGGCTCCTGGACGAGTGGCGCGTCACCTGCGTCGCGGGGCCGCGGCTTACGGGATATTTATCGTCTCGCTGCTGCTTACGGCACTCGCCTGGCATTACGTGCGCGCGAACGTTCACGAGCAGAACACCGCCCGGTTCCGCGAGACGGTCCGGGTTGGGCAAGAAACCATCGACCGCCGCACGAACTCCTATGTGGACGCCTTGCTCGGCGCCCGCGGCCTCATCCTGGCGAGCAAGTCGGTCACCAGTGAGGAGTGGAGCAATTACGTTAGCGGCATAATGCCGAAGGATCGTTTTAAAGGTCTGCAGGCCCTGGGCTATGCCGAGTATGTGTCTCCCAAAGAAAGGGCGAGTTTCACCGCCAGGGCCAAAAAGCAGGGCCTTCCCAGTCTAAGTCCGGATCTTAACCCCGGTGGGGGGCGTCCGGCGTACTTCCCGCTGACTTTCGTGGAGCCGCGCGACGCGGCCAACACGACCATGCTCGACCACGACATGTATATCCAGCCCGAAGATCAGGCCGCAATGGACCGGGCACGGGACACTGGGAAACCGACGGCGACGAGCCGAGTCTACATTCTGACCGAAGCACCTCCGGGCGTTGACGCCGACCTTTCCCTCAAGCCGGGATTCGCCGTCTATCTGCCGGTATATCGTAAAGGAGAACCGCAGGGTACCTCCGATGAGCGCCGGAAAGCCCTGAAGGGTTTCGTTGTCGGATCCTTCAAGATGGATGGTCTGCTAGAGGGGATCTTCGGCAGCGCCCTGGACCCCACGCTGGACTTCGAAGTCTACGATGGGAAGAACACTTCCGAGAGCAACTTGCTCTACGATGACGACGGAGTGCGCCGCGCCGGACAGGGCTATCCAGGGTATTCGAGCTCCAGCCGGATCGACGTTGCCGGACGCAACTGGACCCTGTTCTTCAGCGCCTCGCCGGAGTTCGGCCGGGACGCGACGAGCCGTCTGCCGCTCTTCGTGCTCCTGACCGGCGTTGCGACCAGCTTTCTCCTCTTCGTCGTCGTCTGGATGCTCGTCCGCAGCCGCGACCGGGCCGAGCGGGCGAGCGAGGATCTGGAGGACGCCAACCGCGAGCTCGAAGGGACGAACAGCGAGCTTGAGGCGTTCAGCTACTCCGTGTCTCACGACCTGCGCGCCCCCCTGAGGACCATAGACGGCTTCTCCCAGATACTCCTTGAAGACTACGGCGATAGCCTGGACGCGGAGGGCGAAGACTACCTGAACCGGGTACGGGCCGCCAGCCAGCACATGGGTGTCCTCATAGACGACCTGCTGGACCTCTCGCGGGTCACGCGAAGTCCCCTACGCCGTGAGAGGGTCGACCTTAGTGAGATGGCAAAGAACATAGCCGGGAAATTGAGACGTGTTCAGCCAGATCGCGACATCGACTTCGTCATCGAGGAGAGCCTCATCGTCCAGGGAGACGCCAATCTGCTCTCCGTGGCGCTCAGGAACCTTCTCGGCAACGCCTGGAAGTTTACCTCCAGGAAACCTGGAGCAAGGGTAGAGTTCGGCGCCGACAGAAACCCAGGACCGGGTTTCCTCGCCCCGGTTTACTTCGTTCGGGACAACGGAGCGGGCTTCGAGATGGCTTACGCTCAGAGGCTTTTCGGAGCCTTCCAGCGCCTGCACCACTCGGACGAGTTCGAGGGTACGGGCATAGGGCTCGCCACCGTGCAGCGAATCATCCACCGCCACGGCGGCCGGGTATGGGCCGAAGGTGAGCCTGGCCGCGGCGCTACCTTCCACTTCACCCTAGGACCCGGTGCTCGCCAGAGCGCCGAACCGTTGCCCAGGAAGGCGGAGGTCGCGTGAGTGAGCCGGGCGCCCGCCTGGGGACGCAATCCGGGCCGCCTTTACGGAAGCCGCTGCGTTTGCTGCTGGTAGAGGACTCGGAGGACGACGCCCTGCTTCTCCTGCGGGAGCTGAGGCGGGGAGGATACGAGCCCGTCCACGAAAGAGTGGATACCCCGGAGGACATGCGGCGGGCGCTCGTCGAGGCCGACAAACGGGGAGAACCCTGGGAGATAGTCGTCTCCGACTACTTCATGCCACGCTTTCGGGCGCCGGATGCTCTCGCCTTGTTGCGGGATCTCGGATACGACACGCCGTTCATAGTCGTCTCGGGAAAGGTGGGTGAGGAGATCGCGGTGGAGGCCATGCGTGCCGGCGCGCATGACTACATAACCAAAGAGAACCTGGCCCGGTTGAACCCGGCGATAGAGCGGGAACTGCGCGAGGCTGTGGTGCGCCGGGAGAGCCGGGAAGCCCAAAAGAAGTTGCGCGAGGCCGAGGTCCGCTACCGGACGCTCGTGGAGCAGGTTCCCGCTATAACCTACGTCCAGGAGACCCTGGACTCGGACAGATCCAAAGCGGTCACTTACATGAGCCCGCAGTACGAGGATATTCTCGGATACGCGGCGGAGACTGAGATAGCCGACGAGGAGCACTGGCTCAGGATAATCCACTACGAAGACCGCGAGCGAGTTTCGATCGAGGAGGACCGCACGGACTCCACCGGCGAACCCTTCAATATAGAGTATCGGATCATCGCGTCAGATGGGCGGGTGGTGTGGGTTAGGGACCAGGCCGTACTCGTGCGCGACGAAACGGGGAAGGCTCTTTTCTGGCAGGGCATCCAGTACGATATTACCGAGCAGAAGCGCGCCGAGGAGGAGTTACGGGCGGGCGAGGATCGCTACCGGACCTTCATCGCGCAAAGCACGGAGGCTATAGGACGCTTCGAGCTGCGAGAGCCGCTTCGGACGGACCTGCCGGAGAGCGAGCAGCTCGAGCATTTCTACCGTCATGCCTACCTCGCCGAGTCAAACGACGAGATGGCGAAGACGTACGGTTACGAGCGCGCGGAAGAGGCCGTTGGGACGCGGCTAGACGAAGTCCTCCCGCGTTCCGTGCCGGAGAACACCAAGTATCTGCGGGCGTTCATCCGCTCCGGGTACCGGCTCTCCGATATCGAGTCCAGAGAGTTCGACCGGAGCGGCAACCTCAAACATCTCGTCAACAACCTGACCGGAATCGTGGAAGACGGTTTCCTGTTGCGAGCCTGGGGGACCCGTAGAGATGTCACCCAGAGCAAGAGAATGCAGGAGGCTCTACGGCGGGCCGATGAGAAGTACCGCGGGATCTTCGAGAACGCTGTCGAGGGAATTTTCCAGACCTCGGCCAAGGGACGCATCGTAACAGCGAACCCGGCTCTCGCGCGCATTCTGGGCTACGAATCGCCGGAAGAATTAACGGCAGTCGTGACCAACATCGGGCGGCAGGTATACGTGAGTTCGAACGCGAGTTTCGAGTTCGCGCGCTTGCTGGCCGAGCAAGGCGTTGTGTCGGGCTTCGAGATGGAGGCGCGACGCAAGAACGGGAGCGTGGTATGGCTTTCCATAAACGCGCGGTCTCTCAGGAACGAATCCGGGGAACTGGTGGGTTCGGAAGGCACAGCGGAGGACATCACCGAGCGCAAGTGGGCCGAGGAAGAGCGGCGCGAGAGCGAAGAGCGGTTCCGGGCGGCCTTCGATCAGGCCGCCGTCGGAATGATTCAGGTCGGGCTGGACGGCGCCTGGCTCAGGTACAACGGTAAGTTCTGCGGCATCACCGGATATACCAGCGAGGAGCTTGCCGAGATAAGCGTCTTTGACCTGATCTCTCTGGAGCAGTTCGAGGATGACTTCGAACGAGGGGTAAAGATGCTGGCTGGTGAGATACGGGACTACTCCGAGGAGAAGCTGATCGTCGGAAAAGGCGGCCGGGGAGTCTGGGTCGATCTGACAGTCTCGCTGATACACGATGAATCGGATGAGCCTCAATACTTCATGGCCGTAGTCGAGGATGTCAGTGAGCGTAGAAGGGCGGAGGAAGCCCTGCGGAACTCGGAAGAGCAGTACCGGATGCTCTTCGAGACCATGACGCAAGGCATCGTCTACCAGGACGCCGAAGGCGGAATAACCTCGGCCAACCCAGCGGCCGAGAGGATACTGGGTCTCACGCTGGATCAGATGCAGGGCAAGACTTCGATTGACCCCCGCTGGAGAGCGATCTACGAGGATGGATCGGATTTCCACGGAGGGACGCACCCGATAATCGAAGCGTTGAGTACTGGAAGGGAAGTCAAAAATGTAGTAATGGGAGTCTTGGTCCCGGAGAATGCTGAGTGCCGCTGGGTAAACGTCGATGCCGTACCGCAGTTCCGGCCTGGAGAGCAGACCTTATCAAGCGTATGCTGTCTTCGAGGACATAAGCGAGCGCCGGCGGGCGGAGGACGCTCTCATCCAGAGCGAGGAGCTTTACCGAACGGTGGTCGAGCAGGCGGCGGAGAACATCTTCGTGGTGGACGTGGAGAGCAAGCACATTCTGGAAACCAACGACGCTCTCCACCGCTCGCTCGGCTACACGGCCCATGAAATAAGGGATATGACGCTCTACGACATCGTCGCCCACGACAGGGAGAGTATCGATGAGAATGTCCGCAGGATACTAGGGCGAGGGCACTACTTCCTCGGAGAGCGGCAATATCGGCGCGCCGATGGCGCCCTGGTCGATGTCGAGGTCGTGGTTAGCGCGATCTCTTACCGTGGCGTGGACGCTCTGTGCATCGTCGCCCACGACGTAACCGAGCGGAAGCAGAACGAGGATTCGCAGCGCTTCCTGGTCGAGGCCGGCATGGTCCTCGCCTCCTCTCTCGATTACCAGACGACGCTCGCGAGTGTAGCGCGCATGGCCGTGCCCGGACTCGCCGACTGGTGCGCCGTCGATATGGTGGGCGAAAACGGAGAGATACAGCGGCTGGCGGTTGCCCATCAGGACCCGGAGAAAGGCCGTTGGGCGCGCGAGTTACAGGAACGCTTCGCGCCGGATCCGAACGCCCGGCAAGGAGTGCCGCAGGTCTTACGCAGCGGCCGCACGGAGTTCTACCCGGAGATCACCGACGAGTTGCTTGAGGCCGCTACCAACAACGAGGATCAGCTCAGGATAATACGCGAGATTGGCTTCACTTCGGTGATCATCACGCCGCTCATCGCCCGCGGACAAACACTCGGGACGATCACGCTGGCGTCCTCCGAGTCGGGACGTATTTACGGTGAGAAAGACCTGAATCTGGCCGAGGAACTCGCCCGCCGCGCGGCGCTCGCGGTGGACAATGCCCGGCTCTTCGAGGAGGCTCGCGCCGAGATCTCCGAGCGCCGCCGCGCCGAGGTGGACTTGAAAGAGAGCGAGGAACGCTACCGTGCGGTCATCGAGCAATCCACGGAGGGCATCTATTTATTCGACAGCGACACCGGGGCTATCGTGGAGAGCAACCCTGCGTTGCAAGAGATGCTCGGGTACACGGACACGGAACTGGCGGGTATGGAAGTCTACGAGTTGGTGGATCTATCGCGGGAGGAGATAGACTCCAACATCCAGCGCACGCTTGAAGAAGGCAGACGGTTTGTAGGTGAGCGCAAGTACCGGAGCAAGGACGGCTCGGAGGTAGCCGTGGAGATAGGTTTGAGCCTCATCCACTACCGGGGCAAAGAGATCATATGCGCCACCGTCCACGATATCAGTGAACGCAAGAAAGCCGAGCAAGCATTGCAGGAAATTCGGGAGGAAGAGCGTAACCGCATAGCCCGCGATCTGCACGACGACATCCTACAGAACATGGTCTACGCGCTGCAAGAGATCCAGATCCTCCAGATCACCTCCGAGGACGGTGGAGAGCCGGGTCTCGAAGACACCGCCGAGGCGCTCCGGCGTTCGGTCGAAGGGCTGCGGGTAGCCATCTTCGAGCTTCGCCTTGACGCGACCCTGGATCGCTCGCTCTCCTTCTCGCTCAATGCCTTGCTTGAGACGAATCGCCGGATGTCCCGAAGGCGCTTCGATATAGAGATGGCCGTCTCGGAAGACTTCCCGCAGATGCTACCGGACAAGACCGGCAGAGAGCTGGTGCGCGTTATCCAGGAGGCCCTGAACAACGCCCGGCGGCACGCGTCTCCCCGGCACGTTCGTATAGAGCTTGGCCTCGATGGCGACCTTGCCTGGGTCGAGGTTGTCGACGATGGGAAAGGCTTCATACCCTCGCAGTCCCAGGGAGGCGTGGGCATGTCTTCGATGGGTCAGCGGGCGGCGGACCTGGGCGGAGAACTAAAGATCGAAAGCGAACCAGGCGAGGGTACGCGGGTGCGGTTCGAGGTCCCCGTCAGCCGTCTTACTGGCGAGTAGACTTATGGCCTTGCGGACTAAGAGCTTCCGTCAATAGGCTGGCGACTTTTCGTACTCGGGATCTTTCTGTACGATCAAACCGCCTCTCCAGTGTCAATTGACACATTCGCTACTCGCCTATTGGCGGAGCCTCTTATTAGTCTCTTTCTCACTATAGTCAAGAAGCTGGTACATTCGCATTGTGGTGATCAAGCTAAAAAAAAGGCATAATCCTTGCAGTAATGTGCAGCCAGAAGAAGGATGGTAACCATCGAGGATAAGCTGGACAAAAGCCCCACGCGGATCATGCTCGTCGAAGATCACGTCTCTTTCCGTCAGGCGCTGGCGTTTATGTTCGACAGGGAGCAGGAGTTCGAGGTGGTGGCCCAGGCTGGTTCTCTCGCCGAGGCGCGCCAGACGCTGAAGGAGCTTTCCGGCGACGTGGACATCGCCGTCGTGGATCTCGGCCTGCCCGACGGAGACGGTTTCGAGTTGATCGAGGAGTTCTCATCTCCGAACTTCAGGATAGCTACGCTGGTGTTGAGCGCGAGCCTGGAACCCGCCCGGTTCGCCCGCGCGGTCGAGTCGGGTGCGGCGGGGGTGCTGCACAAGGCGGCGGCCATAAGCGACATAGTAGATGCCGTGCGGCGACTGAATGCCGGAGACGCTCTTCTCTCTCCCGCCGAGACGATCGAAATGCTCCGCATGGTCAGCCGCAAGTGTCAGGAGGAATACGAAGTCCAGAAGGCCATCGAGAAACTAACCCGGCGGGAGAGAGAAGTTTTACAGGCGCTCGGCGAGGGACTTGATAGCAAGGAGATAGCCGAGAAGCTCCACGTGACCATCGAGACGGAGCGTACTCACATGGTGAATATCCTCAACAAGCTCGGCGTGCATTCGCGGCTCCAGGCGCTGGTGTTCGCGGCGCGTAGCGGAATCGTCTATATACGTTAGTACTTGGGAAGAACTGGAGCGCGGAGGATTCTGATAAAAGGAGGGGGAGGTAAGTTTGAGGTATGAAGTGGATTACGGGAACACGGCGGGCTCCCGGCATGTCAATCTGACAGGCAGGCCGGTTGCGCGGAGGACCGGCCAATAAACCCCGAGACGGACGTTTCCGCGGCGCGCACGGCTAGTAAGCTGCGTATTCTTATGGCTAACCAGCCACGCGCTTACCGGGAGGTCATCGCGGAGGCAGTGCGGGAGTTGCGTCCGGGGATAGAGGTCAAGACCGTGGAACCGGATAGTCTGGAACGCGAGATCTCCGTTTTCGCCCCCGATATGGTGATCTGTGACGAGGCCGGTGAGGCCGTGCGGGAGCATGTAAAGGTCTGGGTTGAGCTTTATCCGAACTTCGGCCCGCTCTCGGTAACCAGTGTCGGAGGCCGGGTCTCGACCGTAGAAGGCATCCAACTAGCGGATATCCTGGAGATCATAGATCGGACAGAGGACCTTATCCGTCAAAACTAGCCCAACGGGGCTAGAAAAAGATCATCTGTTTTTACGAGGCCGGCTATTTGGGCTGGCGCTAAGATCAATCCATGAGAGTTACGCGTATCCTTATAGCCAGCGAGCTTAGATCTTATCGTCAGGCCATTGCGTCGGCGTTTCGTGAACTACGCCCGGATACGGAAGTCTTCGAGGCCGAACCCGGCGACCTGAACCGGGAGGTGCTGCGTCTCCGTCCCGACATAGTGATATGCAGCCAGGTTACGCCGCTGGTCAAAGAATGCAGCCCGAACTGGGTGGAACTCTACCCGTACCGCGAACCTCGCTCGACGGTGTTTGTCAACGGCGAAGAATCTGATGTCCAGGACATTCAGCTCTCGGACCTGCTTGGCATCGCCGACAAGGTTGGACGCATGGTCCAACTGAACTAGTGAGAGAGCTCTCTTAGCAGGGCCTTGAGCCTTGGGGCGAGACCTTCTATCTCGTCAGGCGAGCATTGGACGTGAAGGTGGATCTGGATCGCCGGCGACTCCGGGTTTTTGCCTGTCTCGACCGTGGCGGAGACCGACGTTTGGGTGGGTTCGATCTCCTCCGGGCCGACTTCTTCTTCGGAGAGCTGTACCTCCGGCTCGAAGTCTTCGTCGAACGGGGCGATCAACTCTCCAGCATCCTCTTTCAGCAGACCCGCGGCCTTCAGGATCTCGACGAGCGCTCCGGCTCCCGTCATTACCGGCTTGTTGCGGGGCTGTCCGGCGGAGTGCGCGATGTACGCCTGAACGGTCGGGTAGAGCATTCCCTCCCGCAACTTCACTGCGGAGACGACGTTCTGGAGGAACTCGCTGGTCGAGACTACTTGGCGCCAGTTCGAGCGGATTTCCTCCGGGTCCTTGCGCGCGAGGGCTAGAGCGAGATCCCTGCCGCGCCGCGTGACCAGCTTCTCGCGCTCGCCCTTGAGGATACCGATCCCCTCCAGAAAAGCGTTATTCCTGCTGACGCTAGACTGATGTGCGGAGTTGAGTTTGCTTACGTCGCCGGGATTCGCCGCCTCGTCACGAGTCCCGTAAGCGACGACGATGTTCACCAGTTCTTCGTAAGTCGAGCCCGGAAGCCTGAACTCGTCGGCCATCCAACACCTTCCCCAATGATCATGATAGGCACAGTTACAATAACCATTATCCTAGATTCCAGGAGAACCTGCTCCAAAAGCCTGGCGCGACGCTTTCTGACCTCTTGAAAGAGAGCCTCTTGCCTTTTGCCGTACCGCCACGGCTTGCCACCAATATCAGGGACGGATATGCTGCTTGTATTGCTTACCGTGGGAAGGATCGAGGGATGCAAGTCTTCCTGGAAACCGAAAGATTGGCGCTGCGCCGGTTCACCAAGGCCGATGTGGACAACCTGTTCGACCTCGACAGCGATCCCGAGGTCATGCGCTTCATCAACGGCGGCAGACCGACACCGCGCGATGTGATCCGGGACGAGACCCTGCCACAGTTCCTCCACTACTACGAGCGATTTGCAGGGTTTGGCTTTTGGGCGGCCATCGAGAAGTCCACCGGAGAATTCCTGGGATGGTTTCACTTCCGTCCACCGGAAGGTAGCGGTCCCGACGAAGCCGAGCTCGGCTACCGCCTACGCAAATCCGCCTGGGGCAAGGGCTACGGCACCGAGGGATCTCGGGCACTGATCCACAAAGGCTTCACCGATCTTGGCGTTAGGCGTGTGGTCGCGTCGACAATGACGGTCAACCTCGCCTCCCGGCGTGTGATGGAGAAAGCGGGTCTGACTCTGGAGCGGACATTCCACCAATCGTGGCCGGAGCGCATCGAGGGAACGGAGCAGGGAGACGTCGAGTATGCGCTGACCAGGATTGACTGGGAGCGGCGGGAAGCAGCGGAACGCTAGCTGAGACGCTGGCGCCGTCGTGCAAGGTTCTCGACACGTCGATGTATTTCACGAAGATTTAAGATGGAGGTTCCCTAGCTTTAACCATAGCCTTCGCGCGAGTCTCTAGAATCCGGGGCGTATGAAGTCCTTGTCCGCGTTAGACCGGCCAGTCCCCCGAGCGTGAGGTTAGCCATGAGCCTGAAGCACAAGACCGTCCACTCCAACCTTCCTAAATTACCGTCCCTGGAGAGCGAAAATTTAGCTACTTCGTACAGGTCTCCCAGGCGGTTAGGCTTTATCTTTGTGGTGGTGGGGACGCTGTTGCTGCTTTTATCCGCCGGAGACGCGCTGGCCGGAACCGGGACGGGTGAGAGGTTGAGCGGGTTCGGAGGGGCGGATGAGATCCAGGGTCTCTCGGGGAACGACTTCCTTTCGGGCGGTGGTGGCAGGGACGATCTCTATGGCGGTCCCGGGCAAGACCTGATGCTCGGTGGCGCCGGAGATGATTTTATCGAGGCAAAAGACGGAAACACGGATTATATAGATTGCGGTTCCGGTAGAGATACGGTCAGCGTGGACGCCGAAGACCGCGTGTCAGCCAACTGCGAGACTATATACTCCGGTTAGATCAGGGGTCTCCGATCAGGTGGCGCGAAACCCGAGTGTCGGGTATGATCTTCCGGTGCTTATGGCGGAGCGAGTTTTCGGACCACCTGACTCAGCCTCTTTACTTTATCGTAAGCCCCCTTTAACATTTGTCCTTTTGCAAGATACGGTTATTATTTAGTCTGGTTCTTTGAAATAAAATGAATATTGATGAAGTTCACGTAATGAGGAAGAGAGGAACGCGATAGATGAAGGTACTGGTTCTAGGCGGCGACGGCTTCTGCGGCTGGCCCACCTCACTGCACCTCTCGGCGCAAGGATACGAGGTGGCCGTGGTCGACAACCTCTCCCGGCGCAAGATAGACATCGAGCTGGAATGCGAGTCCCTCACCCCGATCCGCCCCATGGGCGAGCGTCTTCGCGTCTGGGAGGAGCTAACCGGCAACCGGATAGACTTCCACAACATCAACGTCGCTGATAACTACCGCCAGCTTCTGGACCTGCTCCTCGAGTGGCAGCCTGACGCAGTCATCCACTTCGCCGAGCAACGGGCTGCGCCCTACTCGATGAAGTCCAGCTACCACAAGCGCTACACCGTGAACAACAACCTCAACGCGACCAACAACCTGCTGGCGGCGATCACCGAGAGCGGGCTCGACACCCACGTAGTGCATCTTGGGACCATGGGCGTCTACGGTTACGGCACGGCCGGGATGCAGATCCCCGAGGGGTATCTGACGGTCAAAGTCGAGACCGAAGGGGGTGAGCTCGTAGAGCAGGAGATCCTCTACCCGCCGAACCCGGGCAGCATCTACCACATGACCAAGACTCAGGATCAGCTCCTGTTCGCCTACTACAACAAGAACGACCTGACACGCGTCACCGATCTGCACCAGGGCATCGTGTGGGGAACCCAGACCGCGGAGACCAAGCTGGACGAGCGCCTCATAAACCGCTTCGACTATGATGGCGACTACGGCACCGTCCTCAACCGCTTCCTGATGCAGGCCGCCGTAGGCTACCCGCTCACCGTCCACGGCACGGGCGGCCAGACCCGCGCTTTCATCCACATCCAGGACACCGTGCGCTGCATACAGCTCGCCCTGGAGAACCCGCCCGAGAGAGGCGACAGGGTCAACGTCTACAACCAGATGACCGAGACTCACCGTTTGCGCGACCTTGCCACGCTGGTCTCCGAGCGCACGGGCGCAGAGATTGACTACGTGCAGAATCCGCGCAACGAGGCCGCCGAGAACGATTTGCACGTCCGCAACGATCGATTCCTGGACCTGGGCCTGGAACCGACAACCCTGAGCGAAGGGCTGCTGGAGGAGGTCACCGAGATAGCCCGCAAGTACGCCCACCGCTGCGACACCTCGAAGATTCCCGCCACCTCGCTGTGGAGGCCGCAGGAGGAGATCGCACACCAACAAGAGGGCTCTCGGTAAGCACCGTGAACCTATCTTTGTACTACGCGGCTCTGGAGCATCGGGATAGAGTAGACCCGGAGGTGGTCATGACGAGCGTTAGCAGGAAGACGGGCAAGGCCAAGAGGCGCGTCAACAAGGCGCCGGCGGAGCACAGCAAGATCTGATGCTAGAGGCACAACACGTAAGCATCGCCGGCGTCGTCATAGCGCTGCTCTTCGCGGCCTACGGCCTCTTCAAGTTCCGCGGAGGGGGGAGCAGGCTCGACCTGCTCCTCTCGCTGCTCATAGCCCTGGGCGTCGTCCTGGTGTCGGCCGTCCCGCAGATCTTCGAGCCGGTGAGTCGCCTGCTCGGGCTGAAGAACCGCGCCTTCGCCCTGCTCGGGCTCGCCAACCTCCTGCTCTTCGCGCTGTTCCTGAACATGTTCGGGCGCGTGCGGGAGGCCGGACGCCGCAGCGGCGAGATCGTTACCGGCCTCGCCGTGCGGGAGTACTCAGAGAAGTACCTCTCGCCCGAGGAGAGGGCCGAGGGACACCCTGGCGAAGTGCTGATAGTCGTGCCCGCCTACGACGAGGAGGGCGGCATCCAGGAGGTGCTGCGCCGTATCCCCGACGAAGTCTTGGGCCACGAGGTGAAGACGGTGGTGGTGGACGACGGCTCGACCGACGACACGGCCGCCATCGCCAGGGCGGAGGGCGTACCCGTGGTGACCCACGTGGTCAACCGGGGCCAGGGCGACGCCTTGAGGACGGGCTTCGCGATAGCGCGGGCCGAAAAGTCTCAAGTTGTTATCAACCTCGACGCGGATGGGCAGTACAAGCCGGAGGAACTCGATCGCCTCGTCAAGCCCATAGTAGAGGGGAAGGCGGACTTCGTGCTCGGCTCTCGTTTCATGGGCTACTACCAGGAGGCCGGGAGCGTCCGTCACGTGGGAGTGGTGTTCTTCTCGCGCTTGATCTCGCTGCTCACCGGCGTGAAGGTCTCCGACTGCACGAACGGCTACCGTGCGATACGGGTCT
>JAABUR0100001416.1_pt1 | contig 42976 bp, 41 predicted proteins | sample 5560091 | NCBI WGS metagenome assembly JAABUR01 (sample SAMN10711879, study PRJNA513375) | rock metagenome | isolation source: Antarctica rocks | place: Antarctica: Victoria Land, University Valley sud | reverse complement strand
CAAGGAAATGGTTGGGGTGGGCAGAGCGAACGAATTTGAGGTTTGGTGTGCTTTGTATGGGGAGTAGAAGTCCTATGTCCAGTGAGGCCCAGAAAGGTTAGTCAATCTTCATGTTTCTGTAAGATAATGTATCATGTGCTTTACTACAGGGATCAAAGTTGTAAGTTCCTGATATGAGCAACATTACTAACACCTATCAGCTATCAGAGGTGAAGCCAGTCGTCAGAATACCGTCATCATCAATAGTCAGACCGACGCCTCAGGCGCAGCAGAAAACAGAATTTCCATTCCTTCGGTCCACGTCCATGGCTTCAAAGACGCTCAGCTGATTCCCGGGCGGATTATGCAAGAAGCTTTCTATGACAAGACCACGACACGGCTGCTCGAGATCGATTATCATCACGCAATGCCTTGGAACAAAAAAGATGTGGATGATTTGGCTAGATTGATCATGGAGGTATATGATAATAAGTCGGAAAGCCGAGCCAGGAAAGAAATTTGAGACTATGAGATACGGCATTATTGGTTTGGCTAAACGTGCATGCTTCTTTCGCCAAGTATTGTTCGACGTGAAGGTACATGATGTCGGATTTGGCCGGGTTTCCTTCAGTGCCAACGAAAGTGGCGAGCATTAAGGTGGCAGGGAATCGGGTTCTTGCGCCATCAAAGCTGGATCACTATCAGCATGAAGTCCATCCATTTGTCAGATTGAATAGCTATGGAACCACTCATTTGCAGATCTATGGTCCTGTCATAACTTCAGCTCGCAGCCACTAGGAGACAGAAAATAATAGTCTAGGTGAAATAGTCGCTCTTTCCCATGTCTAGGCAAGATTAAGCCCTATTAGGTTTAGCGCAGCCTAATTCGGAAAGGTATATCGCTCGTTGCTTTTTTGTAAATATAAATACCATCCGCCTCTTCCTACCATCGTTCCTTCTTACATGCATCTCTTTCTCTAAAGACTGTCCCTTTTTTAGCTGAGACGAGCTTGTTTATCTTTCGACTCTGTTTCTTTCGCCTGACCTGTCTTCTCGCAATTAGGTTTTTCCAGCTCGTTAGCTATATCGTTTATAAAATGCAATATTATTGCATATATTCAACCGTCGATCAATACAATCATTTTCATATAAGGTCATTTTCATGTGAGAGATTATTTATTGCATCTAAACTTCTTCTTTTTCACTAATGTTTCTATAATTTTTAATATCTATATGATCACTTCTTAAAAGCTGTCATTTTCTTTTGCAAGTACAATAATAAAAGTTCTGAGCGATGTTATTTTTTTAAACGATGATTAATGACATGAATGTTTCAAATACTTCGTCTTTCAAAATACTGTTTTACATTGTTAATTGATTATTCAAATTTGAATCTTAGATCAATGATTGTTTTCTGCTTTCAAGTCACTCAGATTTCATTGATTCATTCTTATTTAACTCAATTTAATTTTGAAAGATGAAATTTGTTTCAATATGAAGTTGACTACGACTCATAAAATAATCTCATGAAGAGAAAGAATTGCTGATACAAGAAATACAAATTATACAACATTTTATTTAAGTGATTACTCAATGAAACTTATTCATAAATGAGATAATATGAGCAAGATCAGATTATTGAATATAAGCTTGTTTAAATCTGATCTCAAGTTTAAAGAGATTTTAATTAATCAATGTTAAAATGCAATTTTGTGAAAGTTTGTTCATCTGAAAAGAAAAAAAGTGAAAAAAGAAAAGTGAAATAAAACATTAATTGAATGAATGAAAATGTTAATTGAAAGAATTCTTCTATAAATACACACTTGCAACATTTGATGCAAACATGATTGAACTGACACATTGTGAAAATATTACTATGCAACAGAATTTCAATTTTAATCTGTTATTGTTAAAAGTCAATGATTAAATGCAAAAGAATATAGTCAAAGCTTGATATTAATATGTAAATTGATCATTGAATTGAATTTTCATATCAATATCTTGATTCAATTTGAATACTTGAATCAAACATTATGACTCAGTCTAGTATCAATCTTGAATCAAATCATAAGTTGTTGATTCAATTCAGTTCATTAAGCAATTGAATATAATGTTAAGAGTAGACTGATTGCATCAAGTTAAGTATTCAAGTTTAAGTCGAGTATTCAACTTAAAAAGTGTTGAGTTGAGTTGAAATTTTTTTGAAAAAGTGTTGAATCAAGTTGAGAAGTTGAATTCAAGCACTCAGATTGAATTGAGAAGCTTGATTCAATAACTCGACTTAAAAACTTGACTCAATTCAACAAGATATTAAATAAATGTAAATAGCTTGATTGAACAGTTTTCATGATCTTCTTCATGACTTTCTATCATGTTTTCTCGTCATGACTTTCTATCAAAGTCAAACAATCTTCATGTTTTCTCTTCATGTTCTTCTTCATGTTTTTCTTCATGTTTCTCGTCATGATTTTCTTCATGTTTCCCTTCATGTTTCTCTTCATGTTTCTCATCATGACTCTCTTCATGTTCTTCTTCATGTTTTTCTTCATGTTTCTTATCATGACTCTCTTCATGTTTCTCTTCATGTTTCTCTTCATGTTTCTCGTTATGACTTTTTATCAAACACTCTTCATGTTTCTCTTCATGACTCTCTATTAAAAGATAATGCAAAAAGATAATGCAAAAGTTAAAAATCGAAAAATTTTCTATATTTAGTTCTCTTAACATCAAGCTCAAGTTCTTGACGAATTGAATTGAATTGACTTAATTCTCAGTCGAGTTAAATCGCGTCAAGTTAAAAATATGAGCAATTCAACTTAAATTGAATTGAAAATGTAAGTAATTCAACTCGATCTTGATTTGAATTTAAAATGTCAATTTAAAACTTGACTTGATGATCAGTTTAGTCAAAAGAACTAAATATAGAAATTTTTTGAATTTTTCGCTTTTGCATTATCTTTTTGCATTATCTTTCAATAGAAAAACATGATAGAAAGTCATGATAGAAAAACATGATAGAAAAACATGATAGTCATTTAATAAAGAAACATGATAGTCATTTGATAGAGAAACATGATAGTCATTTGATAGAAAAACATGATAGTCACTTGATAGAAAAACATAATAGTCGTTTGATAAAGAATCATGATAGAAAGTCATGATAAAGAGTCATGATAGAAAAACATGATAGAGAAACATGAAGAAAAATTATGAAGAAAAGTTCATCTTTCTATCTTTCTGTCTTGACGAGTTGAATTGAGTATTTTGAATCAATACTCAATTTTAATTCTCTGACTCAACTTGAATACTTGAATTAAGAATTCTGACTTGAATCAAGTCTTGATGAGTTGAAAATTCAATTCAATCTCAATGATTCAATTCAACACAGTCAGTTTATTAATATGTATAAAAAAATTAACTTGCAAAGCAAATTTACTGTTGTATTTAACTACTTATATACAAAGAGTTCAGAAGCTTTAAAGCTTTATGAAGCTTTATTATTTTCTCATTCTTTCTATTATAAAAGTTTTCAAAATTTCATAAAAACTTTTAAAGTTTTATAAAACTTTAATGAATTTTTTCTTCATTTCATTTTATTTAACTAATTTGATTAAATTAATGCAAATATTTATTTTAAAATTAAAATTAAATTGATAGAATTAAATAATTAAACTTTAAGATAATTTCTTAATTAATTTAATTTCTCATTTAATTCAATGTTTAACTAACTTGATTAATTATTCAATTAATCATTTAATGAGTATAATTTATAATATTATTTCTTTTTTTCATTCACTTAAACTGAGTTGATGTGAAAAGATAGTCATTTTCAAGAGATTTGAACGCTGTTTTTATGCTTTCTCTGCATCGATCTTCAAGTCATGCTCATGTCACTTTATATTTTTCATGCGCTTGAGACTTGATGTTTGCGATTTTTTAATTCTTGCAACGTCACGTCATTTCTGCAGTTAATTTCACTTATGTCTTCAATTCATCTGTTCAACATTCAAAGCTCAATTTTTCATGTCTTGTGCAAGCTTAAATTGTTCATGAACGTTGTGACGTGAAGCGCAAAGAATAAAAAGAAAGAGAAGTGCAAGAGAGAAGAGAGAAGAAGAAAAGATGAGATCATACTAAGCGTTGCATTCATTTTTGAAGCACTTTCATGTTTATAAAGATTGATCTTCTCTTTTCTTTCTCTTCAACTGACTTTTCTCTTTGCATTGATGTACTTGAGAATCTTCTTCTGTTCAGTCTCTACTTTGACTGCTCTCAGAATCATCTGAGATGATTCATTGAAAAGCATCGCTTCAAGCTCAAAATCAACACTCAAACTCATTTTATGACATGTTCATTGAAATCAAGCTCTTCGCTTGAAAATATTACAATTAGCGATTTGAGAAGATTGATAGAAATTATCATTCAATCATTCTTTACGCTGATATGATCAATCTTCACATCAATTATCTTGAGAAATTGTGAAGAGAATTAATCACTTTCAATGTTTGTTCTTTGATGATTTTGCTCACGTCATCAATCTTTTAAATATTGCTCGATTGTTGATATTGATTCTTACTACACACTCAAGAAATCTATGAAGAATCGTATCAAGAACTTTTTTCATTGATTGTGTAACAATTACTCTGTTAAGAAAATCAGTTCAATCGAGATTTACTGACATCAACTGAGTCAGTTATATATCAAATGAAAGAATTGATGAATCAACTCGTTGATCTTGAAACAAATCTTTGATGTAAATGATTGAAAATGTCAATGCTTTTACATGATTGACAAAGAAATAATTCATCAATGATTCACTAGTTGAAGAACACAAGCTGAATGACAGCAAAATCAACAAATCTCTCTTAAATGCAAAAGACTTTCTGAAGGTTTTGCGCTGTTATTGAGTGATGAACATAAATATCTTTTCTCATGAACGACAATGAATTCAACTTGCAACGATCTTGCTAATCGCTGCGTTCACTAAATTTCGATCAGAAGTTCTTCTTGAAATCATTTATCAAGATCTGAATTTGTTCATTCAGCGTGATAAGATCATCAAGAAAGTGATGCTTACATTGCAGCTGAAACTCATCAGAATCAAGTCTTGTAAAAAGCGTAAAAGATCATGAGTGACAGTCAGAAAATTGAGTTCATCAATCTGACTAGTTTACAGTAAAATCTACACATTCTTCATTGATACAAATTCTTTTTTCTGTGCAATATTTCACATCATCAGTCTTATCTGCAACAATAATGTCTATTTTGCTCTTGATTTGATTCTCAAGAAAGTTCTGATGTTGAGTGTTCAAAAGAAATTGAACTGTCAACTCATTTCATGAAAAGAGAACGTGCAAGACGTTTCAGTGTTTCATTTGTCTATGCAAACAACACAAGAATTTCAAATCTCATTTAACATGTTGCTTCTTTACAATAAGTATCACGACTGAGTAAAACGATTAAAAGAAGAGACAGACTTTGAGCAAGTCTTCACAATTTATTGTATTCAACAAGCGACAAGAAACGTCATCAACAATGAGTCTTGAAACTTCTGATTCAAGACAGTAATGATGACATGATTATTCATCAAATGATTTTAATTTCAATGAGACTGTTCACAATCTGATCATGAATCAAATCAACTTAATCATTTTTCATTGCAACTACTTGTTTTGCATGATTCAATATCACACTTAAGTTGCATATCAAGACATGAAGTCTTGTACAAAGCTGATTTAAGCAATCAATCAAATGAGTTGACTGATCAATTCACGACGACTCAAGAGACTGATCAACGAGCAGAGAGAGTCTCTTCGTTAGAAGGCAGAAACTCAGACGCTGTGCTATCATCAAGATCAACTCTATCATTGCATTTAATCATCAAATTTCAAGTTTCTGTATCGAGCAGAAGAAGAGTCGATTCACGACAAGTATCAAGAAGTCAAACGTGTCGTGAAATGACTCATTAAAGCACGAGAGCGAGCGCTCAAGAAGCAGGTTCAAGCAGAGTACAACGTCATTGCTTCGATGAATGATATTCAAGCGCAACTTGAAGAGAATGCAAAGTTGATCAATTGAATGATTCTCATCTCAAAGTTTATTCAATACGTCTTCGTGAAAAGATCTTGCATCGCTCAGACCTTCTTCAATTTGTCGTCAACGCTCAATGAAGAGAGCGACGTAAGTTGACGAGTCTTGATTATAAATGATCTGATGTTGCTTTGTACTCTGCAAGAGAGTTGATTTCGCAAAGTCAATCAAAGACGAAAAACTCAAATCATTGAAAGCTATTTGAATGACGTTGATGTGAAATTTATCTTGAACGCTGTATCATTCAAGTCATTTAAGTCAGAGTCAGAGTCTCAGATCTGTCATTTCTTTTCACTGAGATGCAATCAGTATCAATGTTTTCATTGTCTTGAAAATTGCAGTCTATCTTTGAATGAGCAACTTCACAATCTTGATAGTAAATTTTCGTTGCAACAACACTTCAATCACTGTCATATCTTTTGATCAGATAAGTTCTGTTCATTTTCTCATTTCAAATGTGCTGTCGTTATGCTCAACAGCATGATGCATTTCAAGAATCATGCGATCAAGATTCACGAAATTTACATGTTCAAGAAGATGTCACTTGTTTCAACGAGAGATGTTTGATAAGTCGTTGCTTCATCTCGCTCAGTTGAGTGCATGAGTTGATTGTAATATCTTTATATCATCATATCATTATATATTTCTGCACTTTGTAGAACTCAAGCGAAATTTTCTTAGCTATGATGTCGTTTACTGTTCTCTTTATATGTCATCATTGCAGAAGTCACTTTGATAATTGAACCTACTTTCATGATTATCTGATTTCTGAATTTCGTTCTTTTATTCGTTGATCTGTATGAATTAATTGAAAGATTTCTTATAAATCAAAAGCTGTTCAAGTCAATGATATGCTACACTTTTTCAGTGTAGTTGATAATAAAGTAGAGAAATAAATGTCTCAAGAAACTAAATGAAGTAAAGAACTAGATGAAGTAAAGAACTAGATGAAGTAGAAAACTAGATGAAGTAGAAAATTAGATGAAGTAGAGAATTAAATGAAGTAGAAAATTAAATGAAGTAGAGAATTAGTTTGAGTAGAAAATTAAATGAAGTAGAAAATTGAATTGAATAGAAAATTAGATGAAGTAGGGAAATAAATGTCTCAGAATCTGACTCGTCTCAAAGTCTTTTTTAATTTAGTGTTCAATTCTTTTCTGAGACTGAATGATATATTATTTTCTCAAATGCTGACAATTTAAGATTCGCTGATCTATATCATACTTTATTGACTGTATGATGAGATTCAATCATAAATAGAAGAAATCTTTTTATCAACCTAATCTAAAATTAGATAGCAATCTCAAGCGAATCACTTTTCTGCTTAAGCTTCAGTCAAAAAGTGCTCAGTAAAGAACATTGAAACTCAGTATATTTTATTTATTCAATAGAACAGTTCTTGATGAATAAATGTTAAATTACTATGCATAATGAGTAGTTTAAACACATTTTGAAGAAATTTACACAGACACTCAACTGCGTTAAGTCTTTGTGTATAAAGATACAAGACATTCTATTTTCTCATCTCAAGAGTGAAGAATTGTATATCAGAGTCTCATAGAAGAAGACATCTTTGTTTGTCGAACGTGTTCAATTCTGAGTGAGAAGAAAACTGCGTGATTTAGTTGAAGAGTATAATGTATCTGACTAAAATGTCTGATCAATCGAATTCAGTTACTAGCGAGTGTCACATGCTTCTAGAAGCTTCTGATTCTACGTACTAAATACGCTCATGCTGCTGATTTTCGATTTTTTTAGAAGAGATCTTCTGAACTCATTTTCTCAGAAAATCTAATACAGTTTGCTTTCTTTTAATTCAATATCAACTCATTTTAGCTGTACTCTTAAGCTCAGAAGAAGTCTTCTGAAAGAAATTAGCTAGAAGAGTCAAGATGATCAGGTAGCAAAAGAACATAAACACTATCTCATTAACTCAGTCATGAATCATTCAGAGTGTCTTCTGAGCTAAGATATCTTGAAAATGTCAGTGAAGCACTCTTTAAGAAGAAATTTCACAAAAATTAAAGAAAGTACTCATCAGTCAAATTCTTCAGAATTTTAAAGAAGTACTTGTAGAAAGAGTATTATCAAAGAGAGTACTCTTCAAGAGCAGATTTCACAAAAATTAAAGAAAGTGCTCATTAGAAAAGTACTTGTAAAGAAAGTACTATCAAAGAAAGTACTCTTCAAGAGCAGATCTTACAAAAACTAGAGAAAGTGCTCATCAAAGAAGTACTCATAAAGAAAGTACTCTTCAAGAACAGATTTCACAAAAACTAGAAAGAGTACTTGCTAGAAAAGTACTATTAAGAGAAGTACTACTCTCAGTTTTTGAACAATTTATCTGTAATGAGTACTCACTTGACGAGTACTTTCTTCAAATTTGATGAAATATACTCTTAAAGAGTACTTTTTCAACTAGTACTTCTCTCAGTTTTTGAAGAATTTACCTGTGACAAGTACTTTTCTGACGAGTGCTTTTTCAATGAGTATTACTTTCAGATTTTGAAGAATCTCGCTCTGACGAGTGCTTTTCTGACAAGTACTACTCTTAGTCTTTGAAGAACTTATCTGTGACGAGTACTTCTCTGACGAGTATCACTCTCAGTTTTGAAGAATTTGTCTGACGAGTTGATCAGTACTTTTCTCAATTTTCGAAGAATTATTCTTGACGAGTACTTTCTTGAGTATTCTCGATTTCTTGCTCAGTCGTCACATCTTTCATAACAACAACACTCATTGAATTCATTTCTTATTTTGCGTCTACTTTTTATTCTGTTTACCTTTTATGTATCTCATATCTACACGTTGTTTCTGATTTTTCTCTACAGTTATGAAAGAAGAAGTGAATCACGTTGCAGATACTGTCTATCAAAGAACAGAATTTTCTATCATTTGATTGCACTAAGAAAGTTCTTTCTTTCGAAAGAAAGAACTTTCAGCACGTGATGAAAATTTCCTGATTCTTCAAGACAATGCTTAAATTGTTCATCTTTAATTAATTATTCTTGAATCTTCTTGCTGTGTCTCATTCTTTTGAATAGCATTCGTTTTCGACTTTCAGCATCTAGTAGTTTAGTAAATACTAAACTCAAGTGCTTTAAGTTGATAATCATTCATTGAGTCATTCATCAAGCTTTTGAAATACTTGATGTCTGTTGTCAGTTTTCAAACTGATGTGTAGAATCTTCGTTACTTAAAAGTGTCATTGAAGAACTCTTGATCTTTGCAATAGTGCTCTGCTGTTTGAAGTGAATCTCGTAAATGATCTAAAGCGTTGTTCAAAGAATACTCAGCGATGATAATGCAATTATCTTGCGAGCGATTGATCATCTCATGACAGAAGACATCAAGTCTTATTCTGTCGTGATTGAGATGTCTTGCTGAAGAAATCTGAATTGCAAAGATAGTTAACAGTGTAAACAAAATGCGCGTTTTGAATGATTTGCGTAGAAGCACGCGTCGCCTGATGTACTGAGACAGACGTCATGTCAAGCTTCAAAGCAAGTTACTTTCAAAAAAGACTCTCTTCAAGATAATCTCTGATTCACGACATCATAAGACATTCGCGTCTTTATCGCTTGAAGAGTTCATCTGACGAGAATCAATCTGCAACTGCACTACTGATAGAATTAGAAAAGATTGTTAATCAAGTTTAAATTTCTTCAACATTTAACTCTTTATTCAAATGAAGACGCTTATTCTGAATCTTGATGTCAGACTGAGATCAAAATTAAGTGATCTTTTTATCTTGATTAACTCAACTATTTAAATTTCGTCAATAAACAATCTTTCTATCTATCAATAAAATGATTATGACGATGCAAAATCTTACAAAGAATTGTTTGAAAGCAGATATTTAAACTACTAAATGATAGTACTATATATACATATATAAATCAATGTTTTAAGAAAATTTATTAGAATTCAAGAAGTCAGAGTTAGTTGAGATAAAAATGTCACTTAATTTTGATTTCAGTCTAATGCACTGCGTAAAGATTATCGCGACAGCATTATTACATTGCACAATAATGTTGTATATTGAAATAACGTGAACGAAAGCATGACTGCAAAGTCATGTTTCATCTGTATAAAGAGTTGACAGATTGAAAATGAGACAATGACTTTGCAATGTGAATGTTCATATTTGTTACGAGCGTATCAAGACTGAATAGAGCTAGTCAGTGTCTCTAGCTCAGATCTGACTCAGCCTCTATTTTCTTTCATCAACATCTCTTTGTTCAACATCATCTTTCTTTCTACATCACATTCTACTCGTGTCACAAACACATCTTCTTCGAGCTTAGCGCAGTCTCTGAATATTACTTAAATAGAAGCTCTTGTACTCATCTTCTTCTGTATTCTTAATATTCAGTTATAGCTACCTCTAAAAATCAAGCACTATTCAACTCTGACTTTCGCTGATTGACTCATCTAGGCACGATTCTGACATCATATTGCATCAACGTCAAATCACAATCAACACTGCACAATATAGTAAAACTTTATGTCAGAAAAGATGATGAATGAGCACATGATGTCTTCACAATATTTTGCAGCGCTGAAAGAAAATGAGCGTATTGAAGTAAATAAAATGCTCAGTGAAACTAAGATTTCTTTGAACTCTGCGAGATCAACTGTTTCTTCAAAACATCAGCGCAACAACTTATTAATTGACGAAGCTTTCAAAGCAACAAAAGCTGTGACATTGATCTTGAAGAAGTTGTTTCGATTGATTGACACTCAAGAGACAGCAATACAGAAGTGCTTTCAACTCATCAAAGAGAACTTCGCATCTTTAAATGTGAAAGCGCGAAGAACAAAGAATAAACAATCATTACAAGTACATCATATGCTTGAAAGTGTTCACACAGTGCTGAGTCTTCAAGAATTCTTGCTTTGCGCTTTAACATTGACATCAAACAAAATGCAGTCAATGATCAAAGTCGATGCTACAAATTTCTCGTATATACTGAAACATTGATGAAAGAACTTTTCATCTTCGTCAAACAGACTGAAGATCATCATCAGAAAGATGAAGACTATTAATGATCAGATATCATATCTTTTACTGATTAATGAGATGAGTAAGTTACTTCATTTACGCTCTCGATTGTTGAAATCGCAAACACTATCATTGATGAAATATGCTCATTCTTCTTGAGTCACAAGATTGATTCTCAACAGCACTTTCAGATGAGACAATTCAATGATATGATATCATAATGACATAAATGAAAAAAGACAGTCATATTAAAAGTTTGCATCAACTTCTCAGAAATTAATTGACAGAATTGACTCGCAGCAGATCAGCAATCATCAAAGAGTGATCAATCATCTGAAAAGAATAATCATCTCAGACTCAAGAAGTCAATTCAAGATATAGAAAAAGTGTCAAACGTACGATGTACAAAATGAGATTACTGACAACTCACAGACAATCAAGAGCAAGCTTTGATCGATTCTCAATCTTCAACAAGCACAATCAATATACAAGATAGAATCATCATCTTCAGATTAATGCTAAGATCAACATTAAAATTAACTAGTGCTTCTATTCATTCTATGATTCTGTCACTCATGATTGAAGATGCAGAAATTCTTCTAAAAGCTTTGAAAGAAAATGATGTTGAGAAAGCGCTGATGACATTGTCACACAAAAGCAGATATTTGTCATTTATCATGATTCTTTATTCAACATGTATCAAGATCATGCAAACATATACTAGCTAGCCTTGTGCACTCTCGAACTTCTTTCGATCATGTGTAATATATTTTACAAAAGCATTGCATATCAATCAGCAGCTGTGATCAACATTTAAGAACATCATAACTATCTTTTTCTTTACTTTGAAATCTGTTTGATAAGCATCAACGTCTTTATCACTCTTGAAGAATCTAACGACATGATCTTCACTATTCAGCTTGATAATGATTGCAATAGTTTGCTGATAAGATTCTTGCATTGACACTTTGTTGAAAGATATTCAACTCTCAAATATGTTGAACATTAAACTTTAACATTCACAATACTTTTAATATTAACTGTTATGTCAAATGTTGATATTATTCAATTATTTTTAAAGATCTGAATTTAGCTAATTCAAAGCTACAAGTATGTCTTAGAAAGTTTTGTCAAATAATGAATGCATGAAGTTCAGTAGTGATCGAAGAATTGCTGCTATGCGAGAAATTTAATCGCTCAACGCATTGAAATATTCTCAACCTTGACTGTCAGATCAAACCTTGATATTTTTTGATTATTTCTAAAGCATTGAATTCAGCTCAATCAGAGCTACAATTATGTCTTTCAAAGTATTTCAAGTAGTCAATGCGCAGAAATTGATTCAAGCGAAAGAAGAGTTACTACTAGGTGAGCGATCAATCAGCGCAGTGAATCTTCTCAATCTCGATTACTAAATCAAATCTGAATATTTTTCGATTATTTCTGAAGCATTAAATTTAGCTGAATCAGAGCTACAATTATGTCTCTCAAAGTATGTGAAATAGTCAGCGCGCAGAAATTGATTCAAGCGAGAAAAGAATTACTACTAGATGAGTCGATCAGTTAGCGCAGTGAATCTTTTCAAACTCAATTACTAGATCAAATCTGCAGATTTTTTCATTATTTTTGAAGATTTGAACTCATCTGATTCAGAGCTAGAATTTTGCCTTTCAAAGTATGTGAGATAGTCAGCGTGCAGAAATCGATTCAAGCGAGAGAAAATGATGACAGCTGAGCGATTGTGTCATCAAAATCGTCAATATTTCTCATGATATTTACTGAGTTAAATCTTCGTCTTTTTTCATGATTTATAAATCGTTGAAGTTATTTTGATTGACTCAACAATTCATGTCATAGAAAGTATTAAGCTCAAGAGCGTGTAGTAAAAGTTTAAGACTGATGATGAATTGATTGAAGAATTGATGATGAATCAACATGTCAAGACAATCATTATCAAGATTAATGAAAGCATTATCAGCTTAAATAATGATTAAGAATAAAAGATAAACAAGAATTAATATAAACGCATTTTAATGTAATGAAGCACAGATGAAACTAAAATAAATCTGAGTCACATTTGAGTCACATTTGAGTCAAATTTGAGCAAAATGTCTGAAGAATGAAACGAGATGAGATGCATTTTAACATGATGATGCATAAAAATTGAATCACATTTGAATCACATTTGAGATAAATTTAAATAAAATATCTGAGTCAAATCTAAACAAGATTTAAGTCAGATTTGAATAAAAGAAAAACGAAATGCAGTTTAATATAATGATGCACAGCGAGATGAAATGCATTTTAATGTGATGATATACAAGCAAAACTAGAATACATCTGAATCACATTTGAGTCAGATTTAAACAAGATGATTGAGTTAAATTTAAACAAGATCTGAGTCAGATTTAAGCTGAATTTGAGTCAGATTTAAGCTGAATTGAAATGATGAAGATTGAATTTAAAGTTCTTGACATTGACATTGAAATATCACACATGACAGTACATGTGATTCTTCGACGACAGAATTGACGAGATGATATTCATTAAGTGCTTGCTCACAATTATTCAAAAGATGAAAAGACTTTTAAGTAGAAAAATGATCTTTTCAATTGATGTAATACTTGAGCAGAAATGAATTATAGCATCTATCATACTTGAAGTTTAGTATGCTGTTTACATATCAGAATCTTTCATCATTCTTAATAATAACAAGTTTTTAAGATTTTTGATGTTAACTCAAGAAAAAGTCACTTGTGATATGATTCAAAAAATGACATGAAAGATTAAATAAATCTTCATAAATGTTGAAAGATTTAACTCAATGATCAGAGAATTGTTCTTGAAGACATGTTTAATTTTAAAGAAATCAACATTATAATCATTTAACTTGATAATGAGATGAGTGATGCTGAGATTATAAGCATTCAGTCAGACTTCATTTTCAACGAAGTATTTAGAACAAGAACAATGAGAGAGATTGACATTGAATTCATAAATAATCTGAGCTATAAGCATCTCATCACATAAATGCTCAATTAATTTCTTCATTTTCTTAATGAACTCTTTAACATTAATTAACTTGTTTTAAGCTTGAAACATAAAATTCTTGAACAAAGACTCAAAAGACTTAAAGTTTAAACATAAGTTCTGATTTAAATTAATCAAGAAGAATGATGTTAAAATAATTGACAATGATATGTTATTGATGACAAATTCAACTTCAGAAAGTTATTTAACTCAGTCATTTTGCATGTAGTTGACAAAGACTTGAAAATAATGCTTCATGACAGCATTGATTTTCTTGATTTGATCATCAATTTCAGAATGATACGTTGTTGATAACTTAATGTTTATCTTCAGCATTTTACACATATGCTTTCAAACATCAAAGATAAATTGTATATCTCAATCAGATATGAAGAACTTAAGTAAATCATGATGTTTTCAAACATAAGCATAAAAGCAGTTAATAACTTCTTCAACTTTCATAGAAGTGATGAAAACTAAATGTTTCATTTTAATAAAATGATTGATGAAAATTAAAACATATTTATATGTAATATTCATGAAGATACTGAACAATAAAGAATTTACATAGTTCATGAAGATATTATGTCAACAACATTCAAAAACTGAAAGAAAACATAATCATTCTTGAGTTTATTGTTTAAAGAACTTAAAATGTGTGCATATATGATAGTTTCATATGAAGTGTTGAACATATCTATAAATGTTTGATCATCAGTAAACTCAACTGATCAGTTCACAGCTTTTTGCTCTTTCTGAGTGATTATTAACAACATTATCATGAGTGAATTGAATGATATAAAGACGTAGTTTATTTGAGTTGAGCATGTACTTTCTTTCTTGAAAGTACAGATGATTCTCGTGTTTTTCACACTTAATTAAAAAGATCTTGTTGTGATGTTGTACTTTATTGCAAAGCACTTCAATTATCTGAGCTTCAAATTTGTCATTGATTTCAATTTGCTTTCATAATGTCTAACTGAGAATGTCAGCAAAATCTTCATTAAGATTCAGAATGTCTTGATTTAGCTGAGACTCAATGTTTTTAATGTTGAATTCTTCAATTTCTAAATTCATGAAAGTTAAAATTTGCAAAATTGTTTAAATAATTGAAAACAGATGTAACTGAACTGAATTTAAGATGATGATTTGTAATTGAAGCTTCATGACTTTGATATCAAAAATGTCAAAGATGAGATTTTTAACAATATTGAAATTTAAAATATAAGTTTTCAGAATTATTTAATGTTGCTTTTTTTTAAAAAAATCTTTTAAGCAACGTGTCATAGCATTCAACTTATCATTGATTTTGTTGAAATAATAAGTGATGCAATAGTTGAATCTAGACAGAAACTCACTTCAATGAGCTTAATAACGACTCAACTGCTTAATTAACATGAAATATTTAAGATTTTTGTGATTCATGATCATCTTGACAAAGTAGATAAAGTCTTCAAGTTCTGATCATCATTTCTCAAAAGCGCAAACAATGATCATGAGTTCTTTATCATAAATCTTGTAGTTACACTCAACTGAGTTATGCTTCTTCAAAAAGTAAGTAACTGAATGAAGAATCTCATTCTCATTGTATTGAAAAAGAATGTCTTTGAACACATAATTTGAAGCATTGATTTCTATCACAATCTTGTGATCTGAATTATAATGATGAAAAATAATCTTGAAAGTGAAGATTTTCTTAAGAATGTTGAATGCAATCTGACATTTTTAAAATCAGATAAAGAATACATCTTTTCTAATGAAACGAGTGAGTGAGATAGTTATTCTACTATAGTCATAAATGAATCTTCTATAGAAGTTTGCAAAATCTAGAAAACTTTGAACGTCTTTAACGTTGATCAAAATGAATCAGTTGATAATAATATTTATTTTAGAAAAGTTTATCTTGATCTTTTTAATGATGATTATCAATTTTAGATACAAGACTTGAGTGATGTGAAACTTGCATTTGATTATATTTATCTGAAGATTTGCTTTTTGCAGCTTTCGCAGAATGAGCTTAACATGAATCTCATGCTTGAGTTCATTGTCAAAATAGATCAAGATGTTATTCAGATAAGCTATATAAAACTTATTTAAATGTTTATGAAAATTATTGTTGATGTACTTTTGAAATGAGATAAACTCATTACATAAATCAAAGAGCATGACTAAATACTTGAATAATTCAAATCAAGTGCAAAAGACAATGAAAATTTCATCTTCTTTTTTGATTTGAAGTTGATTGAATGAAGAAATGATATTCAGCTTGATAAAAATTTTAGCTCAGCTTAAATGATTCAGCGTTTCTGAAATCAAAGACAAAGAATATTGATTCTTGACTGTAATAATGTTCAAATCTTGATAGTTCATGTAAAAGCAAAGTTCTTCTTTAAGTTTCTTAATGAAGAGAACAGAGATAATTATTTGAGAGTAACTGACTTAAATGAAATCTTTGCTCAGATTTTCATTTAAATAATGACTTAGTTCTAGAATTTTGTCATGATTCATGTCATACAAAGCGAAGACTGAGAATTGAGCATCTTTTTAAGATGTATGACATAATCATGAGCTTGATGCAAAGACAAGATAATAATAATAATAATAAATTCATACACTCTTGTGACATCGATTAGATCAACTCATGAGAGACTCTATGCTATCTGTATCGAGTAAACAAAACTCTCTGAGATAGAAAATCACTCGCAGTCTACACGACTGCTTCACGCAGTTGAAACAGTGAGTTTTGAGACTATGTATCAAATTTGTTCGTGTTGATTGCACGTTAAAGAACGAATGTTCTAGTCACTTTAAATTGCTTCAAGAGCTTTGTTTTCATCATCATCTTCGCTACTTCTCTGAGATTCTTCGTGATGACGACGATTATTCGATAGTTTGAGAAGTCAGCATCTTGTAGCATTCTTGATCGCAGATGCGATCAGTTCGAACAGTGCATGAGTACATGCTTCGTCGTCTGATGACTTCATTCGCAGTCGTATCGCGAGCTATTCATGTCTGAAACGTTTCTAGAGTGCAGATAAGCGTTCAGATCTATGCGTTCAATTCTAATGTGCATTGCAAGAATGCTTTCTGCTTTCTGAAGATCATCACGCATCTTTATCATCTTATTGCTCAGATGCGACCTTTGTGCTGAGATTGCGTTGACATCTGCAACGCGTTCTCTGTACTTTTCTCATCGTTGATTTCATTGATCTTTGTGATACTGCGTTATTGCGATGCTATTGCTTGTTGAAATCGTTGTGAAGAAGAGAGTGTATCGTCTGCGTCTCGACTGTATCTTCGCATCTTCTTGAATGAAGACATTCAGAAGTACTATTTTCTTGATGACGAGTGAGCGAGAAATGACGCGATTAACTCTCGTCAAACGAACGCGTATTAGTTCGCATGCTTGTCTGATCTCTTGCGTTCGATCATCGACTCGACTGTGTAGCGTGATCTTGTTCTGTAGCATGTTCAGATGAACATGTAGCGAACTCATGTATGTTTCTGTCTCTAGAGTTTCGATGTTTACTCTTTTGAATGCTTCTGCTACGTGACGTAGAGTCTGATTCTGAAGTGTTTCTAGTCTGTGTTCTTTGTTCGACAGTTCATCTTTCTTGTCGCGCTGATGTCAGACTGACGCTTCGAATGCGATTTCTGATCTCACTACTGCTGAGTATACTTGTCTCGCTTTTGTGAAGATAGCTTCTCATGTGAAGACTTCAAGACGACTAAGTGTCAGCATTCTTGTGACGTGATTTATCTCTATTTGTCGAAGATGCGCGCTTCATCGCAGTTTCGTGTTCAGTTGCATCTCTAGAACTCGTACGTCTGATTTCGATTTGATAACTGAGCTTTCTATTTGTATGCTAGTCATCATGTCGAATCTCTTCGATTTTCTAGTGAAATGCGTAAGCTCGTACTTTTCTGATGCAAACGTTGCGTCATGAGTGCGAGCTCATTTCGCGCAGACGTCGTGTGCTTTGCTCAGTGTTCTGCAGATTTCTTCAGTGAATCTGTCGTAGACTAGAATGTTAATATCGTCTACGAAGTCAAGCACTTCGATTTTAATTTTCAGTGCTTCGCATTTTTCGATTAGACTTGCGTTGAAGAATAGAAAGAGAATCGATGAAATGAGAAATCTCTGCGATATGTCTGCGTTTATCTCGCGCATGTCGCTCGTTTGTTCGTCGAATATTAGCGACGTCTCTCGATTCTCTAGAAAGCTGCGTGTTCATTCGATTATGTAGCTCGACGTTTTTTTCATTTTCAGCGTATGCAGAAGTCTGACGTGTGAGACTTGATTGAACGCTTCGACGACGTTTAAGCTTAGCATGAAGATCACATATTTGGTTTCACAGTCTTACACTGTGTGAACTTGATCTACTAGTAGATCTAACGTCGAGATCACAAATTGCTTGCGCCTCGCTCTCATTTGAGCATTTGATAGCATGCGATGAGTCTCGACTATGTCACTCAGTCTTTTGATCATGATCGACTTCAGCGCTTTGCTCATGATATCGAGCAAAGCAATGAGTCGATACGTCTTCGAATCAATATAGTCGCTTTTCTTCAATTTGCATAGTACTATTGTCTGAGTCTTTTTGAACTGCTTCGAATGATACTTGTGTGTTACGCATGCGTTGAATAAACTCGTCAGTACTGAGATCAGTTCTGCGAGACTCGCTTGAAGCGCTCTGTTTGAAATATCTGAAGCGCTCGACGCTTTGTCTGCTTTTACTCGTTTGATTGTCTGCTTCACTTCATCTTCTGTGATGCGTGAATTGAATGAGACTGTCAGAGGTATGAATGATTCTGCGATGTCGCTGACATCCGCTTGAGAAGATGAGGGAAAGAACTTTTCCCGCAGTATCTTGATTTTTTCCTCGAACGTCGTTGTCATATGATCAATGTCGCTTCGCTTCAGTGACGAAAACTGAGAAAGCTTTTTAGATAGCTGACTTTCGATTCTAGCTCATTTTGCAAAGCGCTCTATCGAAAATATGTTGCATACGTTGCATGCAACATACATAAGACACGACCTCTATGCTGGTTTTCTCCTTAGCGAGAGATAGTCTCTCGCAGCAGATTCACAGTTCAAGGCGAGCAAAATCTCTCACTGCTCAGATTTCGACAGTTTACTTCTTAAGCATGAGTCGCAGACGTTTCGCCAGCGATACGCATGCGTATCGCAGTCGATTTCTTCTCTAATCACATCGGCACGCGCTACTGTTCTCTCAAGCTATACAGACGATGTCTTTGACTAGAGGTTGACCCTATCACCAAGGCATCCGAGAGTCAGAGCTCAGTGAAGGGATGAGATTCTCGAGGTTGACAGTCGTCGTCATTGTATATCACGCCTCGCAGACGCTCGCTTCGCTTGTAAAGCGTGCGACTCATCTGTTTCGCGTTATCTGTAGAGATCTTTCTCGTGCAGATCGATCATGTCTTGCAGAGATGTTTGTATGCTACACTTCTAATCAGGCAGCGTAGTTCGATCATTCTCTACTAACTCGCTTGTGTTTCTCTTCTCTTAACGAAGTCTTCTCGTCAGCGTATCGTTCACGTATAGAATGCCTGTGTCTGAACGTCTGTTAAACGATATTAATGAGACTCTCGAGTTTGCTCGTGTCGAACTTAACAAGTCTCGTGAGTTGCTCATGTCGTAGTAACAGGCACGCAGTCTTAACAAGATCTATACGTAGTTAGCACGTAGATCTAAAGAATGTTCATGATTCGAGTTCTTTCTGCTAATCATTCTCAACAGATCAAACGCGAGAATGTTCTGTCTCAGTTCTCGTCGTCGCGACGACGAGATACTGAATCGAATGATTTTCATAAGCGATTTCCCTCGTAGTTCTACGTTCTATTTGACTTTCTCATCTGCGTGCAGATTGCTTGTAGCATGCGCATTGAGATTATCAAAGTCTGCGCGATCGCGAAAACTCTGCACGCGATCAACGCACAGCGCTTCATCATCACGCAACGTCTCGATGTCATTCAAACTTTTGATAATCTCTAGACTTTACTGTAGCTAAACAGTAGATTCGTAGTCAGCATTGCATACAGATGAGTTTCATCGCTGATCTGCAAAGACAAGATATCAACGTTTTTCTTGAAGAAAACATTTAAAAACTCAAAATATCTGAATGATAAAATTGTGACTGAATCAACGTTCTTACTTTGTTGATAAACTTTAAGATTTTCTTGTGTCATAAATGCAGTCAAATGAAATTTCTTTTTTATTTAATGAAGATTCAGACAATGATTCTTATTATACATACTGTCTTGAGAACAAGATAAAAACTGAGCAAAAGTTGAACTGTTCTTTGAATGAATAATCAAAGTCGTATGATGCAATTTTGACTCATCAGAGTCTGAACTAGAAAATGAGATTGATTCAAGATTCAAAAAACATCAATTTTCTTTAAAATAATGCTAAACACTTTAATGTTTTTGACATGAGCAGCATGATCAAAGCTTCAAACTTTTAACTTAATTATATCAAGTTGTATAAAAAATCAATTGAATTGATCTATTTGAAAAACAACAGAAGTTCTAAAGAAGAAAGAATTTCAACACTTGATTTTTGATGAGTATTCTTTTTAAATAACTTAAAAAATATAATTAAAAGCTTCTTGTTTCAGACAAAAGATAAAACTGAATGAAGTTTGTTTCTTGTGAATGAACTGAGTATTAGTTAACTTTTCATGAGTGAACGAAAGATTATATTGCTTTTTGTGAACAGACAAGAAACTGAGTTGCTTCTTTCAAGTAAATGAGAAACTAAATTACTTCTTGCAAATGAACTGAATGCTGAATTGCTTCTTGTGAGTAATTCATGAACTGAAATACTTCTTGTAAATGATTCGTGAACTGAGTTGCTTCTTGTGAGCGAACTAAAAACTGAGTTGCTTCTTTCAAGTGAATTGAGAGTGAGATTGAAGAAAAGTTACTTTGTTAACTTCAAGCGAGAAATTTTCTTCTTGTTGATTAAAATCATAGATCTTGACGAAAAATTAATAACAATGATTAAGATAAAAGAAGAAAGATAAAATGAGAATATTGTGTTTAAAATTGATATCAATAACATGATGATGAAGTCATGATAAACTCATGATGATGAGATACTGACTTAATTCAATAATATAAAAGAATAGTTTTTTGATATGTTCATTAAGAATCATTGTGATTTTAACAACATGAATAATGTCATTAATTAAAATGACTTGATTATTAAATTCTTAAAGTCTGCAAGAGTGAATTAATTGATGCAAGAAAAAATAATGTTGTTGCGTGAAAAATTTATTCATAAAGACATAAACAGAGATTTCACTATCAATCAGAGTGAGAGTGAGAACTTTAGATTGAGCTTGACGTAGAATATAAAATACTATCATGTGATTATTTTTGAATGTCAAATTGAATTCAAAGAGTTTCAAGATAAATTTAGCGAAAAACTTTTTATATAATTGAAGTGAGAGTGAAAAGATTGAAACTAGTAAACAAGATAATATATATACAAATTTCTGAGCATGACTTAGCTCAGAAACTAAACTTTTCTCATAGACAGCGAGACTTCTTCATTTATACTGATAACATCATTGTTATAAATGTTCATGATATGCAGAATGAAGAATTTCTTGTTTGAACATTCTTTAATAATTTTGCTTGAATGTTGCAGCTTGCAGTAGTAACACAGCTTTCACTTGTTACAAATTTTCTTAATCTTAAAAATGATCAGAATCTTATCTTGAATGATGACAATGATGAAATTCAGATTCATTAACTCATTGAAAAATGAGAAAGAAAGAGATGAAGATACTGTTGAAACAACAGTTACAAAAATGACAATCTTTGAATTCAAAAAATTACTAGTTAATGCAGAAATGTTCTTGACTTTGATGAATAAAACAATGACAAAGATGAAGCAAGATTAATGATGCTTAAGCTGCTGAAACTCTTCATTGATGTCAAAGAATGCTTGAACTTATTAATAAAAGATAAATGATCAAGTTTCATCAAGATTTCATTAAAAGAAAACAACAACTTAAGTGAAATAATTGACATTGTGCTTTAAACAATCAATCAATGAAAAATCTTTCATTAAAGAATGTTCTTTCTTTTGATAGAAGAAATTGTAGTAGTTAACAAAGTTATTCATGTCTTGCTTCAGAATTTCGCGAAAATATAAACAAGCATTTTCTGTCTTGAAAAAGTTGTTGCAGTAATGATGCAACTTATGTCATCAATCTGCAAAGATGAAAATGATACAAAGATCATTGACTTAATATTGACTCATTAAATTGTGAATCTTCTTATCTATGATGAATCATGACTCGACATAAATGATCTTGACTCAATGAAAGAAATAATGATCATCATTCATGTTCATGCACTGTATCAGACTTCGCTTTTATGCATTCAATCAATCTTTGTTTCTTTCATACTCAGATATGTTGAAAAGCTTCTTAAATTTAAAAGTGATAAAGACAGCAACAGAATTTGCAGAGAAATAAATGATGAAGAGAGATTGATTATTCAAGATTTATGCAATGATTTGAGATATTATCACAAGAAACTGAGAATTCAATTTTATATAAATTGAAGAACTGAAAATGATGAATGAAGATGAAATAATAACATCATGTTATCAAACTTGATTTTGAAGCTTTTGCATTGCACGAAAGATTTTGACTGAATTTTTGATTATACTTTGAGTGAACTGTTCAACAGCACGTTCATCGTTGATTAAGAAATTGTAAGATGACTTCATTTAAGCAAAAGAATAACTAGACGAGATTTCAATGTATGAAAATGTTGCAGAAAGTATAAATTTTTTGTAATGTCAAAGACTAGACTGAATTAAAGATTTTATCAATATAAAGAATTGATTATTATATTACTTAAACTAAATACAGAATAATACATCAGATAATGTACAAGATGAAAGATAAAAAGCAAAAGAAAAGAATGAAAACTTAACTTCTATATATTTAAATAGACTGATCGCGTCAAGTTGAGTACTTGAGTTTGAGTTGAGTACTCGACTTGAAAAGTGTTAAGTTGAGTTGAAATTTTTTTGAAAAAGTGTTGAGTTGAATTGAGAAGTTGAATTCGAGAACTCGAATCGAGTTGAGAAGCTTGACTCAACAACTCAACTCAACAACTCAACTTAACTCGACAAGATATTAGATAAATGTAAATAGCTTGATCAAACAATCTTCATCATGAAGACTTTATGATTTTCATTATGACTTTCTATGATTCTATTGAACACTCTTCATGATAATGCAAAAAGATAATACACTATGAATTTATAAGATTATAAATTATGATTAGAACTTAGAAAGTAAGATAAGCGCTGTTTGCTAGTTGAACAGCTTTATTATTTTCTTTTCACTTTCATTATTCTCTTTCTTCTCACTACTGATAATCTTATATTCATCATGTTGTAGTTTCTTCTCATTCTTCTTTGCTTCATAATGCATCTCTGCGTCATCGTTTTCTACTATGATGAGATCATTCAAATTATATTTATTGCATGTATTGAATTCTGAATTTCTCGTTCTTTGACAGTTGAGAAAGTGACGAATTCTGTTGCAAAATTCTGAAAAGCTGTCATAGAATTAGTATCATCAGTCTGCTTTAACTTCTTCAGATCATTATGATGAAGAATTCTTTGTTGAATTAAGTGAATTATAGAAATCATAAATTTTGATATTTCTTTGCTCACGTTCAGCTCATCTGCTGTCTTCTAAAATTGATATTAGTTTCTACAACTGAGAAATAATGCATATAAATAATGCATATCTTCGTTGCTTTCAAAGCAATTTTCTCTGCAATAGTATTTGCATCTTGTGTCACAGCAGTTATATCAAAAAGCTTTATCATCTCAGTGATAATCTCAGCATTCGCTTTACATCTGATTTTCAATTCAAAGCATTCAACTATAAACAAATCAACGCTTTATCTAGTATTGCATTACTGAGATGCATTATCATGAATATCTTTGTTCTTTCGCTCTTGTTTTATCTCGTCTCTTACATTGTCTTTCATCACTGCTTTGTCAATCTCATTCACTTCTTTTCAAACATTGAATTGTCTTAGTTTGTGTAATCGTTTGAATATGACTACATGATCATTGTTTTGTCACTTGTAGTGTTCTTTGATCTCATTGAATCAATTTTCACCACGATTTCAACTTGTGATAGACTTTGAATTTACAAATAGAATGAACATTATCTGTTAGAATCAGCATTGTTCTCTTGATAATGCATTTGAGTAATGCAACAGTATTGATGAAATTTGAGTAGTTTGATAGAATATGAACTTGTAGAGAATTTGAGAAAGTAAGAGATATAACATCAAGTGAGATGAATTAATTTTCACAAAGAATTATTTCTGAACTGTTGAACAAAGTGAAAAGTATCTGTTAAAGTCAGCATTGTTCTCTTGATAATGCATTTGAGTAATGCAATAGTATTGATGAAATTTGAGTAGTTTGATAGAATATGAACAGGTAGAGAATTTTGAAAAGTAAGGAAAAAACTCATCAAGTGAGATGAGTTTGAGTGCAACGAGAAAAATTTAATTATTATTCTTAACACTTATTCAATATTTTCTTCAATTTCTTTTCTGATTTTTCAATCACTTCTTCTATCATATTTTCTTGAATCATTTTAGTAATCAACACTTCAATTAATAATACTTTTGAAGATAATACTTTTAAAAATTAAGTGTACATAAATTAAATCAATCATTCTTGATAAACAATGACATTCATCAAGAATGTTATCAATAATGCATACTGATAATGCAATATGACTTGTTTATTGCTGACAAGTTCATTTTTAGCATGTGCATCAGCACGTAAGACGTCTAAGAACTCGATGCATTCAACTGATCATTATGCTATCAAAGAAACTTCAGTCTTTAAATTTACTACTACTACTAAAAAGATAATGCACATGAGTAATGCATTATCTACTGACATACTAATGCTTTGCAACAGAAAAGACGCTACAAATCAGACACTGTTGCGTTGCGCAAAATTCGAAAATATCAGAAGATTGCAGAAAATCTCATTCTCAAAATGATCTTCGAAAGACTGATTAGAAAGATTATGCATGATTATGCTTAAGCAAACATGCTACAATATGATTTTCGCATTTAGCGCTCTGTCTTAAATGCTCTTCAAGAAGTCACTGAAGACTTTATGATTTTCTTTATGAAAAGTAAGTGCATTACTCTTTCGCATTATCACTCTTGTTGTAGAATTTTCATTGACATTTTGCTCTATGCAGACATCAACTTGATGACAATTCATGTCAAACGCGTTATCATTTAAGATAGAAATATAAGATTTATGAAGAATCTTATAATGAATCTTGATGTCATGTTTTTCAAGACAGACTAGAAAATGTCTGTCTTCATTAGTTAAATAAACAGTGTAATTCTTGAAATCACATTCACATTATTCTTGTGCATTATTCTTGTACATTGACTCGATTGTACTTCTAATAAGTACTTGCTCTAAATGCAAGACTTTTAATAAATGAAGCAATATTGCAGATTTATGAATAAATCTGCATCAGAACAGTCTTCAAAAATACTTGAAATGAATCAGCAGACTCGTTGATCTCTTGATCATCATTTTTCTCTCTGTGATAAATATTTCAGAACTCAGTAATAGTCTCGTCTGAATTTAAATTCATAGTTCAATTGTAATACTTCATTAACATTATTTGTTTCATCGTTTTCGAACTCATCTGTGATCGATTTCATTGATATACTCTTCTAGCAAGACTGAAATTTCGCTCAATATTTATCAAGAATATTGAGCATGAAAGAACATCTTTAGTCATTTGCATCAATCTAGAAAAATTCAAAGCATTGTCTTTTCAAAATTGTCATGTTGAACATTTCTTATTTATAACATCAGTGCAAAGATATTGATCATCTTTATCTTGAAAAGAATGAGCATGCTGAGATTGTTGAAGCAATGATCTTCTAACAGTTGCAACAGGCTACAAAATCATTAGTAAATGATTAAATGCATTATTATAATGCATTATCTCATCAGCATCACTTCTTGTTCTTTGTGCTTCTGCTTTCAAATCGACAGCTGAATCTTTGTAGTAACGATAAAAATACTCTTTGAACTCTGTCTTGTACTTGATCTCATAGTGAACAGACTCTTCATCATGATCTGTATCTTCATCTTCTTTGTCGTTTCAAGTCTTGTAAAGATCTAACTTCATTGTAGAATTCAGAATATTTGCAAGATTATATATTGTTTCATCGCTGTCTTCAATCTTGACATAATACTTCGCAAGTTTGATTGAAACTTTTTCGCAAGTCTTTACTATAACAGCACTTAACAAGCAAGTACTTCTTCTTATATTCTTTTCAATCTGCTCAAGATGATTGAAAAGTGCATCAAATATTCGAAATTTCAAGTGAATATCTGCATTAATTGTTCGTGATACTACTAAAGTGCATTCGTAAAAGAAATTTAATAGATTGTTAACAAGCAAAATCATGAATCACTCGCTTTCATCAAGTTTGATCTTTGCGATCTTGAAATCTTCGCAGTATTTTTCTGTTCAAAGATCAACAAATTCGCGTAGTTGATATGCTTGACGAAGCATCAAGTACGTAAAGTTTTAACGAATGCAAATATCTTGTATCAGTTTTCTAAATCTTTTGTCATTCTGCTCTTGAAAAGCTCTGAAGTGAATCAATCGCTGAGAAGAGTCATTGACAGCTATCGTCAGAGCACAAATCTAATTTCATGATTAATAAATGCATTACTTTTTTGCATTATCATTCGAAGCAATATCTTTTTGATCACAACAGATAATTCTCTGCTTGTCTCAATATCTTGCACTTGCTCATTCTTTAATTGAGCAATAACATTATCAGCTATTGTCTTTAATTCAAGAGCTTGAATAAAATCTTAAATCATAAGATTTATGATGTAAATCAAGCAATTAATGAAATTCTATGTTCTGTTTCATCGAAACTCGTAATAACTCATGATCTTTTCAAGTTTCTCTTTCAAGATACTATTATTGCTTGCATTATTAATAACAATCTTGAAAAGCTTGTTCTTAATAGCGTAGTTCTTCAGAATTTTCATTAGCTTCATCATCAATTGATGATTAATATGCTCAATATCAAGAGGCGTAAATTCAATAAGATGTTCATGAAACTGAAATTCAACATCGATTCAGTATATTAACACTTTCAAGTACGTTACTCTTTGAGAACTAGATCATGCATTCAAAGCAATAGAGACACGTCATGACTCTGTAAGATTCAATCTGATCTTATCACAAATCTTCTTATAGTGTGAGAGAATCATGATTGTCATCTTTGTGCAATGCACAATCTGCAGATCTGAACGAAGCATTTGTAGCAGCTTTCGAAATTGCTCGTTATCAATGATTTGAAAGAATAGATTCAAGTCAACAAAGATCTTGCATAATTGATCTTCTCAATTCTCTTGATTGAAGACAGAGACTAACTCAATATGACTTTTCTTCTAATAATTTGTCAATTTTGCATTATCAATTTGCATTATCAGATATGACTTACTCGTTCGAAAGTCAGTTCAACTTGTGATTGCAAGTGTTCATGTTTTCGTTCTGTCGCTGTGCAAAAGTCTGATTCAAGATGCTTTTTCATAAAAAATGTGCTGAAGCTATCAAAAGCTGTAGAATGATTCATAATCTTATTGCAGATTTTGCATGAGATTTTAGACAATTCTTCAACAATCGAAGTTAACTGTATAAAGTGATTTCATATATCAGATTACTTATTGCCTGTAGTCTTTTTGAATCAAAGCAAATTATCTATCTTTTTTTTAGTCTTGTTTTGAATACTCTTGACAACAGAGATTTGAGATCATCATTGTAGAAAAGAGCTATCTGTATTTAAAGTTCATTGAACGTACTCGCTATTTTCTCTTAGCTTGAGCTGTGAAAAATTCTGCTGAATTTTGTCAATTGCTTCTTGTCTAGTCTTCATCTTTTCAGAATGATGTAAAGAATTCATAAATCATTGAACTTGACTTGCAAAGTCTTTAGAATGAAGACTATCTGAAGATGAACTATGCGAAACACTTTCGTCAGACAGATTGAAAGTTGTCAACGAACTAAACATTTTATAGAATAGTTTGTATTAACAACAGTAGTTGCTAATAGCTTGAAGATAGTATATAAATGATGTAATGAGTAATGTGAAAAGCTAATGCAATATATAGACGATGCAATGAGTAATGTGAAAAGATAATGCAAAGAACAAGCGAACATGTTGTTCTAAATTTCTATATTTAGTTTTCTTGACATCAAGCTTGAGTTCTTGATGAGTTGAGTCGAGTTGACTCAATTTCTAGTCGAATCAAGTCGAGTCAAGTTGAAAATATGCTCAATTCAACTCAAGTTGAGTTGAAAATGTGAGCAACTCAACTTTGAATCGAGTTGAATTCAAAATGTCAACTCAAAACTTGACTTGATGATCAGTCTATATTTGAATCGAGCAGAATCAAGACTAGACAGTAATTTTATTGACTTAAGATTGCAGAAGTTTGCACATATGACTGAAATGATTGAAACAGAATTGTTGAGACTAAATTAAGATAATGATGATTAAATTAATGACTTGATTCATTGAACTGCAAAACAAATTCAATGAATCAAGATTATTTAAGATATTAATGATTTATGTTCTAAATTGAATTGATGATTTGACATCATAACATTGAAGAATTGTATGAATTGATAAAAGTTCATCAAATGATGAATTGCAAGAATGTTTCATTTGCTTGCATTAAAATCATTCTCTTTCATCATGTATAATAAATCTTAGCTATCAATCTTATTGAAAGATGAATGAGTGAACAAAGAATGATCATATGAGAAGAAAGTATCAAGAACAATAAAATAATTCATGATAAAATTACGTTTGACGTTGTATCATTTGATGCAATCAATGAAAACTGAAATCAATGAGCTTGTTGAAAGCGCATGAATTTCATCAATAACATGATGTATTGCAAAGTTTATGATGATCAAGATTGAAAGAGTTAAATCTAAGAAATAATTCAAAAGACTAAGATTATTAAATAGAAAAATAATCAAGTTTCTTTGATGCATCATTAAGTAAAAGAAATGAATTGAAAAAATGTTTATTATTATCAATAACAACAATTGCTTGAAAGATCATTTAACTCAATGATAAAGCATTATTTGTATTCAAGTAAAAGATTGCAAGTTCAAGTTTAACTATGATTCATAGTGAGATCTTTCACTTTCAGATTTCTGAGAGAAAAAAATCTTTCTTTTTTGTCAATATTTTTTAAAGCATTGAATTCAACTAATTCAAAGCTACAATCATGCTTTTCAAAGTATAATGAGTGATTAATGTGCATATGTTGATTTGAGCAGAATAAGAAGTACTATTAAATGAGTAATTACTCAGCATAATAAATTTCTTTAATCTCATTTGCTAAATTAAATCTTGAGCTTTCTCAGTTATTTTTGAAGCATTGAATTCAACTCATTCAAAGATACATTTATGTTTTTCAAAGTATGTTAAATAGTCAATGTGCATATGTTGATTTTATATGAAATAGAGTTACTATTAAGTGAGCAATAACTCAGTGCATTGAATCTCTTCAATCTTAATTACTAGATTAAATCTCAATATTTTTCAATTATTTTGAAAGCATTGAATTCAGCTAAGTCAAAGTTACAATTATGTTTTTCAAAGTATGTTGAATAGTTGATGCATATATATTAATTTAAATGAGAAAAGAGTGACTAGATTCTTGATATTTCAGTAGAAGAAATGATTCAAAAAAGTGTATATATTCATCAATAATGATGAATTTCTAAAAGTTTATTTAACTTAATGATAAAGTCTGTAATTTCATATAAAAATAATAGATTGCAAATTCAAATTCTGCAATAATCAGTCATTAAAGAAACATTGATATTTTTCAAAGTATCAATGTTCTTTCTTTTTACTTTTATTAATTATTTTTAAAGCATTGAATTCAGCTAATTCAGAGTTACAATTATGTCTTTCAAAGTATGTTGAATAGTTAATGTGTATATGTTGATTCAAGCGAGAAAGTGACTCATATGAAATGAAAGTCGCTCATGATTATGCAGAAACTTCAACTCAAAAAAGTGATTATTGAGTGATCATCAAACGAGAAATCAATCAATCAACGCAGTGAATCTTCTTAATCTCGATTATCGAGTTGAATCTCAATATAATTCAATTATTTTGAAAGCATTGAATTCAGCTGATTCAAAGCTACAATTATATCTCTCAAAGTATATTAAGTAATCAATGCGTATATGTTGATTCAAGTGAGAAAAGGTGATGACAGACGAGAAATCGGTCAACCAACGCAGTGAATCTTCTCAAACTCATTTACTGAGTTAAATCTCAATATTTTTTAATTATTTTGAAAGCATTGAATTCAGCTAATTCAGAACTACAATTAAGTCTTTCAAAGTATGTCGAGTAGTTAATGCGCATATGTTGATTCAAGTGAGGGAAATTGATGGTTTTGATGTTCAAAGTGATTCGCGCTAGCAAAAGCCTCTAAAATCTCAATGTTGCACAATTTTCTAAAAATGCAGATTGATGTCGTTGAGTTCGATATTGCAATCGGGGATACAACTGACTGAAACGAATAAGACCTGAAATTTTGAAGAAAATCGGTCAAGGAAGTTAAATGATAGTCTGCCTTCGAAAACAATGGTAGTCAGCCTCCTGTTCCCAAGTTCTCGCTTAATTTCCTCTTCAAAAACAAAGGTAGTCAGGGCTGCCTACCATTACCCATATGGGATAGATTCTCCCAGAAGATCATCTGCAGAACCCTGCTAACAGCTCAAAGAGTGTGTAGCACAATCCTGCGGGAAGCCTTTGCTGCCAATTACATGTGGTAAGTGCAAGACATATTTCCTTTCCAGCTACGCTGACCCAAGAAAAGGGGATCTTGGGTTGACCCCCAGAGACGTGGAGAGCAAATTAGAATCAAACTTTCAATTGGCAGAAGCATGGGATTGCGTCTTACTATTGGACGAGGCAGACATATTCCTGGCACAGAGGAACAACACCGACCTTGAGAGGAACGCATTAGTATCCGGTATGTATACGTTGGCCTAACCCTTGTAGAACAGCTCGGCTGATGTTTCGCTACAAAAGTGTTCTTAAGGGTACTAGAATACTACGAAGGCATTCTCTTTCTCACAACAAACCGAGTCGGGACAATCGATGAAGCTTTCAAGTCACGCATCCACATGCCGCTCTACTACCCTCTGTTGAACTACGATCAAAATCTAAAGATCTGGAGGTCCCAGTTGCGGCGCATCAAGGAAGGCGCAGAGAAACATATTGAATTCGATGAAATTGCGCTACTAGACTACGCTAAAAGGCTTTTCGAAACCCAGGCCAACAGCACTGGTAGTCCCGGCGAAGGTCCGCGCTGGAACGGACGACAGATTAGGAATGCGTTTCAAAGTGCCATTGCAATTGCTGTTTACAGAACAGAAGATAGCGAGGTCGCTAAACTAAATGTTGAGCATTTCTGGAAAGTCGCAAAAGCTTCCAACGATTTCAATGACTACCTTCGTAAAACCAAGAGAGGACTTAGCGACGGGGATATCGCAGGAAGCAACATGACAAGAACAGACAAGTACGGCCTCCAAACAAGCCAGTCAATGATGTTGCAGCCGCAAGGTTATTCCCAATATAACGGCAGTCCCCAGCCGGTTGCGAGGGCCAGGCCAACAACATCAGTGACACAACATGTATTCGGTGGGACCTACCCGGGCCATGAACCCTTCTTCGACCCAATACTCCCAACCAGGGGGATATCAGCCACCGCCAACGAATTTGCAATCATACAATGCATCCGAAAACCATGCAAGCGTTTACGGCACAAGCTCAACGCTGCAACAGTGGCCCTCCCAAGCGGCTTTAACATCGCAAAATTCTGTTCCGCGACAACCAGGGTTTCAACCGGGCGGCGAGATGCACCCAGCGCAATCAGGTGCAACTGACCAGCAGCTGATGAATGCGCACCAATCACCTCATTCCATGCAGGGTCACCCGATGCAGAATGCTCAGCCACGGGCTCCCGAACGGCCAACTTTTGGAGGAGGTGATAGTGTCTACTGATGTGATTGACAATCTTTTGAAATTCGGGATTTTTCCAATTGCTGGTCTACCGCAAGTGATACGCAAGCTTGGAAACCCATGAAACGGATTTACCAATATCACCATGCTAGCACTCACAGGTGCGTCAATTGGATCATCAATTCGTCACAATTCCCTTATCGCTTACCATTTTGACAGAACCCCTCTGTATCACGATCTCTTTCTCTCTTCCTCTCCTGATACGCTTTCTGTCCGCATGTAAGGAAGAGGGGATGGGTAATCGATTATAAAACGGCGCGAGAGGAAACCATGATCGAACTGTGAGCCTCCATCGAGCCTTATTCTATATCATTTTCCTTCCTCGAGTAGAATTCACTACCTGCGTGTCTTCTTACATCCACGGTCATCACCCCTCTGGCTCTTAGATGATGGGGTAAGAATTTTCAATAGTAGTACTCGTCGGAGAGACTGAAAATAAACAGAGGCGTTCATAGACCCGTTGTGTATTACCTCCTCTAACAGAAAAATGCTTCTAAGCCTCGTTCCGGTTTTTGTCTTTAAAAACATTTGACTCCATTTTCTCTGCGAAGAATGTGTGAGAGAGGAGTCTCCCTATACCAGCATCCGAGGTAAGCATAGAGACTGACTGATGATTTATAATCTATCTCGTAGTGATATCGCTCCCTCTTCTAGAAACCACTCTCATTTCTTTTGCTTTCGCTAAATAGATACATCTCTGCCTTCCTCGGGAAAAACATGGCAAAAACTCTTTCCGACCATTTCCAAATGAGACGTTACGAAATTAACCGGAATGATCCACATGGTCTTGCCGGCACATCGATTTCCCTTGCCTGAAATTCTTCTAATCAATATTTATTGTTATTTCCCTTCTATTTCCAGTTTCTCTTCCATTAAGAAATTACGAAGTGAGCCTTTCCATACACTCATTCCAATCCTCCCAAGCACAAACGCAAAGCACCAAACCTGAAACATCCTCCTCAAATCACCCCAAGTTCCATCCCTAAACCATCCATTCATCCGCACCTCACTTCATCCAGCAAACAACACCCCCAAACACGCAAAACAATGCACTCCTACCAGATCATAACCCGCACTCATCTCCTCATCCATCCATCCCTTCCCACCTCGTCTCAAGAGCGCTTCCAGAGCAGCCTACCAAGAGTCAAGTTGCTGGAATACATAGCAGGGACTGATATGCGGGGGTAGAAATAATAGTTCGCCACTCACCACCTCCCCAGCTCAAAAGACCATTCAGTAGATCCGTTGAGTTGGAAGGAGAGCTAGCTAATCCACTCGCACTCACCCACCTACCATCAAATCCCACCCATTGACCGGTGAGAGTTTAGATTCTCCTCTCACACCCGCCCTTCACGAACGCTCCACCTCCTGCTTCCTGGAGATCAAAGTTGTAGTTTTCGAGTGATATGCTGTGTTTTTAGCTGTAGGAGTGTCTGTCTCCTCCTTGCTGTGAGATGAGATGGACGACGTGTATTTTGATTTCTTGAAGTATATTCTCCATGCTCATGCTAGAGCCGTATTTTCTCACCTGGTGCTCCAGACGTCATGCCCTGTCCCAAGTCCCAATCCACCCAAGCCAGCCACGCCGCCCAGCCTCTTTTCCCCTCCCCCACCAACTCTACCCCTGCACAACCCTCACATTCCGGGCGCACGCCGCCGAGCCTCCGAGTCCATTCGGATACTTCTGCACCGACTCACTAACCGTAGCGGTGGTCTTCGTCCCAGAAAGACAAGGTGACTTGATCACGATGAGACAAGTCCCCGGCTAGGTAATCCAAGCCACACACGCGCTCTGCAGATCCTCAAAGCAATTCTGGCAGCAGTCGGGCGCGTTATCGATGCCAGGACGGTAAATGGGGCCTAAGAAGTCGTGGGCGCCGATGTAGGGGGTGCTGGTATATGAGGGTCAGAAGGAGTATGTGCATGCGCATATATCGGTTGAAATGCGGAGGGAGGAAGGAGGTGAAAACTCTGACTCCCGCGCCCTATAGGGCTAAGCGAGATTGCCAACCACACAGGGTAACAGTACTGTTCCCTGTTTCCAACAGGGGGTCGCGGTCGCGCAGACGCCGGTCTCGGTGTAGGTGAGGGTCTGGCTTGGGTAGGTGTGCTGGAGGTGGGGGCGTTAGTGAGGATGTGGTACGGTGGAGGAGATACTGACCATGGTTTTGTCGGTGGCGGTGACAGTTGCTGTAGGGATGGAGACGGAGAGGCAGGAACAGGCACTAGATATCCGGCTAGCGGGGTAGGTGGAGACAAAGGAGGGTGGGGGGATGGGTTCGACGTGGTTGCGGTTGGGGTAGACTCTGTAGAGGTATTGGTTGGTGAAGGTGGAGGTTCTTGAGGATCAGTCTATGATTGGAGGTCCGGATGGTAGCATGGAGCTTACGTGAGGGGTGTGATGCCTGCGATCGAGACGGTGGTAGTAGGGGTAGGAAGGCGGTTGTAGGTGATACAGAGACTTGAGACAGCAGAGCTATGGGCTTTGAGGGTCCAAAGGACGTTGTCTTGGTTGCAGCCTCGTTTTTGTAGGTCCAAGCCTTGGTCGATCTTCTCAGGGCTAGCATTCTCAAAGACAGGCATTACTCTTATTTGGACAAGCAAGGGAGATAAAAGAAGTGAGAGGCGCATCTTGGAATAGTATTATTATAATCAGAGAAAGAGCAGAAGAATGAGAAGGAAAGCTTTGTGTGATAGTCTCTCCAACTAAAATGCAGTCGTTGGAACGCTGAAACTTCCACGAGAGCGGGACACAGTTCCAGGCATCGCAAACAGAAAAGAAGGAACTTCAATAAGATTTATAAAAACATGAGAATCTAGGCACTGACAAGAGCTGCTCTCCAGTCAGCGATAAGAGCCGATAAACACGAGTTGTGAAGTCAAAACATGCAGGACAGCTGATGGTGTTGGTCCAAAAGCGATTGTGTGTAGCGAGCGCGCAATGGGGGACTGCTAGGATTGACTATCTAGTAGGTAGGAACTATGGAGGAAGGAAGAAGTGGGCGAAGGGTAAATACCCATTTCACTAGCGCCGGATCAATGCGGAGATTACTAATCACAGGGGTAACTGTACTGTTCCCTGTTTCCAACAAAAAACACAAAAACAACTACCCGCCGGAGAATGTCTTGAATTCTTGGGGCAAAGAGGATAGACGCTTGTTCACTCAACGTATTGCCGCCTTTTACCAGTGCGCTTAAGCTCTCGAGCGTGAGACATTGGCGAAACACAGATATACCCGCGGTTGTGTGGATGCTTTTGTACTTAAAGCTATATTTCGTTCGAAGAACGGGTGACAAGACCTCCCCGTATCTTTCCAGTCAGAGATATGTAATACATACATACCTTCCGAATCTACCTCTATTTCATCTCTTCTTTCGGCATTCACAATCAAACACCTTCTACTTCTTTTTCTCAGGATCTCAAACCCTTCTCAAAAATCATCATGCGTTCGTCTTACATCCTTCCCATTCTTAGCTTCGTCTCATTCTGCTTTGCTTCACCTGTCTTCACGAATGCAGCGGTCGCAAAATGCAGAGATCTTAAACATAACTACAACGGCATAGATTTCACCTGCTGAAACACCCTCAAAATGAATGACTGAATGATCAATTGAAATGCCACCGCCTGAGCATGCAACACCAACGAACCATGGGGCACTTGCTTCATGCGCCTAACAGAACAAATCGACCATGTTGACTGCCTAGTCGTCTCACTCATTACGTGTTCCCGTTCAGTGGTCGATGCTATTGTGAAGGGTTCGGCAGAGATCTATTACGATGCTTACAGCATTTGATGTAAGCTATTCTATCGAATTCGAGCAGAAACACACAGGTTTTACTGATTCGCCGGCGTAGCTTTACAAACAATCATTACCACATTATATTCCAAGAACACCAAAAACTCCTCTATACTTCCAGTTCTCGATGCAGTCATCCCATCACTCCTCATTACTTATTCATCAGTGGTCAATAAGTATGGGCCGGCATTGACGTCGATCTTGACGAACTTTCAAGTGGGTGATCAAAGGCCGTTTTTGGCGTTGGCAAAGAATGAGAGTCTTTTATTGAAATCATAATTGAAGATTTGTAACGGATGGAAGTTGTTAGCCTGTTGCAGTTTGGTGAATGAAGAGGATAGGAATGAAATCTAGTTGCATGCTTCAAGCCAACTTCCCGAAGGACTGACCTCGAAGATAGAGAACTTCTCTATACCTGTAGAATTGCGCAGGTAGCTGCTCAAACTCTTGTTTTGCCGCAATGCATGCGCCGTCACTGCAAAGCCATGCGATCTTTGAGTGTATCGTTATAAAGTAAGAAGGTAGAGAATATAACTTTTTCAAGCACCGTAGTCCCTTGAGACCCTCCAAGCGTGTCAATACGAAGAGCTTTCAACATCGAATGAGTATGTAGAAGCTCTTGCTCTGATCCCTCGCTTGTTTCTCTATGTGGCGATTTAGGTGTTTTTCGACTCTGCTCTTGTCCCTTCTTTGTCGACATGGCCTTTATAATGCTGCTTTCTGCCACTGCATTCGTATTTGCACTCTAAACTATTTGTCCCTTTGCAGACAAAGCGGACAACAGAGTGATTCGAGGTCTAATATGCCCGCCTCCCCGATCTACATTTTATCGTTCCTTCTACTGTTTCTATTGCTTCAACATGTATCTGCATTCGATGGCTTGTGCCTAAAGGACGTCTCAGTTGCTGTCCAAGGGCTTCGGCGGGAACGAGGAAAGCTCTAGATACCAATATCTCCCCCTCTCTTTCTTCCCCAAATTTTGCGACGTCGACTAGAACAACAAGAATCAGATCAATCTCAATGCATTTCATTACTATACAACAAAGACCTACGGCAGAAACTCGTCTATCACAACTTACGCTTCTTCTGATCTTCATACTCAATATCGTCAACGTCAATTCAGTCTGCAATGACAATCGCTATGACAGTCCTGACCCCGACGATTGCCTTGTAGCTCTCACCCAGTTCCCACAGAACAAATCTATTCGCTACTTCGTGAAACAGCAGCTGCGCAGCGAACCTTCGCTAGCCTTGTGACTCGAATTTCAAGATGATCGAGAAGTGCACTTTCAGAAGACGATTGTGCAATTGCCGAAATGAATGTCTTATGATTAGATGAACTTTTGTCTTTTCTGTATACTATGAGAGAGATGTGCTTGATAAGTTCTGCTATGATAGATCATGAAAAAATTCAACGAATTGATGAGCGAGGTTTACTGATAGCATATACTTGAAAGATTAGACGTCTGCAATGTTGCGCTATTCGTCTTCAGACATGACAGAAGACTCAATGTGACATCGTTGACATTCTGATTTACATTCAGGAAACAGAAATGCAGATCTACAACAGATGTCTTTCGAGCAAAGATGAAGATGAAGTCACTTAGCCCGAAGATATGTCATACAGTCAAGCAAGCCTCTAGTTACTTTCGAAACGGTTTCGCTGATGTGAACAAAGACGAGCGCAATGTATCAGGACTGAGCATCTATATGTGAGCTGATGACGCCTCATTCGAATTCGTAATGAATCAGGAAATGGGCGAGCAGTTTCCTTATGGCATGAATCCCACGCTCACGAATGATGATGACGTGGTACGAAGCAATGCGACATTCGCTGCTGGGCTGAGCGTAGGGATAAGTACTGGAAACACAGTAGTTGTATCGACATCATAAATAGTATAAGAGTATTGGGCCAGTTTCAAACTATTTCATTGACTACCTTATTCATCACTCTCATGCGCAACATTTCACTGGAGCACTGAGGGAGCAGGGGCGAGCGGAGAAGGACAAGGGTGCAGCACGAAGGGAGCACGGGCTTACCTTAGCACTGTGTTGGAAATAGGGGAGATGGTCATCGCCCATCTCCGGGTTTCAGCTCGCGGGGGGCTGGAAAAGTTGAGCCGGGGTCGGAAATAAGACTTGGCGCCGGGTCGGGTTTCAGCTCGCGGGGGGAGGGCGCCACAGCGTGAACGAAAAAGGCCCATGACTAGTGTGAAAGCTCTTGAAACGCTGCAGTTGGCTTTTGCTGGGTGATTTTGTTAGTAAACACTCGATCTGAACAAGACTCGAACCATGCTGAGGGACAGAAACTCGAGCTATAGACGGTGCTGAAGGCTTGGAATGCCGTGGTAAAGTATTAGAAATAAACATCCACGCTTTGAGTAGAACAACCCGACTACGTTGTATTTGGAACGGAAGAAGCACGAAAAGACAACTCAACAGGGAACGCTCTGAAGCTAATTACCTCGACTCATTCACGCGTACCATATAGAGCAGGGTACAAGCGGCTACATATTATCCATTCAGCGGGAAGTTGATGCAGGCCTGAATATATGTAGGCTTCAACATCAGACATTGGGATTGACGCTGTATGATGACTCTAAGATGAGCTTCAAGAACAAATTTGTTTCGCTACGTCCTAAGGCGAGGCACAGCTCGCATCAATCGGCGCGTCTCAGCTTCGAAACAAAAAGAACCAACATCAATTACTATTCCTAAGGATTAAATCATGGATTGAGTTGTAACTGTGAGAGGCTGAAGCAAAACAGTGGGAAAGAGCATTCAAACCAAGTAGGAATATTGAGGATTCGGCGACAACGGTTTCTTTCACAACGACGATTGAACATCTTTTGGACGAGCGGTGGACGAGCGGTGGACGAGCGAAATATTAATGTAGGCAATGCTGAGTTGTTGGCAGATTGATAGCACACGGCTTGGCTCATGAAACTGAAATTGGGCGCTTCCCGGGAGCCAAGCGTTCCAGCACTTGAAGCGATCATCAACACGGGTTTCCACAACTGTTTCATCGGTAGTCGAAAAGTATCATGCTTGCTGAGTATGATTGAAATAGGTTTTGTGAAAGGATTTGGAAGGATTTGGAAGGAATTCAAGCCCTCGAAGTTGATTTGCTCGATGGCTTACGGCGATGTGGCGAGCGCTAATTCTCAGACGTTTCTCAAACGCGAAACCCTACTCAACCAACCACATGAAGCGCCTGCACTGCCCGCGCTGCTCGCGCTGCTTGCACTGCCTGAATTACGATAAGGCTTCTCTCAAACTCGACTTGACATTGTTTCCTGTATAAAGATGTCTCGATTGCCGTACCTCCCAAGACCCCTACTTTCTCAGCTGTTCTTTTACAGCGACACATCAACATGAATGTATCGCCAAACACTCGATGGATGGGCTTGCTTCACTGGGCCCTGATCAGCCTGGGTCTTATCTTCGGTCTTATCTTCGGTCTTTCCTTGATCGATTTGATTCTCTCCGCAGTTTGGGCTGGTAAACTCTTGAACTCGGACACAAGAGACGAGCAAACTAAGCCTGCTACATCGTAAGTATCTCCTACCTCAACAGTATCATGATCCAAGCGCAAATGACAGCTCGACTCACTTCACAGCAGAACCTTAGTCTTCTACTCGGCAACAATGCCCGTGCTCACTATCATATGGGCTGCCTTGAACGTCGCACTAACTCGCCTTCTATCGCAACTGCCAATTCTTCCACTGATTACCTCCGTCGTGATTTTCTGCGGCTGGATGATTCAGTTCAACGTCTGGATGTATTGCGAGGTTACCGCCCCGAACATCGAAGAGCAAAGTCCATCCTGGTGTCCCAACTCGTCGGTTTGGAATGGTCATCGGGCTCGTTACGGCATTGGTATGGGAAAGGACTGGTTGGGTCTTATTATTATGGTGGCGGTACTGGCATACATCACTCTTGCGGCCATGGCAATTGCGAGAGGGAGGAAAGCTTCGAAGCAGAGCTTCGGGATGCAGAAAATATCGGATGATACGCAGGCATTAACTGAGTCATAGGCGCGAACACGAGAGTGTGACGGGGGCCTTGAAGTGCTTCTAGAATGACTTATGCCTCCTTTGTTAATGGGTTTTTGATCGAGGTAATTAGCAGATTCAGATTACCGCGTCGATCTGTGGGTAAATAATACAGGAGCTTTGCATATCAGCATTTGATCATAATGAAGGAATATTCATAAAGTTAAAAGATGATGCGTAGTGATAAGAATGCTAATTCTACAAGCGAAGTTGCGGACTCTTGTCCATACGAAGACGTTGAGCGTGAAGATCATTTGAATAGCAGGTAGCATAACATTTAGGCAAGCGTTAACTACATCGAGCAACGGTTCAAGGATGCTTCAGAATACAACTTCTATGAATGAGTAGGTGAAGTCGAGAAAACTCAGTCGTTGAATGGAAACAATGCGAAGAATCGTGACCACCAGTATACTGCACTTCTGTTGAACATTGTTCCTTGAGCAGCACACTACATCGTAAGAGTGAAGAAAGAACTTACACGGTCCCAATGCTGAAGATGGCCGAAATACTAAAAAATTTCGCGACTGGCGTTTGTAAGTTCCAGAGCAATGGCATGAGCATAAGCACAATACAAATGTCGATGAGTAGGTTGATAATTCTAGCTGAAAGAAATGCTTGTGTCTTGTCTGCATATTTGCCGTCTATCGATTTGTCCCAGTGGTATGTAAAAGGTCGACAAAGGAGGAAAGTCTCAAGCAAGACAACCATGCAGTAGCATAGTGTTAGCACGATCAAAGCTCAACAGAAGGAACGAAAGGTCCGCTGGGGGAATATTCGGATGTACAAGTGGAGAATTGATATCTTCACAGCTGAGTTCGACGCGCTTCATATTGGCTTCGCTCCAAGGAAAATCTGCAACCTTTAGCAAGGATTTAAAAAGATGAATTGGAAATCGCTGACGACTGCGCACCTTGCTCAATATTATACGTTGCGACATGTTCGCATCTTGTACATGCTGGCCAAGTGCACCGACTAACACGGCTAATACGTTCTAAGCGTGGACCACAACTAAGTGCAATAGCGAATTTACTTGCCATCGCGACTGCAGCAGAGCAAGTTGTTAGGAACTATCTCAACGTCAGCGGCACTTGAACGGCGTCTGTAGAATGCCACCGACCAGGCCGAGGAAGATGGCGTAGTCGTTGATCTCAAGAACGTGTTGCTTGATTCTCCGTGCCCAGACTCGAAGACCCACGGCTGTAGCAGCGATTATCCAGAATACGACGCACACAGCTAGAACCCCCATCCCTTTGCATTCGCCATGAGCGAAGATGAGCCCCATCGAATGATATTCACAGAAATTCGTATGAGAAAAACTTCAGCAAAGCCGAGGAACGTAAGAGGTGCGAAGCTTCTTACATACAGAGAGCTCTAACGTTTTACTGAAAGCGCATGAGAAAGGGGGTTCTATGACTTCAAGAGCGGCAACAAGGCAACTTCATTAGTAGTCGATAAAGGAAAGGGAGGTAACCGGTGTAGGCTTCCGTCGACAAGTAATGATTGCGATATAAGTATGCTAACTAAATCGAGTATGAAAGATACGCCGTTTAGCTCAGCCTTGGATTCGCATTCTCCTATTCCAGAAGGACGGGGGCCCGCAGCTCTCCACGTGTGTGGGCCTATCACGGTAGAGACCCTTTGCTCGGGTTGAAGCCGGGCAGCTAAGTCCTGTAAGTCCCTCTTACACGAAAAAGCCATCAAGTGTGAGTAGAGGCAGAAGCGCTCACCCACATCCATGCACGTGGCCCAGGTTTCGCAGGATGGTCTCCCAAATACTCATCGTCCGTCGTACAACATTGGCGCTGTCACTCAGATATCGTGGATGTGGGAACCCTTGCGTAACGCATGCAGGGTTAAGCTTCGCTGACCCTGAAATGTCAGTTTGTTCGACTTAACTGCACCAAGGACGGTTGGTATCATGGACACGGCCCATGAAAAGTGAGCACAGTCTGAAGCACCGTCTTTCAATGTGCCGACAACATAATCTGCTAAATCCGATCGAGTCGAGCGATATCTAGCCGTTCTGTTCGAATTCGGAGCTGTCGTAGCAGCATTCCTTCTCGTGTTTCGCGAGGAGCGGGGATGGAGATGTACCTGTGCCGTCAGGAAATGCGAGAGTACTTAAGTTATGTTATCGACCCAATTCTGTTCGGCGGTTTGCAGTATTCATATCGACGGCATGAAAATTAGGTTGTAAGGGATTGTGACCTTCTAGATGCCTTCCGGACTGCCATGACCTGCCTAAATTTCCTCTATGTTAGGACCGATTAAGGCGGCAAAGTACGAGTACCCTTAGCCCCTCTTCTGGCGCAGCAGACGCGCCCAGCTTGATCTGTCAACAAGATCAGACTTGCGGTAGTGAAACCAAGTTTATAGATGTTCCGCCTTGTCAAAAAGAACCCAAAGGGTTTGCACGTAAGACGCGCGCACATTAGATTCCTGTCTACCTCTCAGAATCCGAGGCGCAGGGGAAAAATCACAGCTACTTTTCCAACGACAGAAATATCGCAAGCGATACTTAGTTATATCCTAGTTTATGTGAATGCCGTGTCGATTACTCACCACTTCACCCTTCGTGAACACTGTACTGATACAGATCCCATCATTCCTTCCTTTGAGGTCCTTGTCATCCTGCGAGCTGTGCCCCTTACCCCGCTGAAAGCAGACTGTGTGCGTTAGGAGTATTCCCGGCCCGATGCACGTTCCGGTCCCGTGCACACCCTAAACCCGATTAGCAACCCATACTTTTTTTATTATTATTCAACCACCATTCATAGAATCAAATTGCAATTAATATAGAG
>JAABUR0100001411.1_pt1 | contig 43063 bp, 36 predicted proteins | sample 5560091 | NCBI WGS metagenome assembly JAABUR01 (sample SAMN10711879, study PRJNA513375) | rock metagenome | isolation source: Antarctica rocks | place: Antarctica: Victoria Land, University Valley sud | reverse complement strand
TGTGGCGCGAAGCAGGTTTTCGCGTGTCGTGTTTTGACACTGACAGCGTAAAAGTAGATCGTGCATTATTAGACCGCTTGACGGACGCGCTCTGCTACGCTGCGTAAATGGATAAAGTCGAGCTAAGTTGTGAGCATGATCTCCAACACGACAAGGACAAAAGCGCATGAGAGGCGCACCATCAAGCAGTCAATTGCAAGGACTCATCAGGCGTGCTCTCGAATACCTGAAGAGACTTTTTGTTATGTAGCGCAACCACACGGCTAATCGAGAGAACGCAACACCGCGACACGCACAGAGCCGGGCAGTGAAATATTTAGCGCACATGCGATCAGGGCTTGGACATCCGCGCGACGATTTTCGGCACGGCATTTGGCGGAATCAAGCGTTGCCCTAGAACAGTCCAACGGTTAACTCGCCCCGGAATGACAAGGCCGCCGCCGCTATCGAGCTTTTTCAAAGTCTCGCTCACAACTTCTTCATGGCCTTGTTCCCCGCCCGGAACTTTTTTTCTTTTCTCCTGACTTACTGTGTTCTCAGGATCGGCGCGGAGCCTGCCGGGACACACCGTCACGATTTTCACGCCCGATGAACGCACTTCCTCGCGCAGCGCCATCGAGAAAGTTGTGAGAAAAGATTTCGCGGCGGAATAGAGTGCGGCATAGGGAATCGGTTGAAAGCCTGCCACCGAAGACACGTTGATGATCGCACCGTCGCGCTTTTCGATCATCGGCGACAGCAAGCTATACGTCAGTTCAACGACGGACGCGTTCTGCAGTTGCACCATTCCCAACTGTTGCTCAAGCGAAAGCTTCAGGAACTCTCCGCGAAGGCCGAACCCCGCGTTGTTGACGAGCAGATCAATGGGCAATTCGCGTTCACGTAATGCTTGTGCGAGGCGTTGACCAGCAAGCGCTGAAGCGAGATCAAATTCAAGCGGTTCAGCCGAAATCGAGTAAGCAGACCTTAACTCATTTGCCAGAGCTTCGAGCTTATCTTTCGATCTTGCCACCAGCACGAGGTTCTGCTTTCGTGCCGCCAGCGCACGCGCAAAAAACTTGCCGAGACCCATTGATGCGCCTGTCACAAGAGCATAGCCCGACTCACTCATGCCTGAAATCTCCGCACTGCGCTGTTAAGTTTTTCGGATCGAATGTATGGCAGATTTACGCTCGGGCTTTGCCACGCCAAGACAAAAGATGTCGAACGCTATCGGGAAAGCGAGTTTTGAAAATCACATCCCAGAGACCGCTGGTAATGCCGAATCCGCTCTCGATTCCGCGCGAACTGTGGTGATAGAGATGATACCGCTTGACGTATCTGAAGTAAGGATTGCGGAAATTGTAATAGTGTATGGAGTGATGTATCCACTCTTCGGCAACATAACTTTGAATTGTTCCGGCGAGCAGTAAGGGAGCCGTGTAGAATGGAAAGATCAGGCTCAAAGGCAGCGCCACCGCAAAGAGCGGAAGCAAATCTTTCAATTCGCCGTTGATGTGCATTCCGTCGGACGGGCGTTCGTGATGTTCCCAGTGAAGCGGGTCAAGATACTTGTTCGCCAGGCGTGTATAAAATTTCTTATAAGGCTTGTTGGATTGCTTGAACCGTCCGTGAAGAACATAGCGGTGAAAGAGATATTCAACCAGCGACCACATCGGCACTCCCGCCGCGAAGAAAGCCAGAGCAATCCACGGGTGCGCCGTTCTGAGCGCCAGCGCCAGCATGAGCGCGGAAAAGCAAGTATAAAAAACAGTCACAGGATAAAGGCGGCGACGCGAAATCGCCGCTTGCTCCAGTTTGTAAACGCTGGACGGCATGATTGTAGATTGACGGTCAGAGCGCATGAATCCCTCGCTTCAAAGTTTAAGATGAGTACCAAAAGCTGCCTGCAATTTTCAGCGCGGTGAGTTTATCACAGCTTGAGATTTTTACCGAAATGTCGTCACAACTTTCCGTCCTTCCTTTTGAGATGCTTTACGCGACAAATATCGCCGTGTATAAATCAGCGTTCGTACTGCAACACTAATCCGTCGCCGCCAACCGCCCAATTATTTTTCTTATCAGTGAAAAGCGCGTAGAGATTCTGCGTCGTCGTGCTTTCCTGTCGTACCCATCTACTCCCGCCGTCGCCTGTGCGCAGGATCGTGCCGCCGCGCCCGACGATCCAGCCGTCTTCATCGCCCGTGAACTGCACGCTGAGAAGTGTTGCGCGCACAGGAACCGTGACGGGAAACCAAGTATCGCCGCCGTCCGTCGTGCGCAAAATTGTGCCGCGTTCACCGACCGCCCAGCCGACGCGGTTATTGCGAAAGTCTACGTGATAAAGCGTCGCGTTCGTATTTGAGCGTTGCTGCGTCCACGTTTCGCCGCCGTCAACCGTGTGTAGAATCGTGCCGCCCGCGCCGACGATCCAGCCGCGTTCGTCGTTGGCGAAATCAATGTGGATCAACTCCGCGCGCACGGGCACAGTTTGACGCACCCAGGACGCGCCGCCGTCGTTTGTGTTAAGCACGACGCTGTCCGTTACTTTTTCGCGGCGGCTGGCGGAACCGACGACCCAGCCCTTCTTTTTGCTGCCGAAGCGTATGCTATAAAGTTCTAACTCCGCACCATCGAAAGATTGCGCGGGGAAACGGCTGACCACGCGCCACTCTGTGCCTCCATTGCGCGTGCCGAAAATGCTGTTGCCCGCGAGCAGAAAGCCATCATCTCGATTGCGAAAGTAAATATCGTTGATGGAATCTGTAATCGAAACCTTTTGCTGCGCCCATGTGATTCCGCCGTCTTCAGTGTGGCCGACGAATCCGCTATCGCCCGCGATCCAGCCACGCTTTGTATCGGCGAAGTAAACGACATTCAAATCTTTTCCGGCGAGTCCCTGTCGCGTCGCGCGCCAGCCTGCAACAGTAAACGCTGCCGCAACGCTTCCCGCGATGAACAAACTCATCAACAGAAAAAACGCGCACGCCTTTCGGCGCAGTTGCTTGGCGCTTCCACGCGTTTGTTCAATTCGCATTCAAGTATGGCTCCGTAATAAAATTTTGGATTAACTGTCGGGGATTTACGTTATCGTTTTACACGAACTCGCGCCGACGATACAAGACGAGCCGCGCGGCTTTTATGGGAAGCAGCGCGGCTTAAGTTGTTATTTCATTGTCCCGCGCGGCGACGAAAGTCTTAGGCGCACGCCCTCAAAGTTTCAGCGCGCACGAATGAACCGGTGCTTTGAGCAGTAAACTTTATGGCGCGGCTTTCTCGACACGGTAAACGCGCCCATTGAAAACGACGACGACGCGCTCGCCCAGTGCGAAGAATTCGGCAAGACGTGGCTCCTGTTTGAGTAAGGCGAAATATTCGTCGCTGCCGAACACAAGCGAAGTCAACGGCAGATGCGCGTCAGCTTTGAACTCCGCATCCGTCCATATTCTACTGCGCAGGTAAAATGTTTTCCCGCGCACGTCGCGTTTTGTCGTGGCAATTTCGGATGAATCGGATTCAACCAAAACTGTTTCCTGCCGCGCGCGCACGCCTTTGCTCAACTGCACTGCTTCCGCGCCGGTTGTGGCCGCAATATTTCCGCCGCTGTTTGCGAGAGGACTATTGTTGCTTGCGGCGGACGCTCTGCTGTTTCTCGCAGCCGCGCGGCCATTTACGGGTAACGACGAAAGGCGTCGCACGTTGTCGTCCACCTGCGCAGAGTTAGCCGATTCCAAAGCAAGGTAAGACGTATAAGGCGTGACGATGCCGTAGCGTGTGCCCAAGTCAACGATTTCGTCGCGCAACTCGCGCACTTCGCCATTCGCGCGAATCTGTTCCATCAGCCACCCGACGCGGCGCGTCGCCCACAAGCGCGGCAGAAAATCGTTGCCCTCTTCGATCAAAGGAAAACGCTCGCCCGTGTATGTGAACGTGCGTGCGCGAGTGCCGCCGCTGTCGCCCGTCAAACGTAGGCTGACGTTGCGCAGATCATTTGCGTTGCGATAGCGTCCGATCAAAGTCAACTGCGTGCCGCGAAAGATGTCCGGCAGACTTCGCGGATAAATGAGGTCGGTTTCGACGCCGCCCATGTCGAGTTGCAAATCCGTCAAGACGGGATGCGTTACCTTCGCGAAAAAGTTGGAGACTTTAATTTCCAAATCTTCTTTCGGTTCAACGTAATCCGCCGTGCCTCCGTTTTCCGCCGCGAGTTTGTCGAGAAGTTGCGTATTCACATCATAGCCAACGCCGAACGTAAAAAGTCGCACCGCGCCACGCGCCTCGCCGACGTTGCGTACATCGCCTGCAAGAGTGTTGCGCGCCGTTGTTGATGTGCGCGCGTTGGCATCGCGCACGTTGCCGATGATGCTGGCAATCTTTGTTTCGCCCACCGTCGGCAAACCGTCGGTTAAAAAAACAATCATTTTCGGACGGCTCTGTTTATCGAATTGCCTGATTGCGGCCACCACAGCATCATTGATATTCGTGCCGCCCGTCGGTCGCAGCGCCTGCACGAACTTGAGGCCACGTGCGCGTCCGTCTTCGTTTGCCGCGATGAGATTTGCCGCCATCAAATGCTCTTCGCCGGAAAATGAAACAATGTTGAAGCGATCAGCGTCGCGCAAATTTTTCACGCCGAAAAGAAGCGCCGCACGAGCCTTTTCCATCTTACCTTCGTCGGCCATCGAACCTGATGTGTCGAGCACAAACACAATGTCTTTCGCCGCATATTCACGCTCGGCCAGATTGTCTTTCGGCGAGATCATCAACAGAAAATAGCCGTCCTTGCCCGGCTCGCGATGCGTCAAAAGCGTCGCCGCGAAATCATCGCGCGAAGTCGTGTAGAAAAGTTGAAAATCCTGCGGATCGCGTCCCGCCGATTCAAAAGAAATGCGCGCCCGGTTTCCGGCGTTTCGCGCCGTGTCGATCCGATGGCTCGGCGAATAAATGTTGCGCAGAGAATCGCGTCCTTCAATCTCTATGCGTCCGGCGACTGTGCCGATGGAAGAGAGTTGGCGGCCTGTGCCGAGCGGATAGCGGTAAGCCACCGTGCCGGATTCTGCGCGCAGGATTTGCGTGTAAGTGAGTTCGAGCTTTTTATCGGAATGCGGGTTGATCGGGAAAACGCTCGCTTGAAACAAATCTTTGCCTGCGTATTCGAGCAGTCCCGGATCGCGCTGGCGGCGCACGATGTCATCGTAAATCCTTCGCGCTTCCTCACGCGAACGAACTTCCCCGACGAGCCTGCGGTCACCATCCCAGATAGCGAATTCCGTGATTGACGCCGTTTCAGGAATCGGAAAAAAGTATGTACCTTCGAGCGTCGCTTCCGTATCGTTACGAAAAACTTGCTCGACGTGCGTTGTCGCCACCTGTTCCCTGATCTTCGTGTCAAGTTTGATGGATTTGACGGGCAGCGCGCGCGGCAAAGGGATGGGACTTGGCAGAGGGAAAGGGCGCGGACATCGCCCGCACGGGCGCGGAATAATAACTCCCTGCGCGTGTGCGTTCATTGTCGCCGCACAAATCAACGCCAGCAAAGCAAAGATAAAACGGATCGTCAATCTTTCAATTCGCATAACTCTCTCCTCAAAAAGCTTTCGTTGCGCGTGCCGCAAGAGCGCGCGTTCACTTGATAGAACGCACGCGTCTATATTTTCTTGCGCTTTGTTTGGCACAGGAAAGAAGAGAGGCGATGCGACCGGCGAAGCTCTCTAAATTAAGATAAACGTTGCGCGAAACGTGGGAAAGTTAAATGAGTTACCCGTCAGCGCAATTCACGAAGGCGTTTATTACTGATCGCGACGTAGGCGACGAAGACAGCGATGATGAGTCCACCTGTGGCGAGCGTGTATGGTGCGCCGTAGCGATGCGAAGCAGAGCCTGCGAGAAGATTGCCAATCGGCATGGTGCCCATAAAAGAAAGTATGAACATGCTCATCACGCGCCCGCGCATTTCGTCTGTGACGAGTTGCTGCAACAAAGTATTGATAACGGCGACGGAACACACGATGGCAAAGCCCATGCAGAAAAGATAAATGAGCGAAGTAGTGAAATCGTTTGAAAGCGAAAAACCGATCAGTGCAGCCGCGAAGAAGAACGCGCCGCCGAGCACGAACCAACCCTTGAACTTGAAGTTGCCGAGAAAAACCAGACACAACGCGCCAAAGAACGCGCCCGCGCCCGCCGTGCCCATCATCGTCGCAAGTCCCGTTTCGCCCAAGTGAAAGATGTCGCGCGCGAAATACGGAACAAGCGAAAAATACGGCGCGCCGAACAAACTTGTGACGGCGGAAATCAGCAGCAGCATAAAAACACGCGGGCGTTTCCGCACGTACTTGAAGCCTTCGATTAAATCGTTCCATAACGCGCGTTTGGTTGTCGCCGGACGCGCTCCGTCAACAGCATCGTCGCCTTTTTCTTTTTTCTCAAAACGCACCAGCGCGAGCGAAGCGACGACGGCGATATACGAAGCGGCGTTCGCGTAAAAGCATCCGGCCAAGCCGAAAGCGCTAAGGGTGACGCCCGCCAACGCCGGGCCGATGACGCGCGAAAATTGAAACTGCGTCGAGTTCAAAGCAATCGCGTTCGGCAAGTCTTCGCGTCCGACCAGATCAATCGTGATCGCCTGATACGAAGGCGAGGCGAGCGCCATGCAGCAGCCCGTTAGAAACGACAATAGAAAAACAATCCACACGTGCGTAAAATCATTGGCGCGTACAACCCCCGTCGAAATCAACACGGCGAGCGCCAGCGCCGAAAGCCCCGCGCCGATTTGCGTATAAATCAATAAACGCCTGCGATCAACAAGGTCTGCGAAGACTCCGCCCGCGAGCGTGAAAAGAAGTCCCGGCGCAGTCGCCATAAACGCATCAAGTCCAAGATAAAACGGCGAGTTAGTAATACTCAAAACGAGCCAGCCCTGCGCCACTACCTGCATCCACGTGCCGACGTTTGAGAGCAGCGCACCCGTCCAGAACAACCTGTAATTGCGATGCGACAGCGCGCGAAACAATCCGCCCGAACTCTTCGCTTCCTCTATGCCCGGTTCAACTTGTGTCGCCATAATCCTTGAAAGCCAATTCGTAAAGAAAAATAAGCTGCGTCTCAGCAAAAGACTTTATACAATGCCTTTATGCTGGAGAATTCGCAAGCAGCGGTTATGATTCGTCGCGAAAAATTCAACGAAAATGCTGCCGCGTCGCAAAGATGTGCAGACCGGTGTAAGCTGCGTGTCAATATGTTTGTTTAGACCATAGCTTTTGTGAACAATCCTTTTCGCAGCGCGCTCGATGAACATGGAACTTGAATCTATCTCAATAATTGCTTTCGCCAGCGTGCTGCTCGGCTGGCTCGCCTTCGTATTTATTTTCATTGTGCGCAAAAAACCAACGCCCGCGCCTGCACGTAAACGTGACCGCACGTCAATCGCAGGACTCGCGTTGCAGGGCGCAAGTTTTGCTTTGGTCTGGGCTATGCCGCGTCGTTCATTTGCTTTGATCTCATCACTTGGCGCAGCAGGCCGCGTTGCGTTCGCAGTGATTGTGCTGGCGCTCGTCGCCGGTGCAATCTGGATAACGAACGCGGCGGTGCGCTCACTCGGCAAAGAATGGAGTTTGACGGCGCGCTTGGTAGATGAACATAGGCTTGTGACCATAGGCCCGTACAAACTTGTGCGTCATCCGATCTACACGGGAATGCTCTGCATGTTGCTGGCGACGGGACTCAGTTTCAGTCGTCCAGTTGCTTTGCTATTAGCTGTCTTTGTGTTTCTTCTCGGCACGATTATACGCGTGCGCAGCGAAGAGAAACTTTTGCGCGAAGCCTTCGGCGCGGAGTATGACGCTTATAGGCGACGCGTGCCTGCGATTCTTCCATTCGTAATTTAACTGCGCATCTGATTTTCACTTGCGACGCCATGCAGAAAGTGATGACCCTCTGCCGCCGCGCCGCACGGCGATCATCTCTGCGAGAATCGCAAGCGCCACTTCTTCCGGTGAAACGGCGGCGATGTCCAATCCGATAGGCGCGCGAATTTCTTTCAAACGATTTTCGTCAACGCCTTCCGCGCGCAATCTTTGCAACACGATGTTTGTCCGCCGCTTGCTTCCAATCAAGCCGACGTAATCCGGTTGCGCTTCAACGACGGCGCGCAAGCATTCTTCATCTTCAGTGTGCCCGCGCGTCACAATAGCAACGTACACGCCGCGTCCCGTGCCGATCACACGCCGCGTCGCCGCACGCCAATTCTCTGCGACAACAAGCTCGATGTTTTCATCTGGAAAGCGCTCGCGCCGCACGAAATCCGCGCGATCATCAATGAGCGTCGCGCGATAATTGACGAGCCGCGCGAGTTGCGCCAGTTGCGCACCGACGTGGCCTGCGCCGCACACAACGACGCGCGGCTCCGGCTCGATCCGCTCAAACAGCACGCGCGCGTCCGCCCATTTTTTCGATACGCGCGCAAAATCCAAATCCTTTGCGTCGAAAGTCGCAGCCTCTGCGCGCGAAGCTAAAAACAGTTGCGCGTGTTGCGCAATAATTTCGTTTAACTCGTCGTCGCCGAGACTCCCTGTGTGCGCGCCTGATTCTTCGATCAATATTTTCGCGCCGACGCTTTCGGGCGCAACGACAAGCGTGGCGAGCGCGGCGATAAAAGATTCTCGTAAAGTTCGCGCGATGGCTTCGGTGATCGAACGAAACGGCGGAGTGTGCTTGCCTGCTTTATTCATTACGCAGAAAAAGCGGAAACGGAAGATTCATGACGGCGACGCGTGAGCCGACACAAGAGGAGCCGATAAAACGGAGCAGCGTTCATCATTTCGCTTCGGCTACGCCCACACGTCTATAAAAATTTCCATCGCGCCGCCGCAGACCATGCCTTCTTCGCTCGCCGCGTCCGCCGTCAAACTGAATTTGTGAAGCGCTGACATTCCTGTGCGCAAAGCTTCGCGCGCTTCCGCCCAGACTTCCGCCTCGATACAGCCGCCGCCGACTGTGCCCGCCACTTCGCCGTTCTCGAAAAAAAGCATTTTCGCGCCACGTCTTTGCGGCGTCGAACCGCGCGTGTGCGCAACCGTTGCGACAACGACACGCTCGCCACGCCTGTTCGCGTCACCGATCAAACTGTACAAATTCTCCAGCGCAATCGTGCCCATATTCAATTGATCTCACAAATTACGTTTGATTGCGCCGCGTTGAAGCGCAAAAGCAACGAAGCCACAGGCTCAACGAGGCGTGCCGGAATCAACCGGTGAAGGTGAAGGTACGGGCGAAGGCGACGGGCTGGCAGGCGCGCCTGTTCTGTTCGTATTTGCTGGTGGCGACGAATTGCTGTTCGTTGAGTTAGTGTTTGTTGGCGTGGCAGCGCTTGCGGCATCAACGCGCTGGCGCAGGCGTTCGGCTTCGGCGTCCGCGCTAGCGATTGCCGTGTCCAGACTCGCGCGGCTTTTGTCCATTAAATCAAGTTGATTACGGACTCTTGATTTTTCACTTTCAAGTTGGCGACGCCGTTGCGTGCGCAACTCCTCCGGGCGAGTCGAGCCGACGCCCGCGAGACTGCGCTCGATATTGTCCGGCTGTGAATCAATATCAAGCTGTTCGGCGCGTGCCTGTAAATCAGACTGCTTGGCGGCGACGTCGCGCAATTGCGCGCGCAAGTTTTCGGCGCGTTGCTCGGCGCGCGAAAGCCGTTCGAGATCAACGAGCGAACGCTGCTGCTCTTCCATGCGCCCCAGCTTATCGGAAAGCCTTGTCACATCCGTAGACAATTTATCAGCGGAGCGCCGCGATGAGTCTTCGTTGGAATCAGTCGCCGGAGACGAATCTGTCGCGGCGCGATTTCGATTGCGAGTTCCGTTGTTCGATTGTGCGTTGCCGTCCGATCCGTTTGTGGAACCGTCGTCGGTGCTGATAATTTCAGGCGAGTCTGTCTGCGCGGGCGTGGCAGGAGTTCGCGCACGCGCGACAGGATTGGTGACGCGTCTTGACGACCTGCGTTTGCGTCGTCCCTGCTGCGCGCTCGAATCAACAAACAATAACCCCAAGACAAGCGCACATCCGAGCGCCAACACGATCTGATTATTAAACTTAAAACTCATCAACGGCCTCCGATCTTCTGTTAAGCGCGTACAACTATCCAGTAAAGATGCCGACGTTACGCGCGTAGATGCCCTGAAGTTTACACGTTTCGTTTTGCGGTAGGTTCCACGCACCTTTCACCAAAGTTAATTCAGCGCACATTTAATCAATGCCTGAATCAGCAATTTAACCGGCTTGAATCTTAAAACTAATGTCCATCGCCCGCGCCGAATGCGTGAGCGCGCCGATGCTGATTAAATCAATGCCCGCTTCGGCGTAAGCGCGCACGTTGTCCAGCGTGATGCCGCCCGATGATTCGAGTGTCACGGCGGGCGCTAATTCGCGCGCCAACTCAACCAGCCGCTTCGTTTCCTCAGGCGTGAGATTATCAAGCAGGATGATGTCTGCACCGCTGCCTATCGCTTCGCGCAGATCGCGTTCGTTCGAGACTTCGACTTCGACTTTATGTAGATGCCCGACTTTTTCTCGCGCGCGTTCGACCGCCGCGCCGACGCCGCCCGCGAGCGCGATGTGATTATCTTTGATGAGCACGCCGTCATCCAAGCCGAAGCGATGATTGCGTCCGCCGCCCGAAAGCACGGCATATTTTTCGAGCATACGAAGTCCCGGCGTCGTCTTGCGTGTGTCAACTATCGCAGCCTTTGTGCCATCAACCGCACGCACATACTCTCGCGTGAGCGTCGCAATGCCTGAAAGTCTTTGCAGCAGATTAAGCGCGACGCGTTCGCCCGCCAGCAACACGTCTGCGAAGCCGCTTGTGCGCGCGATAACTTTTCCTTCTTCGACTTCATCGCCATCCGAAACAAAAGCTTCGAGTTGCTGCTGCGCGTCGAGTGTAGAAAAGACTGCTTCCGCCGCTTCTAATCCGGCGACGGTCATGGCTTGTTTGGCGATGAAGCGCCCGCGTGCATGTGTGTTGCGTGCGACGATGGACTGCGTAGTAATGTCGCCGCGTCCCAAATCTTCATTGAGAAACGCGCCAATCTGTGAAAAGAGCGCTCCTTCATCCAGCCAGCTCATAGAAGCGCCTCCAAATTTTGTTGTAACGTTCGGGTGCGGCCTGAAATGTCTTCGAGCCGTGTGCTTAACTCCGCCACTTTTTCGGCGGGAGCGCGTGATGCGAAATTAGGATTGGCAAGCTGTGCTTCGATCTTTTCGGCCTCTGCTTGCAACTTCGTTTTCTCGCGTTCAAGCCGCGTTCGTTCCTGCGCGAAATCAATCAAGCCTTCGAGCGGCACAGCGACTTCCGCGCCGCCCGCGAGCACCGCGCGCGCCGAAGCACGCGGCGCAACGAGCTTTTCATCAACGGAGAAATCCGAAACGCGCGCGAGACGTTTGATTTGATCCTCGCTTGCCGCAAAGACCGCGCGCAATTGTTCATCGTTTGCGCCGACGGCGACGCGGACGCGCTCCGAAGGCTTGATGTTCATTTCTGCGCGAATGCTGCGCACGCGCGAAATTAAATCAATGATCGCGGCCATTTCTCTCTCAGTCGATTCGTCTATGATGTTCTCAGCAGTCTGCGGATAAGCGGCGAGCATAATCGTTGGATTTGCTTCGCCGTCGCGGTAAGCCGCGTGCAGCAATTGCTCGCCGACGCCGGGCAAGCGTTGCCATAATTCTTCGGTGATGTACGGCATAAATGGATGCAGCAATCTGAGCGCTTGTTCCAACACGCTGATGAGGCGCGTGCGCGCGTTGTCTCTGATGGGCGACGCGGTTTCGGCGGTCACGTCAGCTTTCGTTAACTCTATGTACCAATCGCAAAAGTCGTCCCAGAAAAAATGGTAAAGCGTTTGCACTGCTTCGTGGAAATTATATTTCTCAAGCGCCGCGTGAACGTCGCGCGTCGTTCTGTTAAGCCGTGAAAGTATCCAGCGATCTGGCAGCGCGAGCGGCACGGCGCTCATGTTCTGAACGGCATTGCTGTTCATTTGCGCGCCTTCGGAATTCATCAAACAAAATCGCGCCGCGTTCCAAATCTTGTTGGCAAAGTTACGATAAGATTCAACCTGCGTGTCGTTCCAACGAGTGTCCGTGCTACCAATAGAAGCAAGTGCGAGGCGCGTTGCGTCAACACCGTACTTGTCGAACACGTCAAGCGGATCAACGCCGTTGCCCTTCGTCTTAGACATGCGCTGCCCGTGCTTATCGAAAATCGTGCCGGTCACAATCACATCATAAAACGGCGTGCGGCCTGCAAACTTTAAGCCTTCCATTACCATCCGCGACACCCACAGAAAAATTATATCGCGCGCCGTGACTAGCACGGACGTTGGATAAAACGTTTTCAAGTCGGGCGTTTCAGCAGGCCAGCCGAGCGTCGAAAAAGGCCACAAGGCAGATGAAAACCATGTATCTAAAACGTCTTCGTCCTGCTTGATATTATCTGTGCCCGCCTTCTCTCGCGCTTCCGCTTCTGTCCGCGCGACGATTATCTGCCCGTCTTCCGTGTACCAAGCGGGGATTTGATGTCCCCACCAGAGTTGTCTGGAGATCGTCCAATCGCGCAAGTTCTCAAGCCACGTCGTGTAAACTTTTTCGTAAGGTACTTCCGGCACAAAGCGCGGCAGACGTTCACGCTCCATCAACTCGAGCGCGCGCCCGCGCATTTCATCCATGCGGCAAAACCACTGCGTCGAAACAAGCGGCTCGATTACAGTGCGACAGCGATCACACTTTGAAATAGAGAACTCGTAGTCAATGGTCTTTTCGAGAAGTTCCTGCGACGCGAGTTGCTCGATTACTTTTTCGCGCGCTTTATAACGATCAAGCCCGGCGAATTCCGCGCCCGCCGCTTCCGTCATGCACGCGTCTTTGTCTATCACAACAACATGCGGCAGATTGTGGCGCACGCCCATTTCGTAATCGTTCGCGTCATGCGCGGGCGTTATTTTCACAGCGCCCGTGCCGAATTCAGGGTCAACGTATTCGTCAGCGATAACGGGAATCTCACGATTGACGAGTGGCAGTAAAAGCGTCGCACCGATCAGATTGCGATAGCGTTCGTCATTCGGATTGACGGCCACAGCCGTATCGCCGAGCATTGTTTCCGGGCGCGTCGTTGCGACAGTGATGCGACGTTGCGAGACATCACCGTTTTCGGATTTAACAGGATATTGCAGATAATAAAGCTTTCCGGCCTGCGGTTCTTTCTCGACTTCCAAATCCGAAAGCACCGTTTGATCTTTCGGGCACCAATTGATAATGCGATCCCCGCGATAAATGAACCCTTCTTCGTAGAGACGCACGAAGACTTCGCGCACTGCCGCAGAGAGTCCTTCATCCATCGTGAAGCGTTCGCGCGACCAATCGCAAGACGCACCTTCACGCCGCATTTGCTTCGTGATTTGCCCGCCGGATTCTTGCTTCCACTGCCAGACGCGTTCGATAAACTTTTCGCGTCCCAGATCAAACTTCGTCAACTTCTCTTTTTGCAGTTCGCGTTTGACAATTGTTTCCGTTGAGATGCCCGCGTGATCCATGCCCGGCAGCCAGAGAGTGCGATAGCCGCACATTCTTTTGTAGCGCGTGAGCACATCCATCAGAGTGTGTTGCAGCGCGTGCCCCATGTGGAGCGAACCCGTCACGTTGGGCGGCGGAATGACAATAGAGAAAACGGGCGCGTTCGTGTCCTGATTGATTTCGGGCGCGAAGCAATTATCTCGCTCCCAGCGCGCGTAGTGTTCAACTTCGGCCAGCTTCGGATCGTAAGTCTTCGGAATTTCCATAGATGAATTTGAGTATAACAGCATAAAGAATTGGGACGCGAGCGGCTTGTATAAGCGTGCTCGCGTCCCGATCTTGTCAGCGATGAACTTTGCGTTTACGTCGTTTGCGATCTTTCTTCTTCGAGGCGGCGCTTAATCATCAGTTCGGCGAGTTGCGGGACGACTTCCCAGGCGATTTCCCGCACGACTTTTTCCGAAAGATGTTCGACGACGCGCCGTGCGATCTGGTCTATGACTTCAGGCGATAATTGATTAAGTGCGGTCTCGCCGGATTGTGGCGACGGCTCAATCTGCGCGGAAGTTTCCGAAACGTCTGCGCTCGTGTGTGTGTTGGCGGAATTCCATTGTGGCACGGCGACTTCGCCATAAGCAGCGGGCGATGAAGCATTTTCCACATGCGGTGCTGCGGCGTCGAATGCTGGTTCCGGCGCATCAGTGAAAGATGTTTGTGATGGCTCTTTCGTTTCAGTTTGTTCCGCAAAGTGTTCATCGACAAGCGCAAAATTCGTGCGTTCTTCTTCGCCGACGTTTTGCGCTTCGGTGTAATCAAGCGTTTGCGGTGCGGCATCTATCACCTCTTCTTCTAAATCGGCGAGCGTTGCCGCTTCGTTGGGGGAGGATGAAGACGGCGGCGGAGCAGTTTCCCTCGTTGTGCTGGCGTTGGCAGTCGGCGCGGCGTTGAATTGATCGCGTAGGTCTAAGATAAAATCGTCTGCTTCCGCCGCCGCCGCAGACGGTGACGCAAGATCGCCTAGATCAAGCAGCGAGTCGTCGGACGCGGCTGCGCCGGTTGCCTGAGAAGAAGAATTGGATGATTCAGTTTCATTCATAGCTTCGTTGTTATCTCCTTCTGCAACGTGCGATGGCGTTTCCATAGGAGCGACGGACATCAGCGTTTCATCTCCCGTATTATGTGTTTCCGGTATGTTGGAATTTTGACCGCTGGGGAATTCTTCGCGCTGGGGTTTCTCATCATGTTTTGCTGTATCGGCAGCGCTGGTAACCTCACGCATTTCCGTTGGCGAAAGCGGCATCGTGTCGCGCGCCGTCGCATCATCGTGGCGATTACCGAAATTCTGTGCGGGCGTGACTTCGATCATCGCATCGTCAAGCGAAAGATCGGAGAAAGCGCTTGGCGTTGCAGCACCATCCGGCTGTGAATCATTTTGAAACTTATCTATGCTAGCGCGGTAAGCTTCGCCGCCGTGCGAGGTTTCTGACGTCGGCGTGCTAAGTGATGAAGCAGACGCGGCACGCTGTTCCTCGTTTTGATCTTCGGCTTGCTTGCCGGAATCGCCACTGAGGAGCGCGCCGACTTTACCAACAAGTTGCCGGATTGATTGAAAAGGTTTCGTCAAGACGTCGTTCGCGCCGACTCTGCGCGCCTCCGCTTCATTATACGGCTCAAACGAGCCGACTAAAAGCATCACCGGAATGTGCTGAAAACGCTCGTCTCCCTTGATGTACGCGCACACTTCATAGCCGCTTTTGCCCGGCATAAACACATCCGCCAGCACGATGTCGGGCATTATCTCAGAGAGCTTTTCAATGGCCTGCTCACCGTCACCGATGACTGTGACGGCAAAGCCATCGTCAGCAAAAGTCAGGTCAACGATCTTCTGAATCGTGATTGAATCATCTGCGAGAAGAAGTTTGCGCATCGCACATACCGGCAGCACATGACTTTAGCAAGAACCGAACGCCAAACAACTTGACATAAAAGACGCGCGGCGCACTCGCCCACAACTTGAACATCCGTCAAGCCACATGCGAAACCTAACACCCACGCCGATTGCGCGTCAAGATAAAGAATAAAAGAATGGCCGTGAGACAGCCGGTAAAAGCCAGGATATAAGGAGCGGTAAAAGCAGTGGACAGACTTTGATTCTCATCTGCTTCCGGCCTTTATTCTATCTCTTAACATCCTCCACCCGACCTTTGTTGTGCTGCTCCAACTTGGTCACCATAAGACGGATTGATACTAAATGTTGGGCAATCGTTCTCGATAAGTCTTCAAGACTTCCGGCGTCATTTCATCTGGTGTGACAAGTCGATAATGCTCTTCTTCGGAAAGCTTGACACCTTCAGGGGTGGTCTCAAACTCGAAAAGCGCAATCAAATTACCATCCATAAATTGAGCACCAATGGGGCGACAAATTAGATCAGGGAACTTGCTCGCACACAGCGCAAAATCTTGCTCAATCTGCACAACGTTGAGCTTATCCGTTCCGCCTTTAGCCTGCACTGGAAAAACATAGTGCCGCCCTTTCTTATCAACTCCGATGTAAATTTCATCGGTTTCAACCTGTCCAATACCTGCAAGAAAAGTACGCAAATGATTTTGCAGGGAATAACAAGTGATACCGGTAAAGATGTCTATAAGCCGATTGTATCTCAGCCGCGCTAAGAGTGCTTGCTCGTCGTCTAATGAATATATCGCCACTAAGCCCGGAGTGGCATCCGGTACTTTCGTTTCAGCCTTCATCGCCGTTGGCACGATGTTGTGTTCGGCGACTTGCACGAAGCAGTAACGCGAGCGTCCCGCCGGTCGAATAATCCACTGCTTGCCTTCTATGGCTTTCTTTCTGATAGATTCCGGCAATGCTACGCGATAACGAAAGCTATAAACGATGTCTCCGAGATTCTTTGGCAGATTGATGTTTAGCTCTTGAGCAACGCTTTCAATCTCTTTTCTCTCGAAACAAACTTCCGCCGCGCCTTCCCGGTAGTGAGAAAAGAAAATGCGTTCGATGATTTGCACGTAACGATTAGCGCTGATCTTTATGTCTTCGCCTTTCAACGTTGAGTTATTTCCTTCAGCGAAATGTTTTGACGGCGCAAGCATCCACACTTTGTTATCCGGCCAGTGAAGCACTACGACTTCTTCACGAAGCTGTTCTTTCGTCGCGGTCGCCAAACGTGAGCGAAATAAATCAATGTCCACAAGCTGGTAGCCGAGCGACTTGGCGATGTCTGCAAGCAGTTGACCTGTGCGAATCATTACGCGGAAGTAAGAGGCTTGATCGCCCACCACATAAGCTAAGTATGCGCCCGGCCGCAGAGATTCTCGCAAGTCTGCAAGATGCCGAGCCATGCCGCCAAAGTAGAGCTTGGTTACTTTCGCATAAAGTTTTTCAAAGCCGCTCGTCTTGCCTAATTCAATGCGGCGCGTTTCAATGACATGAGCGACGCGCTGAATCTCTACGTGCTCTGCAATCCATTTATCGTCTTCATCGCCTTTGTAAACGGTGCGCGTGTTCGAGCGTATCAAGCCTCGCTTGAGCGCCTGCAATTCAGCCTTATTGTTGATGAAGCCAAGCAGCACGGATTCAAGACGAGTAGTGCGCGTGTAATCTTTCTCGTTGGGGTACGGCGGCGAAGTGATTACGGCATCAATTGAGCGCGGTTCAATCAATTCTCTTAGCTGGCGAGCGTCGGCGAGATGAATTGTCGCCATCGCGTCGCCCTGCGTCTGCAACTCGCGCAAGTCGTTAGCCATTGCGCGCACGTTTGCCTGCCACATAGCGATTACCGGCGCATCGAGTTTCTTGATTCTGCTGACTCCAACTTCTGGACCGAAATGAAGATTGCTAATAGAGGAGACCAAAGATTTAGCAAGCGCCAGGAGTTCATGCCTGTGGTATCGCTCGTCATGGTGCTTTTTAATTGCGTCTAGTAAAACGAGCACCTTGTGAAGCGGTCGAGGGCTAATGGAGTCCGTAAGTAATAACTTGAAACTCTCTGGTGGCAGCGTTCGATAAGAGCGTTCTTCTTCAGCATTCGACGGTGAGTCGTCGTTAATGCCTTCAGATAGAAGTTGAGCCAAAGCGGTGTCGGCAATCTCCTTTGTGTGCTTGATAAGACCGTCGGGCGCAGGAGTCCAGTCAACTTTAATCTGGCTGGCGAAGTGCGCCATCGGATTAGCTTCGCTGCCAATGCTTGCGATGCCGAGCTTCTTGCATTCGACAATCGTTGTGCCAGTTCCGCAGAACGGGTCTAAGACGCGGTGCTCACCGTTTAAGCTGAAGCGTTGAACGTAGTCGCGTACTAAGTGAGGCGGATACGAAAGCACGAAACGAAACCACTCATGCGCGGCAGCATCTTCGACATACAGTTTATTGTTAAGACCATTTACTACTAACTTAGCGCGGGACATTTACTTAAGACCTTAATTCAATAGGCAGTATAATAAGCCACTGGAGCGCAATACCTCGATGGAGTGCCTCTCAAATCAGCCTCTTAAAAGTTAGGCTCTATGGCTTTCGTTCAGCGTAGGCCAATTTCGGCGATCCTTATTCGCCGCTTTCTCTTGTTAGATCGTCCGCCGTGTTTGCTTTCGCGTCCGCGCCCGCCGAACGTAGCACAAAGCGTTCGCGCGCTCCTTCGTAAAGGTAAGGCGTATGCCATGGATCGACGCGCACTGTGTCTTTCATGTAGCGCGGGCTGAGTTGGTCAACCACGACAGCTTCATTGTCTGTGACGGGATAAAAACCACGTTCGCGGCGAAAAGCTTTGAGGGCTGTGGCGAGCGCTTCAAGTTCGGCACGGGCGCGCGCCTGTTTCTCCGAGTTGACGGCGCGGACAAGCAAATCCACGTCTTCCCACTTGTTGTTGCCCGTTCTGATTTCTGCCACACGCCACTCTCCACGCTCATCGCGCGCAAAACGGAACGCCGTTTCGATCTGCGCCACGGCGGTCGCCGACGCGCCCAACACGGAGATGTCTTTATCCTGTACCTTCACAGCATCTTTATTAAGGTCAATGCCCGCCACGCGCGAGATCAATTTTCGCGCCAGTTTCGCGTCAAGCTTGCTCGCCGCCTGCGTGCGAACGATCAATAGCAACGCGCCCATGGCAATCAAAACCGCACAAGCAAAGATTTTCCAACTAATTCTTTTACTCATAAAACTTATCCTGAAGACTCGAACGATCCGTCAAATCGCGCGGGCAATTATCGAATAATCTTTTGTCTCGACCAACAACTCTTTTCGCGTAATTTATGGAAGCCTTTTACGGCGCACAAGCAATGCGTAAATTATCGCCGCAGCGATGACGGCGAGGATAATGAGCAGGACGATAAAAACGGAAGCGCTGATGCCGCCAGCGTATGCTCCGATGCCGTCATTCACTTTGCTTTATCCCCTTCGGCTGATGGCAGTGGTTTACTGGAAAACTTTATGTGCCTGCTTTGCTGATAAGCATTCGCAGCATGATTTGTAGTTGCGCGGTGGTGAACGGCTTGGGGAGAAACACGACCGCACCGGCGGCGAAGCTATCGGAAGAGAGTTTCGGGTTTTGCTCGGCGGTCATCATCATCACAGGAATTTTCATCAAGCGCTTTTCCGTGCGCATAAAGCGGACGAGTTCCGGCCCCTGTATGTGCGGCATCATCACGTCGAAGATGCCCGCGATGAAATTAGAATCTTCCTGCAAAAGTTTGTAGGCTTCGCGCCCATCACGCGCGGGCACAACCTTGTAACCTTCTTTTTCGACAATCGCCGTGACGAGACGCAGAATCGCCGGATCATCGTCGGCGACAAGCACGCGTCGTGAGGCTTGAGCATCTGGTGGTGTGGACACGTCTCTATTTTTTCACTTTCAAAAATTTATCGCTAAAGATCAATTAAACTTCGGCGGCGCGATTGCTGTCTTCACCGTGCGCGACTAATTGTGCTGCAAGCTGTATCGCCGCCGTCAGGCTGGAATGTTCCGCGATGCCTTTGCCAGCAATATCGAAGGCTGTGCCGTGATCCACCGAAGTGCGTATGAACGGCAGACCGAGTGTGACGTTGACGGCCTCGCCAAACGACAAGCATTTGACGGGAATCATCGCCTGGTCATGGTAGCACGAAACGACTACATCGAACTCTCCGCGCGACGCACGCAGAAAAACCGTATCGGCAGAGAAAGGCCCACGCACGTCCATTTCGCCGCCCGCGCGACATTCTTCGACGGCAGGCATTATTTCCGATGCTTCCTCGACGCCGAAGAGTCCGCCTTCCGCGCCGTGCGGATTAAGCGCGGCGACGGCGATGCGCGGGCGCTCTATGCCCCAGCGTTTCAATTCACGATGAGCGAGTTTAGTAACGCGTACTAACCTATCTTTTTCGACCAACCGGATTGCTTCCGAAAGCGGCACGTGCGTTGACAAAAGCACGATGCGCAGATTAGAGGCGACAAACGCCATCGCATATTCTTCCGTGTTCGTTAGGTGCGCGAGAAATTCCGTGTGGCCGGGAAAACCGTAGCCGCCTAAAAAGAGCGCGCGTTTGTTGATCGGCGCGGTCGTCATCGCATCCAATTTTCCGGCGGCGCAGAGTTGTACGGCGGCCTCTATATATTCGGCGGCGGCCTTTCCAGCGCGTCCCGATTCAACGCCCGGTTCGATATGCCCGTTGATATTGTCCAGATGAAAAATAACGGGCGCGCGCAAATCGTCCGGCAGTTGCTCGTCGCTGCGCACAATGTCATAACCGCAATGTAGATCGAGCGTGCGCGCAGTGTGTGCGAGAAGCTGCGCATCGCCGATAATAACCGGGACACAGATTTTTAGAACATCTTCCTCCGCGATTGCTTTCAGAACGACTTCGGGGCCGATCCCCGCAGGGTCGCCCATCGTCACGCCGATGCGCGGCAACCTTCGTTTCGCGCGGTGTGTTCTGGCAGATGTATGTGGCGAAGACTCTGTCATGGACTCGCTCATCCTTGCCGAGCCGCAAAGTCTACAGGCGGCTATCCTTTATCGCAGCATATCAGCGCAAGCTTAAGATGTGGCGTCGGTTTCGCCGTCGCGGTCTTCCGCTTTGTACATGTATTTAACGTGCCGCTTGAGCACCAAAAGATTCGGCGCAGATTTGCGATTGATCTTAAACGCGCCGCGATCATACCACTCGATAGTGCCTTCGATCTCTTCGCCGTCCGAGAGCATGATGACCATCGGCGTGTGCGCGTCCATCTGCTTTTTGTAATAGTAGATTTCCGCGTTGGTTTCCGCGGGCGGCGGCGTTCGCTTGCGCATCTGCGTTGCCTCAGACGAGTGCGCAGCGGTGGCGGCATACGGCGGATTACTGCCGCCCGTGCTGCCGGCTGTGCGCTGGCTGTCGCTGCTGCTACTGCTTGCCACAGCAGGACGTTGTTGTTTCTGGATCACCACATCACGCTTCTTTTCTTTAACTTCTGCGAGCGTGGTTCTAATTAATTTACGGTTCACCGTTGTTTACTTAACCTCCAAAATAATTGAGCAAAGACCCGGCGCGAGTCCGCTGAGTTTCAAGTGCGCAGCACAGGCCGCTCTGAAAGACTTGCGTGCGCGGATAAATACGGGCAAAATTTGTTACCGCTCTCGTTGAATACGGCCATATCGAGGAGAGAAACGGCGCTTAACCCGTCATGGAATTTCCGGCAATGGGAATGCGCGACATGCTACACGACGAAGTGCAAAAAGGCAAAGGCCAGACGAGGTAAAATGGAAAAGCGTAAAAGCAAAAGCAAAGAAGCTGTGAAGCCTTCCGCTTTTGCCTTTACGCTTTATCTTCGACGGCAGTCGTTAATCCGCTTTTTTGCGTATAAAGGTCGGCACGTCCAGATCATCCGCGCGCGCCGTGCCTGTAATGGGACGCTGCTGTAAATCGTCGCCGGGCCGTTGCGCATAACGCGGCGGCGTGGACGGTAAAGCGGCGTTCGCGGCCATCGTCCCCAAATCAGCGATATCTTTATCAAAGCCTGTCGCGATCACGGTAATCTTCATTTCGTCGCGCAGAGTTTCGTCAATCACCGCGCCGAAGATAATGTTAGCATCATCGTCCGCCGCTTCGCGGATAATCGAGGAGGCTTCGTTGACTTCGTAAAGAGTCAGGTCAGAGCCGCCCGTAATATTGATAAGCACGCCCTTTGCGCCTTCGATAGTCGCTTCTTCAAGAAGCGGCGACGAAATAGCCTGCTGCGTCGCTTCCATCGCGCGATGTTCGCCGCTCGCGCGGCCAGCGCCCATCAGCGCGAGTCCCATGCCGGACATAATCGCTTTCACGTCGGCGAAATCCAGATTGATGAGGCCGGGCACGGTAATCAAATCAGAGATTCCCTGCACGGCTTGGCGCAACACATCGTCCGCGACTTTGAAAGAGTCTGCGAGCGAAACGCCGCGCTCAACCGTGTGCAGAAGACGCTCGTTCGGAATCGTAATCACCGTATCGACGGATTCGCGCAGTTCGCGCAAGCCCTGCTCGGCCTGCATCATCCGGCGCTTGCCTTCAAAGTGAAAAGGCTTGGTGACGACGGCGACCGTCAAAGCGTTCAATTCCGTCGCCAGCGAAGCGATGATCGGAGCCGCGCCCGTGCCCGTGCCGCCGCCGAGTCCTGTGGTCACAAACACCATGTCCGCGCCTTCGAGGACTTCGATAATCTTCTCCGTGTCTTCGAGCGCGGCGTCGCGCCCGACGAGCGGATTCGCGCCCGCACCGAGACCTTTCGTCAAGTGTCCGCCGAGTTGAATCTTAATCGGCGCACGCGAGCGTTTCAAGGCTTGCAAATCCGTGTTGGCGACGACGAACTCGATGCCTTCGAGACCGGCTTCGATCATGCGGTTAACGGCATTGCCGCCGCCGCCGCCGATGCCTATGACTTTAATGCGCGCTCCGGTAATCGGCGGATCGTCATCTATGAAAATATTAATGCCACTGCCCGGCTGACGGCCTTCCGGTGTCATATGTTTAAACATCCTCTCTTTGGCGTAGCTTTACGCATGTGAGCGAAAAAGCTGTCTTACATTTATATTGGGCTTGCTGCGCCGGCAACACCTATATATAGCGGACTACATCTTGTGCCAACTGGCGCGGCAGCATACAACAACTTGTCAAAAAATACTACTAAAACGATGCCGGAATTTTGAAACAAAATCAGTTAGCTTTCCGGTCTGCCCCCGTTTGACTGATCCGATGGCGCGTTGCTCGGCTGAAAGTGCGCGTTGTGCAACCAGCGCAAGACCGGAAGCAGCCGCCCACGCTGGCGTTTGCACGTCTTCAACAAGGCCACCAAAGCGATCTCTTTCCGGGTAGCCTAATCTCACGGGCGCGTCGAAGACCTGCTCGGCGATTTCCGCCATCCCGGAAAGCAAAGCGCCGCCGCCTGTCAACACAACGCCGCTCGACAACTGCCTCTCCCAACCTGACTCTCTAATTTCATCCGCCACCTGCATCAATACTTCTTCGGCGCGCGGCTGCAAAATATCGCACAGAATTTGTCTGGAGAGTTGGCGCGGCGGGCGGCCACCGACCGAAGGCACGTCAACCAACTCGCCGCGCTGCATCTCGTTCATGCTCATGCTCGAAGCGCAGCCGACGTTGCGTTTGATTCTTTCGGCTTCGGGAATCGGCGTGCGCAAACCAAACGCGATGTCGTTCGTAAAATGTGAACCGCCGACGGCGAACACAGCCGTGTGCTGCACCGCGCCGCGTTGATAAATGACCAGCCCAGTTGTTTCCGCACCGATGTCCACGAGCGCCGCGCCGAATTCTTTATCATCGTCGGTTAAAGTGGCTTCGGCGGCGGCAAGTTGTTCGAGCACCATGTCTGCGACGACCAACCCTGCGCGATTGACGGCATTGATGGCGTTTTGTCTGGCGGTGACGGGACTCGTCACGATGTGAACTTTGACGGCGAGGCGTGCGCCGATCATGCCGATTGGATCGTTGATGCCGTCTTGATCGTCAACGATAAATTCCTGCGGAAGGCGATCAACGATTTCGCGCCCGGCGGGAAGCTGAATCGCGCAGGCCGAATCAATCGCGCGCCGCACATCGTCCGGCGTAATTTCTCTGTCGCGCCCGGTAACGGCAACAATCGCCTGCCCGTTAAATCCCATGATGTGCGAGCCTGCGAGGTTGATCGTCACGTCTTCTGTTTCCAGCCCGCTCATTCTTTCGGCATCTTCGACGGCGCGCTTGATGCTCTCGACGGCTGCGTCCGGGTTGACGATGACGCCTTTGCGAAGCCCGCGCGCTTCCGCTTCACCGATGCCGACGATCTCCAGCACGCCGCCGTCACCGGGTTCGGCGACGATGCAAGTGACTCTGCTCGTTCCGATGTCGAGGCCGACTGTGTGCGCGGCGCGTTTAGCCATCAATATTTACCTCTCGAAACAATTCCCTTCATCCAACGCGGCGCGGGCGCGTCTCTATCTTCGCGTTGTTGGCGGCGCGTTTTTCCACATGCTTCTTTTTCTGCGGCACAGTTGCTTTCCGCGCGACGGACTGTGGTTTCGTTTCCGTCTTCGGCTTCGTTTCTTTCTTCGGACTCGTTTGTTTCTGTGCCTGCGCGTGGCGTTCGTTTGTTTGAGAATGTGCTGATGTTGCCTCTCCAACGCCGTCACCGGAGATTCCTTCCGCAGCGTTTGAAGTTTGCGACGCGCCGGAACGAAAGCCGACGATAACACGGCGTTCAAGCGTCGCATCAAGGTGCGTAATCGAACTGCCGCGCGCTGTGTGGCGTTGCTCATCGAGCACATCGAGCGCGGTTTTCAAACGCTTGCCGAAATCTTTTGCGCCGAGCCGCACTTCGATCTCCGCATCGTCGCCCGCAAGCTGCGCACGCACATCGCGCACATCACTCAAATTTACTTCGCTAATACGCTTGCTTAAACTCAAACCTTCCCACTCGCGCGCCATCTCAAGATACTTTTGCATTCGCTCGCGGTTGCCTGCGCGCGCCGCTTCACCGTTTCCTTCGTCAAGCCCTGCGATAAAGAAGTCCGGCATTCGATCCGCCGGAGAATACGCTCCGAGCATCACCGCGTCGTCATCCGTCCAGACGAGCCGTCCTGCGCCTGTGCGTACAACGGCGCGCGGTTCCCTTTCCGTCACGCGCACGCGCAACCCATCCGGCAACACGCGCGACACGATGGCGCTTCGCACCCACGACAATTTTTCAACGTCGGCGCTAATTTCATTTAAGTCTGCACGCCAGACACCTGTCCGCGAAGCGGCGCGTCGCACAACTGTTTTAATTTGATCTTCCGACGCGCGCGACGCGCCGCCGACATCTACCGCGCGCAATTGAAAGAACGAAGCTGAGGCCGCCGCGCGGTAGCCGGAGAAAAGAATCACGCCAATGACGATTGCAAGCAGTATTTTTCCGGCGAGCGGAGCATAGGCAAGTACCGCACTCAAGCCGCTTTCGGGTTCACGACGCGCACTTGCTTTACCCGCACGCTCGCGCCGCGCAGGATTCTGCACGATGCCGCCCGCGCTGCGCCCTTTATTCGCAGAGGCGTTTCGCCCCGAACCTGAAACGCTTGCTCCGCCTGCGCGTGGTGTAATGACTTGTTCTCTCAATGCCGCTCTTCCCTTTCATCACCCGAAGCTAAACTCTGTGCTTCGTCCATTGCTTCAGCGCGCCACAATTCGACTTCATACTCCAACTCGAAACCATGCTCGCGCCGCACGCGTTCTCTGATCTCTTCGGCGAGCGCCAAAGCGTCCGCTGCACGCGCGTCTTCGCCCTCCGTGACAATAAAATTTGCGTGAACAAGGGAAACAACTGCGCCGCCGCGCCGCGCGCCCTTCATGCCCATTTCGTCAATCATTTTTCCCGTCCCGATAATGCTTCCCGGCGGATTCTTAAAAAAACATCCGGCGCTACGTGAACCATGTGGTTGTGTCGCCAGACGTTGGCGCTTGGCTTCATCCATGCGCTCTTTAATCTTCGCTGGATCATCCGGCACTAGTCGCAATGTCGCGCCGAGCAACAACTCGCCTTCACGAAAAGACGTATGTCTGTAATCCCATCTCACTTCGCTTCCCGCGACTTCCACCACTCTTCCTTCGCGCGCGACACGCACCGTCTCTGTCACAGTGCCGATCTCATGTCCGTAAGCGCCCGCGTTCATCCACAACGCGCCGCCCACCGTTCCCGGAATGCCGCCCAAGCCTTCGATGCCCGACAATCCGCTGCGCGCCGCGTCAACGCACAAGCGCGGCAAACTGTAACCCGCGCTGACACTCACGCGCTCACCATCGAATTGCACTTCGCCCTTCAAATCTTTCAAACTCACGACGACGTAGTGATGATCCGCGTCGTCTGCCAGCACGTTGCTCCCGGAACCGAGCGCGCGCCATCCGATTCCTGCTTCGTCAAGCGCGTGAACGACTGCTGCCGCTTCATCTTCCGTGCGCGGCGAAATCACCCAATCAATTGCGCCGCCGACGCGCAAGCTCGTTAGTTCCGCAAATCGCCGCCCGCGTTCGGCGCGCACATTCAACTCCGCGATGATTCTTTCGATCAATGCATCGCGTGCCTGCAAACTTAACTCGCTTGTCGTTTCGCCCACTAATTTATTTCGCTCAGTACTTTATACTGACTTTCAAACGAGCACTTCCTTTATCTGCGCGCTACCCGAAACCGTATCTCGTTCTCGCAAGTAATCGAGCAACTGATCGCCCGCGCGATAAACAGGCCCCGCGCCGAGTGTGATAACTAAATCTCCATCCTGCACTTGATCCCGCAAAACATTTGCCGATTCATCGAGCGCGCCGATGTAATGCGCGTTCTTGTGCCCGAAAAGTTTGATCGCCTCTGTTAACGATTCGCTCGTGATGCCTTCTATCGGGTCTTCGCTCGCGGCATAAATGTCCGTCACAAAAAGCGCGTCGGCGTTATTAAAAGAGCGCGCGAATTCTTCCATTTGATCGCGCGTGCGCGTGTAGCGATGCGGTTGAAAAAGCACGACGATGCGGCGTCCGTTTGAGCCGATCTTCGCCGCCGCGAGCGTCGCTTTGATTTCTGTCGGGTGATGACCGTAATCATCAACGATCATTACGCCCGCCGCTTCGCCCTTGAACTGAAAACGCCTGTCCGCATTCGTAAAGTCGCCGAGCGCTCCGGCGATTACTGCAAACGGCACTTCCAACTCGAAGCCGACGGCAATCGCCGCCAGCGCATTGTAAACGTTATGCAAACCCGGCACGCGCAAACGAACATCGCCCGCCACATCATTACCACGCCACACTGTAAAGCTCGATCCGAACTCTTGATCGAAATGTATACCATGCGCCGAAACGTCCGCCTGCGCGCTCAAGCCGTAAGTAATGCGGCGGCGCTCGACGTGCGGAATGACGGCTTGCACATGCGGATCGTCAAGACACAGAATTGATGCGCCGTAGAACGGAACTTTATTAACAAAATTCTTGAAGCAATCGCGCACGTCGTTCATGTCTTTGTAATAATCCATGTGCTCACGATCAATATTTGTCACGACCGCAATCGTCGGCGATAGCATCAGAAACGAGCGATCACTTTCATCCGCTTCGACTACTAACAAATCGCTTTTGCCTAAACGGGCGTTTGATCCCAAAGCACCGACGACGCCGCCCACAACAACCGTCGGATCAAGATTCGCGCGTTGCAAAACCGTCGCCACCATCGAAGTCGTTGAAGTCTTGCCGTGCGAGCCTGCGATTGCCACCGAATAAGGTTTGAGCCGCATCAACTCCGCGAGCATCTCTGCGCGTGGAATGACAGGAATCGAACGCCGTCTCGCTTCGACGATCTCCGGGTTATCATCGCGCACCGCCGTCGAACGAACGACCACGTGTGCGTCAGTAATATTCTCCGCATGGTGGCCTTCAAAAAACTCGACGCCGAGTTTCTGCAAACGCTCTGTTACGCTCGACACCTTCGCGTCCGAACCAGACACGCGAAAGCCTAAGTTGGCGAGCACCTCCGCGATGCCGCTCATCCCTATGCCGCCGATGCCGACGAAGTGAACGTGTTGAATGCGACGAAACATTTCTTTGAGTTTGCAGTTATCAGTTTTGAGTTTTCAGTTGCAATATCTTCCACTATGCGCGCATCCTGCCGCGTCCACTCATTGCTTGACGGCAAATCTAAAAACTGGAAACTGATTACTGTTTGATCATCCCTTCCATTAGATTGACTGCTGCCTGCGCCGCATCGCCGCGCGCGAGTTTGCGGCTTGATTCTTCCATGTGCGTGAGCGCGTCGGGCACGTTGATTAAGTCCGCAAGTTCTGTGGCGAGGCGTTCGCCCGTCAAGTCGCTCTGTAAAATCATGCGCGCGGCTCCTGCTGTCGAAAGCGCTTCGGCGTTTTTGCGCTGGTGATCGTCCGCCGCCAAAGGAAACGGAACCATGATCGCCGCCTTGCCCGCCGCGACGAGTTCCGCGCACGTCGTCGCTCCGGCACGCGAGATAATCAAATCGCTCGCGGCAAACGCACGCATCATGTCATCTATATAACGACGCACATCGGCGTTCTCTGTCCAACCCGCGCGCTCATAGCCCGCCAGCACTTTTTCGTAATCCGCTTCGCCCGTCTGATGCGTAAAATGCAGCACGCTTTTGTGCGCGGCGAGATGCGTTAGCGCGTCAATGATCGCGCTATTGATCGCACGCGCGCCCTGCGAGCCGCCGAAGACGAGTACAGAGAAACGTGAAGCATCGCGCGACTTTGCCGGAATGTCAAAGAACTCGCGGCGGACAGGATTTCCCGTCACCACAGCCTTGCCGCGAAAGTATGGAACAGCCGCTTCAAACGAGACGGCGGCGCGTGTCACAAAGCGCGCCAGCACTCGATTCGTCCAACCCGGCAGCGCGTTCGATTCCATCGCCAGCGTCGGCACATTCATTAGCGAAGCAGTCAAAAGAACGGGGCCGGAAACGTAGCCGCCCGCGCCGACGACAACATCCGGGCGAAACTCTTTTATCAAACCGCGCGCCGCCAGAAAACTTTTCGGCAGCAACAACATTCCGCGCACGCGCGCCAGCATTTCAACATTCTTCAGTCCCGCGCTTTCAATGAGCGAAAGTTGGAAACCGCCCTGCGGCACTAAACGTGTTTCCAATCCGCGCGCCGTGCCGACAAATCGCACTTCCGATTTCGGATCACGACGCATCACTTCTTTTGCCACCGCGATGCCCGGATAAATGTGCCCGCCCGTGCCTCCGGCGGCGATCAAAACGCGCATTCCTAAAAGCCACGTCTCTCGATGCCGCGCACGAATGACGGCGCCACAGCACGATTATCTGCGAAAGCGTGCGTTGTCATCGTCGAAGCTGTTGCTCTCGCCCGCGCCGTTGCGTTTCGCGTTGTTGCGGCAATCGCGCGGCGTCGCTTATCGCCTTTCGCTTCATCACCCGATTGCGATGCCGTAACGCTCGCACTTCCGTACTGCGAAATATTCAACAGTATACCCGCCGCGATGAGCGTCGGCACAAGCGATGATCCACCGGCGGAAATAAACGGCAACGGAATACCCTTCGTCGGCACGAGCGACAACACGACGCTAATATTAAAGAGCGCCTGCGCGACAATGCCCGTGACTAATCCAATACCAAGCAGCATTCCGAATCTATCCGGCGCACGAAGCGCAGCGCGCAAACCACGCCACAAAAGAAGCGCGAACATCGCAACTACCGTCAACGCGCCGAACAAGCCCAACTCTTCGCCGATCACCGCGAAGATAAAATCCGAATGCGCGAAGGGAAGAAAAAACATCTTTTGCTTTCCCTGCGCAAAACCGAGTCCATCAAGCCCGCCTGAACCGACCGCAATCAGCGATTGCACCACTTGAAAACCTTTGTCTCGCGGGTCTTGCCAGGGGTCTAAAAAAGTAATCATGCGCCGCATACGCCAAGGCACAAAGACCAGCATCGCAACGACGCCCACGAGTGCCGGAACCGCCGCGACTCCTAAATGCGACAAACGCACGCCCGCCGTGTAACACACCACCGCACAGATTACCGCGAGCATCAAGGCCGTTCCCAAATCCGGCTCTGCAACGATCAGTAATGCAAGCACGCCCGTTACTGCGATGCACGGCACGAACGTCCAACGAAAAAGATGTTCTTCGCCCGCGCGCTTCTCCAGAAAGTAAGCGAGAAAAATCGTCAACGCGAGTTTTGATAACTCCGACGGCTGCACGGAAACGCCCGGCAATCTGATCCAACGATGCGCGCCGTTCGTGCGGTGAAACGCAAAGACGGATGCCAGCAGCACAGCCGTCACAACGAGCAAACCGTAAACAATTCTGCGGTCGCGCAATCGCCCGTAATCAAAGTGCATCGCCGCGAGCATCGCCGCGAAACCCAAGACCGTCCACAACGCCTGCTTCAAAACGTAATAATACTGATTGCCTTCCTCCTGCATTGCGATGATTGCCGACGCGCTATAAACCATCACGATGCCGAAGAGCGTCAGCCCCGCCGTCGCCGCGAACAACCATCTATCTGCCTGTAACTTTCGAGACATAAAAATTAGTAGTCAGGAGTCAGAAATCAGAATGAAGACAAACAAATGATCTTGCTCTTATGCTATCTCCTGATTTCTGACTCCTGACTTCTTCAGTTTCATCACTTCTTCCTTGAACGCTTCGCCGCGATGCTCGAAGCTGCGGAACATATCGAAGCTAGCGCAAGCGGGCGCGAGCAGCACAGTGTCGCCGGATTCGGCGGCGTGGAATGCACGGCGAACGGCGTCAGGCATATCGCTTGCCCGCTCGCTCTCGGCATCATCTTTTAATTCCCACTTGATTGTTTCAGCGTCTTCGCCGATCAAAATCAACTTTCGGACTTTCTCGCGGATAAGCGGCGCGAGCGGCGCATACGGCGCGCGTTTGCCGCGTCCGCCTAAGATCAAAACAATCTTTCCTTCGTCTTCGGCGAAAGCTTCGAGCGCCTTGAGCGTCGCGTCCACGCTCGTCGCTTTTGAATCGTTATAAAACGTTATGCCGTCAATCAACGCAATTTGTTCAAGGCGATGTTCGACGGGACGAAAGCTACTGATCGTTTCGCGCATCGAATCCGGCGCGCAGCCTGCCGCGAGACCTGCGGCGAGCGCGGCCAAAACATTTTCGACGTTGTGACGCCCGCGCAAGTGCATTTCATCACGCGTCAACAAAGTGCGTTCGCCGTCACTGGTGCGCGACACAAGGTCGCCGTGTTCGTTTCTGAGAAGCAAGCCTTCCTCCAATTCGCGTTGCACGCTGAACCACACGACGTGCGCCCGCAGCCCTTGCGCCCATGTCGCCGTTGTTTCGTCGTCCGCGTTCAAAATCGCCACATCCTCCGGCGTTTGATTGCGAAAGATACGGTGCTTGGCCGCCGCGTAATCCGAAAATAGTTCGTAGCGATCCATGTGATTCGGCGTGACGTTCAAACACACGGCGATTTGCGGATGAAAATCCACAATCGTCTCCAACTGAAAACTTGAAAGTTCCGCCACCGTCCAACCATCCTCGCGCGAAGATTCGACTAAAGAGATGAGCGGCGTCCCGATGTTGCCGCCGACCTGCACATTGAGTTTCGCACCCTTTAATAACTCTCCAATCAACGTTGTCGTCGTCGTCTTGCCGTTCGTTCCAGTGATACCGATAATGCGCCCGCGCAAAAATCTGTAAGCGAGTTCAACTTCGCCGATGACTTCTGCGCCCGCGCGTTCGGCATACCGCGCCGGAATACTCTTCGTCGGCACGCCCGGACTAAGCACTACCAGATCAAGTTGATCGAGCAACCACGACGGCGCATCGCCCGCGATAAGCCCGACACCATTTGCTTTCAACTCCAGCGCATCACTTGACCATTCTTCAAGCGGCTTTCGATCATTGAGCGCGACAACCGCGCCACGCGCTGCTAAAAATCTCGCGCACGCAATGCCGCTGCGCGCCGCGCCGATCACCAAAACTTTCTTGCCTGCAATTTCCACAACATAAAGCAGTTTTGAGTTTTCGGTTTTCAGTTTTCAGTAGATAAGGCGGTAGCTCTGTGCTGCAAACTCTAAACTAAAGATTGTACTGAAAACTCAAAACTAAAAACTGAAAACTGTTTCCTCACCGCAATTTCAGCGTCGAGAGACTCAACAACGCAAACAGTATGGCGATAATTAAAAAGCGAAACACGACTTTCGATTCGCGCCAGCCGGACAACTCGAAATGGTGATGTAGCGGCGTCATCTTAAAGAGCCTGCGTCCAGTCCCGCTACTTCGCTTCGTCATCTTGAAAAACCCGACCTGCAACATCACAGACAAGGCTTCGATAACAAACACGCCGCCGACCATCAGCAGCATAAATTCCAACTTGGTGAGCACGCCGATGGTTCCAATCGCGCCACCGATAGCGAGGCTTCCCACATCGCCCATAAAAACTTCTGCGGGCGGCGCGTTGTACCACAAGAACCCTAAACTCGCGCCCGCCATCGCGCCGCAAAAGACTGTTAGCTCCGCAACCTCCGGGCGATGCACGAGTCCCAGATAACCCGCAAAGCGCGCATCGCCGATAATGTAAGTGAACGCCGTCAGCGCCGCCATCGCAATAAACGTGATGCTGATGGCGAGGCCGTCCAACCCGTCCGTTAAATTCACAGCGTTCGATGAGCCGAGCAAAACCACAATGGCGACTATTAGATAAAGCCAAGGGCCGATGTAGCTAATGCTACGCAAAGGGTCTTGCTCCGCCGTCGCTTTGAAAAACGGAATGTTAACGTTCCACGCATAGTTCGTGAAAAAGTAAAGCACAGCCCAGACGCCGAGCGCGATCAAAAATTGATACAGCAATTTCTTTTTGCCCGTTAGCCCGAGACTCTGCTTCCTCGCCATCTTCGTGTAATCGTCGAAGAAACCGATCAGCGCGAATCCGGCTGTCGCAATCATCACGATCCATACATAAAGACTGTCGAGCCGCGCCCACAACAGCGTCGAAAGAAGAACGGAACTGATAATCAGCACGCCGCCCATCGTTGGCGTGCCGCGCTTTGCCATGTGCGCCTGCGGCCCTTCTTCGCGAATCTGCTGCCCGACGTTCCAACCGCGCAACGCACGTATTACGCGCCCACCGAACACCAAAGAGATCAAGAGCGCCGTGACCGAAGCATACGCTGTACGAAACGTCACGTACTGAAAGACGTTCAGCGCCTTGACGAGATACGATTCACCATCTTTGAGATGGTTGTAAAGTAACTCGTAAAAGATGTAATAGATCATCTTGTTCAGCGTCGAATCGGTGAAACAGTATTCAGTAGTCAGAAGTCAGTAGTCAGAATAGAGGCAAGCGTGAATGCGACGATTTCGCATGTTTGTATTGGTGTCTTCATTCTGACTTCTATCTCCCGACTTATTCTTTCACTCCCGCTCGTCTTCGCCCGTTATTGGAAATCGCTCGCGCAAGTGCGCCACGATTTTATCCATACGCACGCCGCGCGATCCCTTCACCAATATTAGATCGCCTTCGCGCATTTCCTTTTCGAGAGCAGCTGCTGCGTCATCCGCGCTTTCAAAGAACTTCACATCTGCGGCGCTCATGCCAGCTTCGCGCGCCGCTTCCATCAACTCGCGCGCCATTCCGCGCACGCCCCACAACACATCAATTCCGGCACGTGCGATAGTCCTCCCCGCTTCCCTGTGCATTGCGGCGCTGTCCGGCCCAAGCTCAAGCATTTCTCCCGCGATCACCCAACGCCGCGCGCTTCCTGCGCCGCCCTCTGCGATTGTTCGCACCATGCTCAGAAGCGAACGCGGATTCGAGTTATACGAATCATCCACGACGGTGAACCCGGCAGCGAAATCAATTACTTCACCGCGCATGTGCGGCGAAACAGCAGTCTTGAGAGCGCGCGCTATTTCTTCCGGCGCAATCTCAAAGACGTTGGCGACGGCGGCGGCGGCGAGCGCGTTCATCAGATTATGTTGTCCCGGCATAGACAATTGAGCGCGTGTCTCTCCGAGCGGCGTGCGCAAATTGAAAGTGAACTGTCCGAAATGCGACGCATCAATTTCCGTAGCGGTCACGTCCGCTTTGTTCTCAAGGCCGAACGTCACGACGCGCCCTTTGTGTTTGTCGCGCATCCGAAGCACAAGTTCGTCGTCGGCATTAAGCACTGCGACGCCGTCAGCTTTCATGTTTGTGACGAGGTCACATTTCTCTTCTGCGATGGCTTCGAGCGATCCTAAGTATTCTAAATGCACGGGCGCAACGAGCAGCTCAACGCCAATTTCCGGCGGCGTGATTTGGCAGAGCCGCGCAATCTCGCCACGCGAGGACATGCCCATTTCAAGCACTGCGACATCGTAATCGTCAGGCGTGCGCCCGTCGCTCACCATTTGTAGAACAGAGAGCGGTAGGCCGAGACCGTTATTGTAATTGCGCTCGCTTTTCAAAACTCTGTGTCCGGCAATCGAAAGCACGTGCGCTGTCAAATCCTTCGTCGTCGTTTTCCCTGCGCTGCCCGTGATGCCTATGACGGGACGTGCCCACTCTTCGTAAACTTTATGCGCGAGTTGCTGCAACGCGGCGATCACGTCGTCAACCAGCAGCAGGCGTTCACGCAAACCTTCAAGCTGCGCATCGCCTTCGACGCGGCTGCGACGCGCGACTGCCGCGATTGCGCCGCTTTGCAAGGCTTCATCAATGAAGGCGTGCGAATCCGCGAACATACCGTTAAAACCCGCGCGCGTATAATCTTCTTGCATTAAAGCGAAGAATAGTTCGCCCGCCTCAATCGAACGCGAGTCGAGCGAGAAACCCTTGATCTCGCCGTCAAGCACGCCTGCCTGCACCGCCGCGACGGAAGCATCCATTAACATTGCTGCCGTCTTCACCTTCACCTTTTTTGGACACCTCTATGCTCATGCCACTCTGCGCGCGCATTGTTGCAGCTTTGATAATCTTGCTTGCCCGCGTTCAATTTGTCAGGAGAGGATTCAAGCGCCGGTGTTGATCCGCCCGTTGCTCTTTTCGTAGTGCGTTCGCGACGCAAACGCGCACGGCACGCGGCGATGCCGTATCTGTTTTCTTTGCACGCGGTCTGGTTTTCCGCGCACTCGTTTTTATGATCCGTCTTTACTATCATTTTGATTCGATTGAACTCGCGCCGCCGATCAGCGACATTCGTCAACCGCCTTCATTCGCTTCGCTTAAAATCAACACGCACAGTTTGCCCTGCGTCGAGTTCTGCGCCGGGCGCAGGATTCTGGCGCAACGCACGTCCTTCGCCGCGCGCTTCCAATTGCAAACCAAGCTCTGCACAAACGCGCGCTGCATCGCGCACGCTATGCCCCGCAAGGTCTGGCATCAATACCGCGCGCTTTGTCGAAGCCGCGTAAACTATTTCGTTGACGTTCGCGTTCGGCGACTCGGAGACTTGCGGCAACGTCGCTTGCCTCGCTTCCGCTTCGCGCTGTAATTCTTCGCGCGCCTGCGCCATCGCTTGGGCGGCGCGCGGCGACATCGCAACGAGATTCTGCGTAGCGGACGTTGGCTTCAAGTCCGTGTCCGGCGCGATGTTCAAATCCGGCAGAATGCCTTCGGCGATTTCCCGAAACACGGGCGCGGCCACATCGCCGCCGTGATACGAGCCGATTGGTTCATCCACAACGACAATGATTACCACCGCCGGATTTTCGACGGGCGCAAAGCCAACAAACGAGCCTATGTATTTCGTTTTCGAGTAAGCGTGCGTCTGCGGATCAATTTTCTGCGCCGTGCCGGTTTTGCCCGCCGCCGTGTAACCGTTCAACTGCGCTTGCTTCGCCGTGCCGTTTAAGGTTACGCCTTCAAGCATTCCGCGCAGTGCTTTCGCCGTTTCCGCGCTTACCACGCGATGCGCTTCCGGCGTTGTTTGAAATACGGTTGAGCCGTCCTGCGCGCGAAGCTCACGCACGAGATGCGGCGCGACACGCACGCCGTCATTAGCGAGCGCGCCGAACGCCGCCGCCATCTGCAAAGGCGTCACGCCGACTTCCTGACCAATCGCGATTGATCCCATCGAACTCGGTTGCCAGCGCGCCACAGGACGCACGAGTCCGGCTGTTTCTCCCGGCAGTTCAACGCCCGTGCGCGCACCGAAACCGAAGCGCTTGATAAAGTCGTACATCGAAGCGTCGCCGACGCGCAGTCCTAACTTGATCGCCGCGACGTTGCTTGATTTCGCCAGCGCATCCGTCAAAGTCAAAGTGCCGAACGGTTTGTGATCGTGAACTAAGCGTCCGGCGACGGTGATCGCACCCATCTGGCAATCAATCTTGTCTTCGGGCTTCGCTAATCCTTTTTCGATAGCGGCGGAGTAAGCAACAATCTTGAAGGTCGAACCCGGTTCGTAAATATTTTGCAGCGCGCCGTTCACGCGTGACTGTGGTTGCACTGTGCGCGCGTCGTTCGGATCAAAGTTCGGCGCATTGGCGAGCGCAAGCACGTCGCCCGTGTGCGGATCAAGCACGATGGCGGTAGCGTTTTTCGCGTGCGTGCGTTCCAGCACCGAAGCGAGCGCCGTTTCCGTGCGGTACTGAATCATTTGATCGATGGTCAGCACGACGGTCTGACCCGGAATTGAGTGCGCTTCAAAGCTCTGGTAAGAGCGGCGATGAGCATCCGTTTCAACGAAGACGTGACCCGCTTCGCCGCGTATGCGCTCGTTGTAAAACTGCTCGACGCCGCCTAAACCTGTTTCATCCATTCCGACAAAACCGAGCACATGCGAGGCCAGCGCGCCGTTCGGATAAAAGCGTTTCGGCTCGGGCAAAGAATAGATGCCCGGCAATTCGAGCGCGCGGATTTTTTCGGCCTGTTCCGCGTCCAACTTGCGCGCGATCCAGGCGAACTTTCGGTTGGCGCTTTGTGCTTCTGTCAGACGCGCCGATAAAGCATTCGCGTCGAGATTTGCAAGCGGAGCAAGTCGTTTGGCGGCGTCATCAACATCTTTAATTTCTGTTGGGACGGCGAAAAAGGATTCCGTTTCGATGCTGCGCGCAAGGTCTCGCCCGGCGCGGTCAACCACGAGTCCACGCAAAGGACTTGTTTCGGCGACGCCCTGTTGCTGCGCACGCGCCCTCGCCTTCAGCCATTCGTGTTGCGCTGCCTGCAAATAAACGAGTCGCGCACCGATGACGAACATCCAGCACACGAGCACGCAGGCAATGACGAGCGCGCGCCGACGCGAAAAATCAGGACGTGCTTTCGATGTGGCGATGGAACGTGCGGGCATCTTTCGTTGAATGCGCTTTCTCTACTGAATATTACGTGCGGCGTCAGGTTGTTCGCGTCGAAGCCTGCGCGACCGCTTAAAGATGGAATGCTAATGACGTAACGCTGCGTGGGAGAAAACGCGCGCCGATGACGTTACCGTTTACCGCAAATGTTTATCAACAGTCTTTCAGCCCTTCTCATTAACGACGGAACGCGGCGGAAGCATTAACGAACGCCGTTGAAGTGTGCGGCAAACTTCGCTCGACTTTCTGCGCGCCGTCGATCTGCGCGGCCAATGCGGGCTGCATTCCGATTTCGCGCGCCGCCCGTTCGAGTCTTGTCGGAGTCGCTGCTTGTTCACGCGCCAATAGCAGCGTCGCCTGTTGCTCAAGCAAGCGCGTGCGTTCACGCCGTAACTGCTCGCTTTGATAGCCGTAGTGCACGGCTGCGAAGTGTCTTTCCGCTGCGAAGACAAAACCGCCCGCCAGCATAAGTCCACACAACAGCAAGGTCAGCAGTCGCACGAGAGCAGTTTTGTCACGCTCACGATGAATCGCGTTGTTTAGCTGATTCGGGGGTAATCTTCTCATCACTTGTATTCTCCGGCCTTAAACGATCTAACATTGCTCAGCGAGGCTGGGCGTCGGGGCAGGTATCAAGACAATTTCAAACAATTCAGAGCGAGCGTAACGCTGCGGCAATTAAACTCACTTTGAACTAAAGGAACTTACGATTCCTTAAATTCTTCGTTCTCAATCTAACCGTCTTCAAATTCGTCTTCTCTAAGCTTGCCGCTTTCAAGATCGCTGCTTTCAAGTTTGCGGTAGGCGCGCAACTTGGCACTGCGCGCGCGCGGATTCTCCTCAATCTCCATTTCATCCGGCGCAAGTGGACGGCGCGTTAAAATCTCTACGGCATGTCGCGCTCCACATGCGCAAATAGGAGACAGACGCGGCGGGCATTCACAATATCCCGCCAGACGGCGCAACGTGTGTTTGACAATGCGATCCTCAAGCGAATGAAAACTGATCGCGCAAAACCGTCCGCCGGGAATTAAAAGATCAATCGCCGTTTCAATGAACGCGGCTAAGTTTTCAAGTTCATCATTGACGGCGATGCGCAGTGCTTGAAACGTGCGCGTCGCGGGATGCACGCCGTGCTCGCTTTTCCCACGCGCCCCGTAAGCGCGCGCCACAAGCTCTGCCAATTCCATCGTCGTTTTAATCGGCTGTCCGGCCTCGCGCTTTTCAACGATCCAACGTGCGATGCGACGCGAGCGCCGCTCCTCGCCGTATTCATAAATGATGCGCGCGATTTCTTCTTCCGGCAGACGTTCAAGCAACGCGGCAGCCGTTTCCTCATCACCCAACGCATTCATACGCATATCAAGTGGCGCATCGTGCCGGAAACTAAAACCACGCGTCGCCGTATCAAGTTGCAAAGAGGAAACACCGAGATCAATTAGCACGCCGCTCACTTCGCTTGCCTTCGCATCGTGCAAGACACGCGCGATGTCTTGAAAGTTCGCGTGCGCTCCCGTGAAGCGCGAACCGAAACGTGCCAGACGATTCATTGCATAAGCCAATGCTTCGCGGTCACGATCAATCCCTATGACGCGTGCTTCATCTGAGGCTTCGAGAATCGCCTCGCTGTGGCCGCCAAGCCCGAGCGTGCCGTCAACAAAAAGGCCGCCGCGTTCCGGCGCGAGTAAACGAATCGCTTCCTTTAGCAACACAGGACGGTGGGGCGCGCCCATGCCCCCCATAAGCGCAGCAGTCATCACCACCGCCCTGTGAACTTGTTCAAAGAACAAAAAACCGTGAATCGCAAATCATCTACTATTAACAACTGAAACATGGCAGCAAATTCCATCCACTATTTGCCTGTTCGCCGTTGACGGACTCAAATACCAAGGCTGGCAATTGCCGCTTCGTCGGCTTCCGTGTATGGGTCGGAAATGAGCCGCTGCTGAAATTTCTCCAACTCCCAGACTTCCATATACGTCAGGTAACCGAGCACTGCGACTTCGCCGATGACGCCCGCCTCTTTGCGCAAAAGCGGGTGAATGAGTATGCGTCCCTGTCCATCCATCGTCGTTTGCTGGCCGTAATAATTTGTGCGGTCGAGAAATTTCCGGCGTGCCGTGTCCATCGAAGGCAATAGTGCGAGCCGGGTCTCAATCGCTTCCCATTCCGGCAAGGAGTAAATCCGTGCGCTTTCTCCCGTCAGACTCGTCACGTAAAATTCGCCGCCGTGCTTTTCCTCGATCATCCGGCGAAACGATGTCGGCACTTTGAGTCGTCCCTTAGAATCAATGTGCGCCGTGTAATTTCCTCGCAACATAGGGTTTGTCCGGCTGCTCTGGGAAGCCTGCTGCTTAAACCTTAGAGTAAAGCTTTAACCTTTGACTCCAAGCTTATCAGTAAAGCCCACTTCCAGCCACTTTTTACCACCTGCTGCGCATACTACGCCCGTCTTTGAAGCCATGTCAAGAAGAAAAACAGTGTCGAACAAAAGAATGTTAAGCACGATTTGGTGTAGCGGTTAAAACTATGCCAACAAACTAAAATCCCTGCACAGAACAAATTTAAGGGTGACGGCGAAAAGCTCGGGCAAAAGCTTGACTCAAGCAGTTTCATACTTTCATTTTATGCCCTTCGCCTTCCGCCTTTTCACAGCATACTGTATAGTGGCGCGCCGTGTGAGTTCCCAAGTTCTAGTCGTAGATTCATGGCAGAAGGCAGACTCAGTGTAGATGGGTGCTGGCGGATTGTTCCTCTTTGGCGTGCTGGCGGCGCTGGCAAATTTATTGGGCGGAATGTTGCTCGCCTCCAAGGTAGCGCAGCGCCTCGATCAACGCTTTCTCAAATATCTCATCGCACTCGGTGCGGGCTTTATGCTCGCGGCCATTTTTATCGAGATTCTGCCGGAAACCATTGCCATCTGGGTAAGCGGACACACGATTGATACAGCGGCGCAAAGCGTGATGGGCGCGATGACGTTGCTTCTCGCGGGGTATCTATTAATACAACTTTTCGAGCACACCATCGCGCCGCATTTTCACTTCGGCGCGGAAACGCACCCGGAACATGTGTTGCGCCCGTCGGCTGCGTACACGGCAATCGGCGGCCTCGTCATACATAGTTTTTTCGACGGCGTTTCGATTGCTGCCGCCTTTCTCGTCAATTACAAAGTGGGCTTGCTCGTCTTCGTCGCGATCCTGCTCCACAAAGTGCCGGAAGGATTTACCGTCGCCTCGATCATGCTTGCCTCCGGGCGTTCGGCGAGACGCGCTCTCGTGGCAACGCTAACGGTTGGCGCGGCGACTTTTGCGGGCGTCGTCAGTGTCGCGCTGTTGCAAACAAAAGTTGGTACGCTTGTCGCTTACGCGTTGCCCTTCTCTGCTGGCGTGACGCTTTATGTCGCCGCGAGTGATTTGATACCGGAAGTCAATCACAAAGAAGAAAAGAACCCTGTGGTCTCAATCGTCGTATTTGTTGGTGTCGCGCTTTTTTATTTACTGCATCGTTTAATCGAAGGATAAAGCACGTTATGCCCGTTAAACATTTGAAGGGATGGCATCAGGCTTAGCCTTCACGTGTTAAGGATTTTGCTGGCGAGGCATCTGTTGGTATGATTGAAAAGTTGAAACGACATAATAATCTTACATACGCATGTCTGGCGGCGTCGCTGCTCACAGTTTGTTTGCTCGCCGTGAACGCGCAGGCGCAGACCACACCATCGCTGCTTCCGCCACCTACTGGTTACGTCAACGATTACGCGAACGTGATTGATCCGGCAACGAAGCAGCAGTTGGAAACGATTCTCGATAATTTAGATAAACGCGCTAACATAGAATTTTCGGTAGTCACTGTTAAGACCACCGGCGACAAAGATATTTTTGATTATTCGCTGGCAGTGATGCGCGGCTGGGGCATCGGCTCAAAAGACAAGGGCGGTGTGCTTTTGATGGTGGCGACAGATGACCATAAATATTTCACACAGGTAAGCCGCCACCTCGAAGGAGATTTACCTGACGGGCCTGTGGGTGAGATTGAACGTCGTTACCTGCCCGGCCCATTTCGTCAGGGGCACTATGGCGAAGGCATTACGGCGGCGGTGCAGGCCTTCGTCGCAACCCTTGCAGAGAAGCGTGGTTTCAGTGTTGAAGGCATCGATCAAAGTTACGCTTACCGCGCGGCTCCGGCGCGAACCGGCCGAGCGGGGCGGGGCGGGATTTCTCCTTGTATGATTATTTTTATCATCGTCATCGTTCTAATTTTCTTACTGTCGAGTCGCGGTCGTGGCGGCGGTGGCGGTGGTTGTTTGAATTTGTTATTGCTCAATTCCCTCTTGAACAGCGGTAGAGGTTCCGGCGGGTGGGGCGGCGGTGATTTCGGCGGCGGCGGATGGGGCGGCGGAGGAGGATTCGGCGGCTTCAGCGGCGGCGGCGGTGATGCTGGCGGCGGCGGCGCGGGTGGCAGTTGGTAATGAAAAACTTTTTGTCAGGTAATTTCAACATCTAAAGCCTTCCGGCTCTTTTGCGAAACGGAAATATACGAACAATGGTTTCTCCAACAACACGAAACAGTTTGAATCACTTCGTCGAAGATTTGCGCGCGACGCACGGCGACAATCTCGCGTCCGTTGTGCTTTACGGTTCAGCGACGACATCGAGCGACGACAGCGAACTGCCTTCGGAAATAAATGTGCTCGTCGCGCTCAATCGCATTACGCCCGAAGATTTGCGGCAGGCGCAAGCACCGATTCGCGGCTGGCAACGTCTCGGTCATGCTGTGCCTGTTTATTTTACGCTCGCGGAACTTAATGATGCCGCAGACGTATTTCCAATAGAGTTTCGCCAGATGGAGCGCGCGCGCGTTGTGCTTTACGGGCGCGATCCGTTTGAATTAGTCGAACTCTCGAACGCGAATTTGCGGCATCAAACAGAATACGAACTCAGAAGCAAATTGATTCAACTGCGGCGTCACTACATTCCGGCGAGCGTGTCTGCGGAGAAACTTTCGCAGCTAATGAACGACAGCCTTGCGACCTTCAGTAAATTCTTTCGTCCCGTGCTGATGTTAAGCGGTGTGGAACCGCCCGTCGCCAAAGCGGACTGCGTGCGCGCCGCTGTAAAAACATTGCAGCTCGATGCCGCGCCGTTCGAGCGAATCATGGACTTGCGCGATGATCGTGCAAAGGCTTTAACAGACGTTGAAGCGAACAATCTTTTCGCCGCTTACTTAGCGCAGATCGAGCGCGTCATTGAAATTGTCGATCACATGTCGAACGCAGGCGGCGGCAATCAAGCGAACGCCGCGTCATAGTTGCAGGCTTGAAGTATCGCCGTAGATAAGGCTTAATAAACGGCTTGTGCGTATCTAAACAAACTAGGATTAATTTTCATCCCGATATAATGGAGAAAACGAAAATGAATAAAAGAAGAATGTTGCTGCTGGCTTCCGTAATTCTAATGTCTGTGGCAGCGAGCGGGTGCGGCTACAACACGCTTCAGACCAAGCAGCAGAACGTCAAAGCGAGTTGGTCAAACGTTGAAACACAACTTCAACGCCGCTCTGATTTAATCGGCAATCTTGTTGAAACGGCTAAACTAGCGGGCGTGCAGGAGCAAGAGGTATTCGGCCAGATAGCGACAGCGCGTTCGCAGCTACTGAATGCGACAAGCGCGCAGCCGCAGGGCGAAAACGGCGACAAATCGCCTGAACAAAAAGAGGCCGTTATCGCTGCCAACAATAGTTTTGGCGGCACGGTCGGGCGTCTTCTCTCACTGCAAGAAAACTACCCGCAATTGCGTTCGCAGGAAAATTTCCTGAAAGCGCAGGACGAAGTAGCCGGAACAGAAAATCGCATTGCGACATCGCGCAAAGACTATAATGATGCGGTGCAGGATTACAACACGTCGCGCGGAAATTTCCCGATGGTCATCGCTGCCAAGTTGTACGGCTTCAAAGAAGAACCTTACTTCAAGGCCGATGAAGGCTCACGTCAAGCTCCAAGAATCAACGCCGATACATTGCGCCGTAATCAAGCCAACACGGGCGCAAAATAACTGCGCTGGAGAGCCACCGCGCATTTCCAAACTCTGCGCGTTAGCCTAAAAGAAAAGGCCGCTTGCATCTCAGATGCAAGCGGCCTTTCCCCTTGAGGTAGTGGCTCATATCAGGGTGAGCGCATGACTACAATTATAACGATGGATGAAAAGGCGTAAACATGCTTCGTGCATCTGCTCTGATTTCGAGAATGACAACGTCCGCCGCACAAAGCGCGCCAGC
>JAABUR0100001407.1_pt1 | contig 43186 bp, 36 predicted proteins | sample 5560091 | NCBI WGS metagenome assembly JAABUR01 (sample SAMN10711879, study PRJNA513375) | rock metagenome | isolation source: Antarctica rocks | place: Antarctica: Victoria Land, University Valley sud | reverse complement strand
CGATGTCTGTTTCCTCCTCGGAAGTTCTGGAAGTGGGAGGTGGCTCAATGCCACCGAGCACTTCTTGTCGTGGTCGTTAATGCCCCACCGCTTGCGGTGGGGTTCTTTACTTCTTGAACTTCTTGCCCACGCTGAGAAGCTGCTGCGCCTCGCGAATCTTCATTGTCGAGGCCAGAGCAGTGAAGGCAACCAGAGCGCCCAAGCCCGAAGCTCCAACCGCGACCAGCATCTTGATCTTGGATGGCCCAGCGTGCTTGGAGTGGTGCGCCAGCAGGGGCACCAGAACCGAAGACAGCGCCCACGCCACGCCAGCCGCCACAACAGCCGCCGCAAGTACTTGCAGCACGAATCTGGTGTTCTCGCGCGCTTTGGTGTCGCCCAGGTGAGGCCGCAAGAGGAACCACATGATGAGGCACTTGAGCGACTTGGACACGCTCTCGGCCAGGGCAATCGCGAACAGCCCGTATCCCGCGCGCACGCCCAAAGTAGCGATGATAACCCAGAGGAACGTGACGCCGATGCCCGTGGCAGTGGGCATCCAGGCGCGCTTCATGGCGTAGAAGGTCTGGTTGAGCTGCATCTCGAAGGCCGCGGCCAAAAGGCCCAGCGCGAAGCCTATGAAGGGAAGGTTGATCGAGTGCGTGTCCTGCTGCGTGAAGTTGCCCGACTCCCAGACGGCGCTGAGCAAGGGAAACGAAATCGCGATCAGGATCAGCGTCAGCGGCCCGAAGAAGAAGAAGCACACCCGCAGCGCGCCCATCAGCGTATCAGTCAGAGGTTGCCGATCGCGCTCGCGAGCTAAGTCAGCGAGGTAAGGGAAGATACCGATCGAAAGCGCGTAGGGGAAAACCTGGATGAAGGTATCGAGAATGGTGCGCGCCCACTTGATGGCGGCTCGGCTCGACTCGACCTTGATAATGGGGTCATCGGCCAGGCGCGACAGGTACACGCCGCGCGATTCCGAGACGATGATCCCCAGGATCAGAGGCAGCGCCAGGCTGAACATAGTTCGCGTGAGCGGATCGGCCAGGTCGATGCGCGGGCGGAAGTACTTCCACTTCGGCCCGATGGCGATGATGTGCGGAACGAGCTTGAACAGCGAGCCAACGACAAAGCCCACGATAATGACGGGTAGGGCGGCCTGGGGCTTGAGGTGGCGCAGCGTGATGAACACAGCTGCAGCGAAGAGCCCGAACTTCCACAGCGTGTCGCCCAAGGCCGCGATCACGAAGCGCTTGTAGCCGTTGAGGATGGTGTAAGTCAGCGAGCTCAGGCCCAGCAGCGAGAGCGCGGGCAGCATCCAGCGCGCCATGTGCACCGTGAGCGCCTGTTGCTCGGGCGAGGACTTTTGCGAATACACGCCCACGATCTGCGGCATGAGCACCCAGGCCAGCGGCGTTACGATGAGCAGCGAGATGATGGTGAGCATGGCCGCGGTCGAGGCGAACTTCCACGCTCGCTCCTCGCCATCTTCTTTCAGCGAGCCGATGAAGGCGGGCAGAAACGCCGGGTTGACGACTTTTTCCCAGATCAGCCACAGCCTCTGGATGATCTCAGTCGAGACGGCGTATACATCGGCGTAAGCGATCTTTGGCCCTGCGCCCGAGGAGCCCAGCCCAAAGGTGTGCGCGAACAAAGGCTGCGTCAAGAAGCCAATGGCAAAGCGCAGGAAGTGCATCAGCCCAACTCCCACAGTCGCCTTGGCCACGCTGCGCCCCGTGGAAGAGGAAGCGTTTGAGTTCGAGGCGTCAGGCGTCGCGGCTGGAGTTGTGGCGGCGGCGGGAAGAGTGGGATTCACGGGTTGAGATTACCAAAGCGAGGCGGTTCAAACCGCGCCCCAAGTACTTGCAGCGGCTCAGGCAGCCAAAAGCCGCGCGTCAAAGAACGCGCGGCTTTTGAGCACCTACTCGGCTTTTAGTTCTGTGCGGCCAGAGCACGAATTCGCTTCACCATGCCGTCCAGCCCGTTGCGTCGCCCCATCGAGAGGTGCGAGTCAAAGCCAAGCTGCTTGAACAAGCCCTCGACATCGAAGGCCATAATCTGCTCGGGCTTGCGCTTGGCGTAGACCGTTTGCAAAACCCCGATCAGCCCGCGCACGATGCTCGAATCCGAATCCGCGATGAAGTCGATCGCTCCATCTTCGCGCTTGGCGACCAGCCACACGTTGCTCTGGCAGCCGTGGACTTTGTTCGCTTCGGTTCGCTGCGCTTCATCCAACGGAGGCAGCGAGCGGCCCAGGTCGATTAAAAATCGGTAGCGGTCTTCCCAATCGTCGAACAAGTCGAACGAGTCGATTAGTTCCTGCGCGTCTTCTTCCATACTCATCTCTGTCTATCTGTGGTGAATCGAAAAGCTACCAGAGGCCAAGCTGCAGCCGGGCCGTCTCGCTCATGCGATCCATCGAGTAGGGCGGCTCCCACACCAGTTCCAGGCTTACATCCGACACGCCCCCAACGCCCGCGACCTTGCTCTCGACTTCGACGGGCAGGCTCTCGGCTACGGGGCAGGCCGGAGAAGTCAGCGTCATCTCGATGCCCACCTTGCCTCCAGGCGCCACATCGAGCTTGTAGATCAGGCCCAGTTCGTAGATGTCCACAGGAATCTCAGGGTCGTAAATCGTGCACAGCGCCTCGATGACACGTGCCTTAAGCACCTCGTCCTGGGGCCCGCTTGGAGCCGCGAAGGTGTTGTCCTCGCGCGGCTCAGCCTCTTCCATCGCGCGCACGTCGCTCATCATCGACTCCGACACGTTCTTCTCGTCCATAATCCTCCCGTAAGTACTTGCCGAGCCTCAGCGCAGCATCCTCAACGCCTTTTGTGTGGCTGAGACGAAGCGATCCACGTCTTCGCGCGTGTTGTAAAACGCCAGCGAAGCCCGCGCCGTTGAGCTGAGCCCAAGGCGCTGCATCAAGGGCATCGCGCAGTGGTGCCCAACGCGAATCGCCACGCCTTCCTCGTTCACCAGAGTCCCAATGTCGTTGGGATGCGCGTCCTCGACTACGAACGACAAGATCGAAGCCTTGTCGCGCGCCGTCCCGACGATCTTGAACCCATCAATCACCTGCACAGCATCCGTGGTGTATTGCAATAGCTCGTGCTCGTAACTCGCGATGGCTTCGAGCCCAACTGAATCCACGTAATCCATGGCGGCAGCCAAGCCGATGGCTCCCGCGATGTTGGGCGTGCCCGCCTCGAACTTGAAGGGCAGCGCGTTGTAAGTCGTGCCGCCAAACGAGACCGTGGCGATCATGTCGCCGCCGCCCTCGTAAGGCGGCATCGCGTCCAGCAACTCGCGCTTGCCATACAGCACGCCGATGCCCGTCGGCCCGAACAGCTTGTGGCCCGAGAACACGTAGAAATCCGCGTCCAACGCTTGCACATCGACGTGCGCGTGAGCCACAGCCTGCGCGCCATCGACAAGCACCTTCGCCCCAACCGAGTGCGCCATCTCGATGATCTGTGCGATGGGATTGATCGTGCCCAGCGCGTTCGAGATGTGCACAACCGAGACGATCTTGGTCTTCGGGCTCAGCAGCTTTTGATACTCATCCAACCTCAGCTCGCCCTCATCCGTAACGGGGATGACGCGGATCACGGCTCCGGTTTGTTCAGCGATGAGCTGCCAGGGCACGATGTTCGAGTGGTGCTCCATCTCCGAAAGCACGATCTCCGAACCCGGCTGCAAGTACTTGCGGCCCCAACTGCTCGCCACCAGGTTGATGCCCTCGGTCGTGCCGCGGGTGAAGATGATCTCAGCCGATTCGCGCGCGTTGAGGAACTTTTGTGCTCGCTCGCGGGCCTCTTCGTAAGCGTGCGTGGCGAGCCCAGCCAGGTGATGCACCGCGCGGTGGATGTTGGAGTTCTCGGCTTCGTAGAAATGGCTGGTGCGCTCAATCACCGAGCGCGGCTTGTGCGTTGTCGCCGCGCTGTCCAGGTAAACCAGCGGCTTGTTGCCCACGCGCGTCTCCAAGATCGGGAAGTCGCCACGCACGCGTTCGCCCAGCGAAGGCGTGTTCATGGTGAGGGGCTTGGGTTCCAGTTGTGCGAGCATGGGTTTGGGACGAGCGGGAACAGAGGGAGGTGCCAGGTGTGGTGTTGCCCTTGGTGCTGCCCTCGACTGAAGTCGGGGCTTAGAGCCTTCGGCTAAGCGTCCGCCTGCGCGGACGCAAGCATTACCTCAAGTACTTGCAGAGGCTTAGAGCGGCCTCCCGTTGCGTCCGCGCAGGCGGACGCTTAGCCGAAGGCTCTAAGCCCCGACTTCAGTCGAGGGCAACACCGAGGGCAGCATCAAAAACCAGCGTTTACAGCCGCTCCAGCAACTCGGCCTCGACGCCTTCGCGGAACCAATCGAGCTTAACGCCTTCGAGAACTTCCTCCGCGAAGGCATAGGTCAGCATGGCGCGCGCCTGATCTTCGGAGATGCCGCGTGCGCGCAGGTAGAACAAAGCGCCCTCATCGAGCTGGCCGATGGTCGCGCCGTGCGTGCACTTCACGTCGTCGGCCAGGATTTCGAGCTGAGGCTTGGTGTTGATCACAGCATCGCGCGACAGCAGGAGCGTGCGGTTCGACTGCACGGCGTCCGTCTTCTGGGCATCCAAGCGCACGAAGATTTTGCCGTTGAAGACCGCTTCGGATTGGTCGGCTAAGATGTGGGCGTAGCGCTCGCGGCTGGCGCAGCGTGGGCTGGCGTGATCCATCGCGGTGTGGTTGTCGATGTGCGCCTCGCCTCGCCCCAGCACCACGCCGTTCAGCGTGACCTCGGCATTCTCGCCTTCCATGCGCGCGTTGGCGTTCAAACGCACGATACGACCACTCAAGTTCACCGAGTGCGAGGCGAATCGCGAATCGCGGCGCGCAAGTACTTGCAGCGTGCCGATGTGGAAGGCCGCGTCGCTTTCGCGCAGCATCTTGTAGTGGTCAACAGAAGCGCCGTCGCCCACGAACACTTCAGCCACCGCGTTCGAGAAATACATCCCCTGCCCGACGTGCGTCTCAGAAACCGTCAGGCTCGCGCCCGCCTCGGCCACGATCAAGACGCGTGGCTGAACCGAGCCCACTCCATCGCCCACGCTGTAGAACAACAGCTCGACCGGCGCTTCGAGATGCACGTTCGCGGGCACGAAGACAAACGCACCGTCCTCAATCAGAGCCGCGTTGAGAGCTGTGGGCGCGTCATCATTGGTAGTTCCAGCAATTGAGTTGAGGTGCGAGCGCACCGCCTCGTGCTCGAAATAAGGCGCTAAGTTTGAGACGATGACGCCCTCTGGCAGATGCTCCACGTTGGACAGCTCAACCGTGAACTGGCCGTTGATGAAGGCCAGCCGCAGCGCTCCGTGCAAGTACTTGCCGATTTCGTTGGCCGCGCCGTTGAGGTGCAGCACGGGCTCAAGAGCCTGGCCAAAGCGCGTCATGGGCAGGATCGAGGTGTATTTCCACTCCTCGTCGCGCGGCAGGGGAAAGCCCATCGCGCCGAACTTCTGTGCGGAGGCCGCGCGTAGCTCCTGCAAGTACTTGGGGCCGCTCGTCGCGAGTTTCTTCGACAGCGCGAGAAATTCTTCCACGCCTTCGAGCGTGGCCCGTCCCTGGTCAATCTTCATCGCGCCTCCTTAGTTGCTCGCCGCGCTTGCATTGGCCGCCGCTTCTTCGCGCAGCCATTCGTAGCCGCGCGTGTCAAGCTCAAGCGCCAGCTCCTTGCCGCCGGTCTTCACGATGCGCCCGTCGATCATGCCGTGCACGATGTCGGGCACGATGTAATCCAGAAGCCTCTGGTAATGCGTGATGACCACGAAGCCACGATCCGGCGAGCGCAAGGCGTTGACGCCCTCAGCGGCAATCTTGAGCGCGTCCACATCCAGGCCCGAGTCGGTTTCGTCCAAGATGGCCAGCGTGGGCTCCAGCAGCGCCATCTGGAAGATCTCGAAGCGCTTCTTCTCGCCGCCCGAGAAGCCCTCGTTCACGCTGCGCTTGAGGAAGTCGCGCGAGAACTTCACCGTGTCCAGCTTCGAGTTGGTCAGCTGCAAAAACTCCTTCGCGCCCATCTCGGGAAGCCCCAAGTACTTGCGCTTGGAATCCAGAGCCGCGCGCAGAAACGTCATGTTCGCCACGCCAGGAATCTCGACGGGATACTGAAACGCCAGGAACAAGCCCTCGTTGGCGCGCTCGTCCGGCGACAGCTCCAAGATGTCCTTGCCCTTGAACAAGACCTCGCCGCGCGTGATCTCATACTCCTCGCGCCCTGCCAGAACCGAAGCCAGCGTACTCTTGCCGCTTCCGTTCAGCCCCATGATCGCGTGGACTTCGCCCGCGTTCACCGTCAAGTTGATGCCGCGCAAGATCTCAACGCCTTCAACCCCGGCGTGCAGATCGCGTATTTCCAAAAGTGGTTGCATAGCTGATAAGGATGAAGGATGAAGGCGGAAGGATGAAGCGCAGGCTCGTGCCCCACTCAAGAGGACGCCCCAAGCCTGTTGCAAGTACTTGGGGCGTCCTTTCATCCTTCCGCCTTCAGCCCTCCGATTTGAATTAGCCCACGCTGCCTTCGAGCGAGATGCTCAGCAGCTTCTGCGCTTCGACGAAGAACTCCATGGGCAACTCGCGGAACACTTCCTTGCAGAAGCCGTTCACGATCATCGAAACCGCGTCCTCAGTCGAGATGCCGCGCTGGTTGAGGTAGAAGATCTGATCCTCTCCGACCTTCGAGGTCGTTGCCTCGTGCTCGACCTTGGCTGTCGGGTTGCGCACCTCGATGTAAGGGAAAGTGTGCGCGCCGCACTTGTCCTTGATGAGCAGCGAGTCGCACTGCGAGAAGTTGCGCGCGTTCTCCGCGTTCTTCATCACCTTCACCAAGCCGCGATACGAGTTGTGTGAGCGCCCCGCCGAAATGCCCTTCGAGACGATCGTCGAGCTCGTGTTCTTGCCGATGTGGATCATCTTCGTCCCGGTGTCGGCCTGCTGCATATTGTTGGTCACGGCCACCGAGTAGAACTCGCCCACCGAATTGTCGCCAATCAAAAGCACGCTGGGATACTTCCACGTAATCGCTGAGCCCGTCTCAACCTGAGTCCACGAGATCTTGGAGTTCGCGCCCCGGCAAGCGCCGCGCTTGGTCACGAAGTTGTAGATGCCGCCCTTGCCGTTCTCATCGCCGGGATACCAGTTCTGCACCGTGGAGTACTTGATCTGCGCGTTCTCCATCGCGACCAGCTCGACCACGGCGGCGTGCAGCTGGTTGGTGTCGAAGCGAGGAGCCGTGCAGCCTTCGAGATACGAGACGTAAGCCCCTTCATCCGCGATGATGAGCGTGCGCTCGAACTGGCCCGTGTTCTCCGTGTTGATGCGGAAGTAAGTGCTCAGCTCCATGGGGCAGCGCACGCCCTTGGGGATATACACGAACGTGCCATCTGAAAAGACAGCCGCGTTCAGCGTGGCGAAGAAGTTGTCGGTCGCAGGCACAACCGAGCCCAAGTACTGCTTGACCAGCTCAGGATGCTCGCGCACGGCCTCGGAGAACGAGCAGAAGATGATGCCCTTCTTGGCCAGCACGTCCTTGAAGGTCGTGGCCACCGAAACTGAGTCGAACACAGCATCAACCGCGACTTGAGGTGAGCTGGCCAGGCTGTCCCCCAGCGTGTCGCCTTCGATGTGCTCCAGGCTCGAATCCTCGACCACATTGGCCAGCTTCTTCTGCTCAGCCAGGGAGATGCCCAGCTTGTTGAAGGTTTCCAAGAGCTTGGGATCGACTTCATCGAGCGACTTGAGCATCTTGGGCGGCTTGGGCGCCGAGAAGTAGATGATGCTCTGGTAGTCGATCTGAGGGTAGTGGACGTTTGGCCACTCAGGTTCGGGCATCTGCTGCCAGTGGCGGAAGGCCTTGAGGCGGTATTCGAGCAGCCACTCGGGCTCGTTCTTCTTGGCCGAGATGAAGCGCACCGTCTCTTCGTCCAGGCCAGGAGGCAGCGAGTCAGCTTCGATGTCGGTGCGCCAGCCGTGCTTGTACTCGCGGTTGGCCAACTCTTCCAGAACTTCGTCCTCGGTCTGGGCGGCTTTGGGCGCGTGGATGGGCTTGGCTGGAGCGCTGATGGAAGCGGCACCTCCATCCAGCAGAAGGTGCTCGGGAGTGTTAAGGGTGCGAGGAGCTTCGAGAAGTTCCGTGGGTGTCATGGTTATCCTTTTCGACCGCTCGTCAGCCTCAAGTACTTGCAGCGTGCTTCGCTGCACCGAGGCTGCTTGTACTCAAGCGGCTTTTCTGGACGCGCTGCGAGCCAGGCGGTTGCCGCAGCCTAAGCCGTGCGCCCTCGCTACGTGGGCTCATCTGGAATAGCTGCGATGAGCCAGGGCTGACGCTTCGAGCCGCGTCGAAGGTGGCGCAAAGTGTAGCAGAGCCGCCATTTTCATCAGATCACAGAACAGCCCGAGCCTTGTTGTAGAAGGCTCGGGCTGCTGTTTGAAACAGAGCTCTGTCAGGCTCCAGCGCGCGAGGGGCGAGGGCTGAACGTGGCTGCCGGAGCGCTGCGCGAGTTGCTGGAGCGTGCGCTCTCTGTGCGATTGGCTTCGGTTCGAGCGGCTTCGGGCTGGGCCGCAGCCCCGCCAGCCACTGAAGTATTTGCACCTGAAGTTGAAGTGCCGTTGGCCTCGGCATTCGTGTGCTGAGGCCCGACAGACGAGGGCAGTGCTGTGTGCGCGCTTCCGTTAGGCTTGTCTGAGTTGAGGTACTGGGAAAGCAGCTGCACATCGATGGGCTTTTGCAAAAAGGCCTCGGAAACGCTGTGGCGATCTTCCACGAAGGGATAAGCCGAGGTTAAGATGACACGCGGAGGGCCTGGCAGTAGCCGGGCGCGCGCCGCCAGTTCAAGGCCGCTGATGCCAGGCATTCGCACGTCTGAGATCAAGAAGTCAAAGCGCGACTTCTTGAGGTGCGTCATCGCCTGGAACGCGTCGCCAGCCACCGTTACGGTGTGGCCCTGACGACGCAGGGCGATTGCCAGGGTCAACAAAACGCTGCCGTCATCATCGACTAAAAGTACTTCGGCCATAGCCATCCATCCGGCTCGCACCTGCTGCTACGGGTCACGGCCCGCGTGCAAACCGATCCTGCCTCCGCCGAATCGTTTAGCAAACAAGGTGCCCTCATTTTAGAGATGGCTCATTGTGTTCTCTAAAGCACAAAACCCGCTGCAAGTACTTGCAGCGGGCCTGGGACTATGATCTTCTGCTGAAGTAGATTCTACTGCTGCAGTTGGTGTTCCTTGATCTTCTTGGTCAGGGCCGTGGCGCTCAGCCCGAGCTCTGTGGCCGCGGCTGAGAGGTTCCACTCGTGCTGCAGCAGAGCGTGTTCCAAAAGCTCGCGCTCCATGCGCTGGATGTCGCTCAGCGAACGCGGCTTAGCGGCTCCGTTGAGCACACCGTTTGAAGTTCCATTGGACGCTCCATTGCCGTTGGTGGGCTCGGCGTCTTGCGCAATGGGAGGCGGCGCGGAAAGCAGCGAGCCTCCTAGCGTGAGAGCGAAGTCCTCCGGGCGCACGATGCCATCTCGGCACAAGATGACTGCTCGCTCGACGGCGTTGATGAGCTCGCGGATGTTGCCGCGCCAATCGTTTTCAAGCAGAGCGGCCTCGGCTTCGGGCGAGAAGGCCTTGACGTTCTTGTTGGTCTTCTGGTTGAGCAGCTGCAGATAGTGCTTGGCCAGGGGCAAAATCTCGCTCTTGCGCTCGCGCAGAGGCGGCAGATGAATCAGGATGACCTGCAATCGGTAATACAAGTCCTCGCGAAAAGCGCCCTCGGCGATGCGCTCCTGCAGCTTCTGGTGCGTGGCGGCTACGACGCGCACATCGACCTTGACGCCCTCGTTGGCTCCCACGCGCCGCACTTCGTGATCCTGCAGCACTCGCAGCAATTTGACTTGCAGAATCGGCGACATATCGCCGATTTCGTCCAGGAACAAAGTGCCGCCATCGGCCTGCTCGAACAAACCCTTCTTGTTCTGGATGGCTCCCGTAAAGGCGCCCTTGACGTGGCCGAACAGCTCGCTTTCGAGCAGGTTCTCGGGCATCGCGCCGCAGTTGATGGGGATGAAGGGCGCGTCCTTGCGCCTGGAATTCTGGTGGATGGCGCGGGCGACCAGCTCCTTACCCGTGCCCGATTCGCCCTGAACCAAGACGGTGGCATCGGTGGGAGCCACGCGCGCGATCATGTCGAGCACGCGCTGCATCGACTCAGATGAGGCCACGATCTGGCCTGGGCTGAACTTAGACTCGGCCTCGACGGTGGAGCGTAGGCGAGCCACTTCTTGCTTGAGATGCTGGTGCTCCTTGGCGCGCCCCACAGCCATGAGCAACTCTTCGGAATCGATGGGCTTGGTCAGGTAGTCACGCGCGCCGGACTTCATGGCGGCTACGGCGGTCTCCACAGAGCCGTAGCCTGTCAGGACGATGACCTCGGTTTCGGCATTGTTGGCTTTGGCGGCCTTGAGCACGTCCATGCCTGAGATGGCGTCGAGCTTGAGATCGGTGAGCACGATGTCGAAGGGGTTCTTGGAGATTTTGTCCAGCGCGTCGGCTCCCGTGGCGGCCTGAGCCACGGTGTGTCCGGCCTGCTTGAGCAGCATGGTCAGGGTCAGGCGCATCGAACTCTGGTCGTCAACAAGGAGGATGTGGGCCATTGCGCAATTCTTTCCAGTTCAACTCAGCATCGTGAGGCGCTCGTGCAAGCCGCCTTCGACGCCCCAGTGTACCCAAACATCCGCGCCCTTTCTGCGCCCTCCGTCGCACGCAGCACACACCAAGAAGCGCCAGGCACTTGCCGCAAGTACTTGGCGCTTCTCAAATTCTCTTCGTGGGCTGTGGCCGGCTTAACCCGCCTCAGCCACTTCCAACTCGATGACGGCGGGCAACTCGATGAAGACGCGCGCGCCCTTCCTGCTGCCTCGAAGCTCGCCGTCGATGTTCTCGATCCAGATGCGGCCTCCCGAGGCCTCGACCGTGGTGCGCGCGATGGAGAGGCCCAAGCCCGTGCTTTGCGACTTGGACGAGAAGAAGGGCTGGAAGGCGCGCTGCAAGGCCTCGGGCGAAAGCCCGGCGCCCGAGTCCGACAAGCTGAGCTGAGCCGTGCCGTTGAAGCGCACCGCTTCGAGCTTGAGCGAGCCGCCGCGCGGCATGGCCTCAGCCGAGTTGCGCAGCACGTGGCGCACCACGTCGCGTAGGTGCTCCTCGTCAGCGTGGACGTGCAGGCGCGGCGGCAGCAAGTCCTCGACTTCGATTGTGCCCATCATTTCCTCGCGCTCGCCCAGGATGTCGCGCGCTTCCTGCTGCACGGCCTCGACTAAATCGAAGGGCGCGGGCTGCGGCGGGCGCGGCTTGACGTAGGCGGAGAACTCGGACAGGATGCGGTTCATGCGGTGCGATTCCTTGCGGATCACGTCGAGCAGCATCGAGGTCTCGTCGCTTGAGTTCACATCGTCCTGGATCAGGCCCGCAGCCGTCACGATGGCTGATAGAGGGTTGCGCAGCTCGTGCACGATGCCGCGCGAAAGCGTCTGCAGCTCGATTGGTTTCTCGTCCTGCCCCGCGCCCAGAACAGCGGCTCCGGGACGAGCATCGGGAAAGTGGCCCTGGAAGGCCGAGGGGTTGGCCGCAGCCGCCTCGCAGTCGCGGCACACTTCAGCTGGGGCCGCAGTGGGCTGAGCCGGCGCGTGCGAAGCGGACAATGCGGGCCGAGCTTGCAGATGCCAGCCTCCGAGCAAGTCGCGCTCGCGGGCCTGGGGCACCTTCCAGAAGTCGCCCGAGCAAGTACTTGCCGATGCGTAGCCGCGCGCCACGGCTTCGAGCGCGCGCCCGTTCTGCGCGATGATGTGCCCTTGCGCATCGCACACACGCACAGCCTCGTCCAAAGGCCAGGCTGCCAGCAAGACCTGCAAGAATTCAATGTTCATACGGCTCGACTAACTATCGCGTCCCAACACTTCGCCCTTCTGTGCAAGCCCCTGCAAGTACTTGTACAGGGCCACACTGCTGAGACGCTGTGGAGGCTAAGCCCTGGGAACACGGGCCTTGCGCGTGACTTTGGCCTGAGCTTGCACCTTCTCCGGCTGGTCCGGGTCCTCGTCGTCCTCGATCTCGGCCCCGCCTCGGGCGTAGCGGCGCCTTTGAGCGGCGGGCGGCACCTTCAGGGCCTCGCGATATTTGGTGACGGTTCGCCTTGCGATTTGAATGCCCCTCTTGGCCAGCTCCTGCGAAATCTGCTCGTCCGAGTAAGGCCGCCTCGGGTTTTCATCCTGAAGCAGATCCTTGATGACCTCCTTCACGCTCAAGCTGGCGTCGAAGAACATATCGCAGGGAATCACTTCGCCAGCGGGAATCAGGGCATATTTGCCCGTCACCGCGCGCCCCACAGTCGATTCGTGCAGCCCAAGACGGTGCGCCACGCTGAGCCGAGTCAAGGGCTTGAGCGAGTGGGTGCCTTCTTCCAGGAACTTGCCCTGCTCATCGGCCACGGCCTCGATGATGAGCTTGAGCGTCTTGCGCCTCTGGTTCAGGTTGTCGATGAACTCGCGGGCGCGCGTCAAGTAATGCTGCACGTGCTCGCGATCCTTAGATGAGTAGCCCGTGGGATCGCGCCTCATGGCGTCCCACAACTGCTTATACACCGCGTTGACGCGCAGGCCCAGCGAGCGCGATTCCTGCACCTCCACGATATAAACGCCCTCCTGCCCCTCGACTTTCTTGATGAGCACATCGGGCCGCACGCGCGCCTCACCGCCCTGCCCCTGCGACTGCCAGGCGGGACGATACTGCCGCCCAGGGTAAGGCGTGGTGCGCGCACGGATGAAGTCCGCGCCATCCTGCACGTCATCTAACGAGACCTTCAGGCGGCGCGCCATGTCTTCATAAGAGTGGCGCGCCAAAGATTCCCAGTGCTGATCGACGAGCTTAAGGCCCAGCTCAACTAAAGGCTTCTCGCGAGGATCGACGGCGTGGTTCATGCGCTGCCGCGTCTCGAACTGCGACTTCAAGGCAGCCAGCTGCAAGCGGATGCACTCGCGCAGCGTGCGCGCGCCGACTCCCACGGGCTCCAGATTCTGGATTTCGAGCAGCACTTGTTCGAGCTTGGATTCCTCGACGCCCAGGCCTTCAGCTAAGGTCGCGAGGTCGGTGTCCAGATAGCCGTCATCGTTGATGCAGCCGATCAAGGTCTCGCCCAGTTCGAGATTTTCTTTGGAGGCTGAGAGCCGCCAGGCCCAGCGCAGGTGATCGCCCAGGGTCTCGGGCGAGACCAGGCGAGCCACGATGTCGTCCTGCTCGTCGTCTGGCGAGTAGATGGGCTTTTCCATCGGCGCGGCTTCCAGGGCCAGGTCCGCGATGCGGTCTTGAGTCGAAGGGTCTTCTTCGTCCTTGGTGAGTTGGTAGCCGCAGTCCCGACATTGGTTGGTGAGCATGGTCGCTCCGCAGGCCGGGCACAGGCGCTCGGCTGAGATGTCCAGCGCGGGGTTGTCCTGAATTTCCAGGTTGATGGCCTGATCCAGCTCAACCGTGGGCTGTTGCAGCAACTCGTAAAACGCGATCATCTTGGGGTTGAGCGTCTGCTCCATCCCCGTGCTCATGCCCATCGATTGGCTCATCAGAAGAATCTTCCTCTCGCTCAAGCCGCGCCTTAAGTACTTGAAGCGCGGCTCCGTAAATTGATGCAAATGAAAACGCCGCGTGCTCCCAAATCGCTTGGCGTTGGCACGCGGCACGCACGCGGCACGCCCCTTCCCCAAATCGCGTGCCAACAATGCCTCGGGCAAGCCCTCGGCCTCAAGTACTTGAGGCTGCCTCGGATGATTCAATGGTTTAGAATGGGATGCGCCATGCAACAGCCCTCAGAGCATCCACTCAAGCAACCCGCGCCGCCCTATGCCGCCCCTTCGGGCTCCTCGGCCTCAGACACTTCAGCCTCGCCCTTCGCGCACGATGATGCCTTGATCGGCCCGCCTTCACCGGGCCTGGCTCTGGCGCGCCTGATTCAAGTTGAAGCTCGCCTGCCCGCTGATTGGAGCGACCTGCGCGGCGAACTGAAGCCCGCTCAGGAAGCGCTGGCTGGGGCCATCGCGCGCGCTCAAGGGGTGCAGAGCGCTCTGGATCAGGCGCACAGGCTGTTGTCGAGAGTTTGGGAAAGGACGCGGACGAGCGAGCAAGCTGAGGCTCTGTGCCAGTCGCTTGGCTTTCCTCCGCCCGTGATGAAGGCCGATGAAGTGGGGCCGGTCGATGTGTCTACCGTTGTGGTGACGCACACGCGCCCCTTGCGCCAGGTCTTGAGCACGATTGCCTTCGACCACGCGCCAAACGCCACGGGCTACCGCCTGTTCGAGACCAAGGTCTTGGTCAACGGCGAGGATTACGAGGACTCGATGGTCTCGAACTCCCTGCCAACTTTTACGCGCGTGCGTCTGGCCGCTGGCGAGCACCGCTTCCGCATCGAGTCGCGCAACCCCTACGCGCGCACGCTCTCCGAGTTTTTTACGGTCAGCGTGCCCAAGCCTTAACGCAAGTACTTGAGGCGCTTCACGGGAGGCAGATATGGGATGGTACGCGGCTCACATCGTTGTCTACTTCCGGTGCAAGGATGGCATCCAGCCGTCGTTCGACCTGTGGGAAAACATCGTGCTCATCGAAGCGGATTCGTTCGAGCAGGCGTTTGAGAAGGCTCGTCGAATCGGCAAGGAGGAAGAGGCGAATCCTGATGAGACCTTGACCTACTTCGGCAAGCCCGCCGAGGTCGTCTTCGCCGGAGTGCGCAAAATCATCCACTGCATCTATCAGGACATGGACTCCCCGGCCAGCGTGCCGCCAGGTGATGGAAGCGAGATCACGTTCTCCACCTTCAGCGTGCAGAGCGAGGCCGACATCAGGAAGCTCGTCACGGATGAAGCGGTGGACGTGACTTACCAGAGCGGCGCGCCTGATGAGTAAAGCGCGGCTGCAAGTACTTGCAGCCGCAACAAAAAGCCCGCTCGTTTTTACGAGCGGGCTTTTGTTCAACGGCTACTGCTTACGATTACGGTTTCAGCCCTGTGAGGGCGTGTCCTGCGCGGGCTGGCTGGGCGTGACGGTGGCCGTGATGGGGCCTCCGCTGGGCTGAGCTTGAGTGGGCAGAGCCGCTTCGCCGGGAGCTGTGGCGCGCATCATCTCGGGCGTGATCTCGGGATCAGCTTCGTACACCGAGTCGAGCAGGATTTCGAGCACTCCTGCGGCGTCGGCTTCGCGCACGGCCTGGTTCGTGATGAGGTCGCCGGTGTTGAGGATCACGTGGTCGTTGCGGTCCAGGATGACGCGCGTGGTGGGGCGGCCCAGCGCGTTGTTGATCTTCTTCTGCTTCGAGGCCTCGTCCATATCGGACTTCTTCTCGTGAGCAGCCTGAGTCAGCCCCGCGGCCTTCTCCTTGACCGTTTCCCAGATGTTGCCCGCGTGCTCCTTGACCGTAGCCGCGCCAGTTTGGGCGCTTTCTGAAGCCGCGCCCAGCCCAGCCGAAGCGATGACCTGCTTATCGCGTCCCATGAGCTTGGCCTGGTCCATGATCGAGCGCGTGATGATCATGCCCGGAGCCACCAGAACCGAGCCGTCGGGCGCGTCCACTTCGCGAGCCGCGGGCTTGCCGATGGCCGCTTCCTCGGCGCTCTGGCCCGCCTCAGCAGCGTGGCCGGCCAGAGCTGTGGCCGGAGCTGTCGAGCCCATGGCCGAGACGACCAGGGCGTGCAGAATGCCCGCCTGCTCCGCGCGGTCGGCGTGCTCGCGCGTGATGGTCTGGCCCTGGCGCACAAGTACTTCGCCGTCCACAACGCTGCCCGCAGACGATACATCGGTCGAGCCCGCCATGGTCGGCGTGTTCAACTCAACGGGCGAAACAGGATAGGCCGAGCTCAGCCCGGCTGAGCTCATCGTGGTAACTTCACCGAAGCCAGCAGTGCGGCCCATAGGAGTTCCACTCAGCTCCGAGGTCAGGTGGACGGTGCGCTCGCTTCCCACGCCCATCACACTTGGGCTTGTCAGGCTCGCAGGCGTGGTGCCTGCGGCTTCAACGGTGCGCGTGGCGTTGAGCTCGTCCGAGGTCTTGGCCCCAGGGATGGTGACATCGCGCGAGGCAACCTTGCCCACCACGAAATCCTTCTGCTTGTCGATCGAAGCCGAAGCGATGCCAGCGTAAGTGTCGCTGACCTTAGCTGTAGCGCTGGCTGCGGCGGCCTTGAGGCCGCCGGGCTCGGCTTCTTTTTGCGCTTCCATCTGGTGCGCGACTTCAGCGGGCACAATGGCCACGTCCGGCCCGATCACGAAGCTCGAAGGCACGGGCATGAAGCGTCGGCCCGTGGCCATGTCCGAGAAGATGCCGCCTGAAACTTCGTAGCCTACGATTGTGCCATCGTCCTGGAAGAAGATGTCCGAGAAGGTGCCCAGGTTCTTGCCGTCCTCAGTGTGAATTTCCAGGCCCGAAAGCCCGTGCTCGCGCCTCATCTCGGCGTCGATGACGGGGTCATCGTCGGCCCGGATGACGGCGTTGCTGTTCTCAACCATGACCGAGTCCGCGCCGATATCACGGATGTAGTTCCAGGGCACGACCTGGGCCTTGACCAGCCCGAACAGGTCGCGATCCGAAAGCACCAGGGCCAGCACACGCGAAGTCTCGTAGTCGAACACCACGTCCTTGACGCGGCCCAGATCCGTGCCCTCCATCTGCCCCAACACCTTCAGCCCCTCTACCGATTTTCCTTTGCGCATTGTTCTCCCCGTTCTTGCTCTGCTTGCCCGGCCAAGTGCCGGGCTCATTCATTTTCGTTTTACAATGACCGCCGCGTTTACAACGTGGTGCGCTCAGCGTGAGCTTGTAAGTACTTGCAAGCTCACGCTGAGGCTGCATTTAAGGGGCCGTCGTGGGCGAGGTCGTGCTTGTGGAGTGCTCCGTCTTGCCGTTGTGCAAGCTCTTGGAATACGTGACCTTGCCGCCGTCCGGGTGCACAATGGTCTTCGAACGCGAGGTCGTCTTGCCTGAGCCCGAACCCGCGTTGCCCGTCACGTTCACGCCGCCTTCGCCTCCGCTTGAAGCACTGTTCGAGCTGCTACCCGATGCGCTGTTCAAGCCTCCCGTAACGCCTGAGCCGTCCGAGGCAGAGTTGCCGGAGCTGCCTGATGCGCTGTTGTCAGTGCCGCTTGCCGCTGAAGGCGCGGTTCCGCTGCTCATGGCTCCACCCGAGGCACTGTTGTCTGTGCCCGAAGCGCCGCCAGCCGAATTGCCCGAGGCATCGCTGGAAGATCCACCGGCTGAGTTGCCCGAAGCATCGCTGGAAGAGCCGCCCGAGGTTCCGCTGGCCGAAGCTCCGCTGTTGGAAGCTCCGCTGTTGGAAGCTCCGCTGTTGGAAGAGCCGCTGTTGGAAGCTCCGCTGTTGGAAGCTCCGCTGTTGGAAGAGCCGCCCGTAGTGCGCGCGGGCATGGTTGTGGTGGCGCCGTTGCTGTCCGTGTCCGTATCGCCGCCGCGATGCATCAAGTAGTACGCGCCGCCTGCAAGAGCCAGAACCGCTATAGCAATGGCCGCAATTTTTCCTGTGCCGCCCTTTTCACCTTCGAGTCGAGGCATTTTTCTCTCCTGTTCCTTTTCGCGCACGCTTGCTCCAGCTCAGCCTGCTCCCAGACATCGAAAGCTCAGGCCGCGCCACGCTGCGCTCACCTTATCCATGTTTGCCACCGCGCCCAAAGCAAAGGCTGTGCCACTCACAAGCAGCAGCCCCAAGGCGAAACTGCAAGTACTTACACTCCTCATGCCAATTCCCGCCTCCAAGAAGCCCGAAAACGCCGCCTCAGCGCTTGACAGCCAGCACATGGAAGCTCATAATACAGGTAGGCCTTTCACTGATACGAGTGAACGGGTTGATTACTGAGGAAAGAACACGCAATCTGGGCGGGCAAGGCGAAGGTGCGTGTTGAGGAGGCGGGCGATGGCGGGACAAAGGGCGAAGGAGCGGGCAGAGCACTCTCCACAATCTTCGGGCGAGGGAAGGGTTTTAGCTCAGGCGAAGGCTTTGGGCCAGGCGATAGGCAAGGCTTCGATTTCGAGCCAGGCGCGTCCTGTGCGTCCCTCGGGCGCTTCGGGTCGTAAGGACGCGGCGCGCAAGGCCAAGCCCGCTCCTTCAGCTGTTCCGCCTGCTCCTTCCAGAGCGCGCTCCGCAGCGCTTGTGGAGCCTGCCGTGGATGTCGCTGGCCAGGTGGCTCAGGCGAGCACCGAGCTTAGCGTGGAAGGCGTGGGGCGCGAGCGTGGCGCCAAGAGCGGCCTGAAGTCGGTTGTGCTGCAGCCCATGAGCTCGTTTGGCAAGCACCTGGCGATGCGTCCTCATGGGCGGGCCGTGCAGCAGGAGATCGATTCTCTGCTGCGCTCGATGCCTGCGGAAAGCGTGTTGGTCATCGACTTCGAGGGTGTGGAGATGATGGACTACTCGTTCGCGGACGAGGCTCTGGGCGCGATTTTCTCGCGACTGTCGGCCAAGGAATATCCCAATCGCTACATCGTGCTGGCAACCGGCGAGGGCGACTTGGCCGAGGCCTTGATCGAGAACGTCGAGGTCGCGCTGGCCAGGCGCGAGGTCGCGGCTCTGGTGCTGCCCAAAGAAGGCATCGAGAACACCAACCAGGCATCAACTTCAGCTGAGAAGAAATCGGGCGCGATGCCCGTTGTGCTCAAGGCGGATGCGGGAGAATGGCGCGTGGCTGGCACTCTGCCCCAGCATTTGATTGAGACGCTGCGAGCCGTGATGGACAGGCAGCAGGTCACGGTGCGCGAGCTGGCCGATGAGCTGCAAATCGACTCGGCCACTGCTTGCAACAACCGCATCGCGCGCTTGTATCAGCTGCGCCTGGTGCGTCGCGAGGCGGCGATTGTGCCCGAGGGCGGGCGCCAGTATTTCTATTCGTCCGTGATTTAAGCTCCCCTCGCCCAGTTCCGCTGTCTTCCGCGCACGGCAAGTACTTGCACCTCAAGTACTTGCCGTTTTGTTTTGAGTTGGTTCGGCGGGCGCGCGGGCGTTTTTAGGTAGAATAGTGGCGACCAATTGGCATTTTGTTCGTTGAGCGGTTCATCGTCGCGCGCAAGTACTTGAGCGGACACAAGTGCTTGGATTTTGGCGCGGCAGCTTGAGGTTGAGATTATGGCAGGACATTCCAAGTGGAAGAACATCCGCCTGCACAAAGGCAAGGCGGATCAGGAGCGGGGCAAGGTGTTTGGCAAGCTGTCTCGCGAGCTTTCGATCGCGGCGCGTATGGGCGGAGGCAGCCCCGACTCGAACGCGCGGCTGCGCCTGGCCATCGAGAAGGCGCGCGAAAGCTCGATGCCAGCCGACAACATCAAGCGCGCCATCCAGAAGGGAACCGGCGAGCTTTCCGGCGAAGGCCAGTACGAAGAGATCTCGTATGAGGGCTACGGGCCTGGAGGAGCGGCCGTCTTTGTCGAGGCTGCGACCGACAACCGCAACCGAACCGTCTCGGAAGTGCGCACCGCGTTCTCCAGGAACGGAGGCGCCATGGGTGAGGGCGGCAGCGTGGCCTGGCAGTTCGCCCGCAAAGGCGTCATCACCGTTGAGGCCCAGGGCGCGCCCTCAGAAGATGCGCTGATGGAAATGGCTCTGGAAGCCGGGGCGGAGGATTTTTCCAACCAGGGCGAGAGCTTCGAGATCACAACCGCTCCCGAGAGCTTGATGAGCGTGCTGGATGCCTTGAGCAAGGCGAACGTGAAGGCTTCGGGCGAGGTGCAGATGGTGCCTCAGAACACGGTCGAGCTCGAAGGCGAGGCCGCGCGCAAGATGCTCAAGCTGATGGAAGTACTCGAAGACCTGGACGATGTGCAGCGCGTGGCCGCCAACTTCGACATCGCCGAGTCTGAGCTGCAGGCTTCGGCGGCTTAGCAACGTTTTCAGGGGTCAGTTCCGAGTTGTCAGGAGCACGCGCGGCAGGCACAAGTACTTGCAGCACTTGAACAGCACTCGAATTGAAACACTGAAAACTGAGAATTCACAACTGATTACTGGATGGAGAGAATGTTGAAACCCTTGATTTTGAAGAAAAGCACTCTGGCGGCCTTATCGCTGCTGGGCTTGGCCATGGCCGGCTGCAACTCGAACAGCGCGGGCGGAGGCACGGCGGGCGGTGCGAGCACGGTGGGCGCTTCGGGCGCGGATCTGGACACGACGACGACGGTGGCCACGGTGGGCAATGAGAACATTTCGCGCGGCGAGATCTACTCGTTCCTGGAAGCCAACGCGGGTGAGGCGGCTCTGCGCCAGCTGATTGACATTCACCTGGTGATGCAGGAGGCCAAGTCCAAAGGCATTGACATCGCGCCCAAGGATCTGGACGCCGAAGTCGCGCGCCGTGCCGAAGGCAGCCCGACCTTGACTGGGCTGGTGAAGAACGGTGGCGCGCGGCTGGATTCGTATAAGCGCCAGCTGAGCTACCAGATGGCGCTGGATCAGCTACTCACGCGCGACGTGAAGGCCGACCCCAAGGCCGTGGACGCGTGGCTCGCCAGCCCAGACCCCGCAGACCCCAGCAAGAGAGCCAAGACGCGCGCTCGCTACGACAAGCCAGCCCAGGTCAAGGTCGGCATCCTGCTTTCTTCGCAGAAGACGCGTGCCGACCTGATGGCCTCCCAGCTCAAGAGCAACGCCAAGACGTTCCAGCAGCTGGTGGACGAGCAGAAGAAGGCCAAGGATGCCGTGGCCCAGGGCTCGACGGCTAACACGTCCGATGCCGGGGCCGCAGGCGCTCCAGGAGGCTATCTTCCGGTGGCTCAGCTGCCGCCCTCGATGCAGGCCGCGCTGCAGAAGCTGCAGGTGAACCAGACCACGCCTGTGCTCACGCTGCAACCCGCCGGGGGCCACAGCCCCGGCGTCTTCGGCATCGTGCAGTTGCTTGATCGCAAGGACGAGGTTAAGTCCAGCGCCAGCGACCCGACCGTCATCATGGACTACAAGCTGACTCAGGTAGCGGAAAAGGTCGTCAAGCAAAGCTCAGCCAAGACTACGCTCGCCCAGGCCTTGCAGCAGGTCATCCAGGGCCTGACACAGCAGGGGATGCAATCGGGTAACATGACGCCCCCAACCTACCGCCAGGCCATCGACTACCTCAACCAGACCCAGGTGCAGGCCTTGCTGTCCAAGCTGCGCACCGGCGACACCAGCAAGGTCGCCATCGCAGACAAGCAATACTCGACTCTCGAAACTGCTTACAAACCCGCTCCCACCCTGCCGCCCATCAACACAGGCGCACCTGCTGGTGGCGCCCCTGCAGCGGGTAGCGCTCCTGCAGCGGGTAGCGCTCCCGCAGAGGGTGGTGCACCATCTGGTGCGCCTGCAGCCAGTGGCGCTCCAGCTGGCAGCGCTGCTCCTGCGGCGAGCGCGGCTGCTGGCGGCGCGGCGAACAAGAGCACTCCGTAAGAAGTTTGGTGTCAGGTTCAACGGCTCCGTTGCGACGGAGCCGTTGTGCTTGGTGCCTCAAGTACTTGCAGCTTGTGTTGAGGAATCAGATGCCAAGCCAAGAGCCACTAAAGATTGATGATGAGGCGCGTGAAGCTGGCGCAGAGTTCGCGCGCCTGGTCGCGCTGATGCAGCGCCTGCGCGCGCCCGGAGGCTGCCCCTGGGATCGCGAGCAAACGCCCGATTCGCTGCGGCCTTTCCTGCTCGAAGAGGCGTACGAAGTACTTGAGGCCATCGAGAGAAGTGACGACGACAACTTGTGCGAAGAGCTGGGCGACCTGCTCTTGCAGCCCATCTTCCATGCCCAGATCGCTCGCGAAGAAGGCCGCTTCTGCATCAGCGATGCCCTGCGCTCGATCAACGAGAAGCTCATCCGCCGCCACCCTCACGTCTTTGGCGATGTGAGCGCTGAGGACTCAGCTCAAGTGCTGGTCAACTGGAACGCCATCAAGCAAGCCGAAAAAGCTGGGCGTCCTCAGCGCGAAGAGAAGCCGAACGCTTCGATTCTGGACGAGATTTCGCGCGCTCAACCCGCGCTCTCGCTGGCGATGGACGTGTCCAAGAAGGCAGCCAAAGCTGGCTTCGAGTGGCCCGATGAAGCTGGCGTCTTGGACAAGCTGCGCGAAGAAGTGCGCGAGCTGGAAGAAGCTCTGCAATCCAACAACCGCGAGCGCATCGGCGAGGAGCTGGGCGATGCCTTGTTCACGCTGGTGAACATCGCGCGCTGGCGCAAAATCGACGCGGAGTTCTCGCTGCGCGACATGGTCAGCCGCTTCTCCAAGCGCTTCCAGGCTATGGAACTTCTGGCCCGCGAACGTGGGCTTGACCTACAAGTACTTGTCCCCCGAGAGTGGGACGTGCTGTGGAACGAAGCCAAGGCGCACGAGAAGAACGAGTAGAGCCGAGTTCTTGACGCCACGAAAAAGCCCGTCCCAAGTACTTGAGACGGGCTTTTTGGCGCTGGGCTGGACTACGGGTGCGAAGGGCCTTGCGCGACTTCATCGGTCGAGCGGGTTTCGCCCTTCTCATCGACGCCCGAGCCGCTGCCTGTGACTGGCCCATCGACATCGGGGCGCTGAGCCGAGGACGCGGTTTTGGTGTAGGAGCCCTCGCCAACAGCCGGAGTGCCACTGGGCGACTTGCCAAAGTCCTCGCTCTCGGCGACGTTGCGGAAGCGCTTCAGGTCGTCTTCGAGCTGCTGCTCGGGGTTCGAGGTCAGCTTGGCCACGACCTCGCCAATGATGCCAGCGGGAGGCGTGAACTCAAGGCCCACGGTCACTTTGGTCTGGCTGGCCGAGACTTCCTCGAAGGTCACGGAACCGTGCGTCTCGATGTGGCCCTCGGTGCTCTGCCAGGAGATCTTCTTGTTCTCCTGAGCTGAAGTTGTCTTGGCGTCCCATTCGATGGTCTTGCCGAGCGGGCCTTTCATCTTCCAGTGCGACTCGTCAGGCCCTGTCACCGAAATGCTCTCGATGTTGTCCATAAAGCGCGGGAAGTTCTCGAAATTGCGCCAGTAATCGTAAACCTTTTGGATAGGCGCGTTGACCAAGACTTCTTTGACGACTGTTGCCATGTTCTCTCCTCAAAATGTGGTGCCGCGCCCTTCCGCAACTCCCATGCCGTTGAGTTCTGCGCTCGCCCCTTTCCGCTATGAGCTGCTATTGCGCGCCACAAGTACTTGCAGCAACCCTGAAGGCCCAAAACGAAAACCCCGGAGCTCGCTGCTATACTGAAGCGGCATTTTCGCCCCGATTAAGGAGTTTGCGTTGTCATGAGCTCGCACAACGGCCACTCGAATGGCCACTCGAACGGTTCTGCTTCCCACGGCTCGAAGGGAGGCTTCGACATCGAAGCCATTCCCGAGATCAAGATTCCCTCGCGCGTTCTGATGGGCGCTGGCCCCTCGGCCTCGTATCCCGAGGCGCTGCGAGCTATGGGAGCCAACACGCTGGGACACCTGGACCCCGAGTTCATCGGCATCATGAACAACGTGAACGCCATGCTGAGGCGCGTGTTCCGCACCAAGAACCCCATCACGGGAGCCATCTCGGGAACCGGAACCGCAGGCATGGAAGCCTCGCTGTGCAACCTGATCGAGCCTGGCGACGAAGTACTTGTGTGCGTCTCGGGCTACTTTTCCAACCGCATGAAGCAGATGGCCGAGCGCATGGGCGCTCGCGTCACCATCTTGGAAAATGCCTGGGGCACGCCCTTTCTGCCCGAGCAAATCGAAGAGGCTCTGAGCAAGATGGAAGCGCCGCGCGTGCTCGCCATCGTGCACGCCGAAACCTCAACAGGCACGCTCAACCCACTCGAAGGCGTCGCCCAAATCGCGCACAAGCACGGCGCGCTGCTGGTTGTGGACGCCGTGACTTCCCTGGCTGGCTGCCCGCTTCCCGTTGATGAGTGGGACATTGATGTCTGCTTCTCGGGCACGCAGAAGTGCATCGGTGCGCCTCCGGGACTCTCGCCCATTACGTTCTCGCAGCGTGCGATGGATCGCATTCACGCGCGCAAGGTGCCGGTTCAGTCGTGGTATCTCGATATGTCGCTGGTCGAGACGTATTGGGGCGACACCGGAGGAGGCCGCGCCTATCACCACACCGCACCTTCGAACGCCTTGTTCGGTTTGCACGAAGCGCTGAGGCTGACCTTGCTCGAAGGGCTGGAGAACCGCTGGGCGCGCCACGAGTTGCACTCGCGCGCTTTGATGGCCGGGCTGGAGAAGCTGAACCTGAAGCCCTTCGCTCAGGAAGGCTACCGCCTGTGGCAGCTCAACGCGGTGTGGATTCCCGAGGGCATCGACGACATGGCGGTGCGCGGGCGCCTGCTGCGCGACTTCACCATCGAAATCGGCGGCGGGCTGGGCGAGTTCAAGGGCCGCATCTGGCGCATCGGCGTGATGGGCTACTCGGCTCAGCGCGGCAACATCCGCTTGCTCTTGTCTGCTCTGGAAGACATTCTGGAAGACCTGGGCCACAAAGTTCAAAAGGGCGCGGCCACCGATGCGGCTCAGGAAGTCTATGAGGCGCACGATCACGAGCAGAGCATCGATACCCACGGCAGCGTGCTCGTCGCGGCCACGGAGGAAAGCGACGATGAAGGTATGGGCGAGACCATCGGAGCCGAAAAAGCCGCTCAGGGCGTGGCGCACCGGGATTGAGGCGAGCGGTTGAGCACCGCAAGTACTTGCAGCGATCCAAAGGGAACAGCAGGGAACACAATGCACAGCACGAACACAACCATCGAGGGCTGCGGCTTTCATCACGTGGCGATTCGCGTCTCGGACTGGGACAAATCGATCCGCTTCTACTGCAAGGGGTTGGGCTTTGGGGTCAAGCTGGAATGGGGCGAAGCTCCCACGCGCGCGGCCATGCTCGACACCGGCGATGGCAACTACCTGGAGATTTTCGAGCGCGAAAACGCGCCGGTTTCGGCGGGCACGGGCGAGCCCAACATTCTGCACTTCTGCTTTCGCGCTCGCGATTGCGCCGCAGCTATTGAGAAGGTGCGCGCGGCGGGCGGAGAAATCACCATGGAGCCCAAGCAGCCCGAGACCTTCGAGCAGATCGGGCTTAAGGCCATCATCGCCTTCGCCAAAGGGCCGAATGGCGAAGTTATTGAGCTGTTCCAGTCGGACGCGCTGTAAATCCATGTTGTGAATCATCACGAGCAGCGAGAGCGGCAAGTACTTGGGTTCAAGTACTTGCCGCTTTTTATTTGGTGACAATTAGCTCAAATAAAGTCAAAATGGTGCATATAAATGGTGCATATAATAGTGCGCGGTGGAAAACAGAGGGGCCTGGCGCGTCGGGGCGGCGCGGGGGAGGTGAGGTGTGAGCAACAACAATGTGCATCATGCACTGATGCAAAAGCCTGTGGAGCAGGACGCGGCGTGGGAAGAAGAGAGGTTGCGGGCTTTGGATCGCTATGGCGTGCTCGGCACGCCGCCCGAAGCGGCTTTTGACCGCCTGACGGCTCGGCTGCTGGATGTGCCCGTGGCGTTCTTGAACTTCATTGGCAGCGACCACCAGTGTACCAAGTCGCTGTGCGCGCGCGACTGGAGCATCGAGATGCCCTCGCGCGTGGAGCGCGAGATGTCGGTATGCGCGCACTGGATGAGCGGAACTGAAGACATTGCCGAAGTGCCCGACGCCTGCCTGGACAAGCGCTTCGCCGAGCACCCCCTGGTGGCCATGGAGGACGGCCTGCGCTTCTACGCGGGCGCTCTGCTGCGCTCGCCCGAGGGGTTGGCGCTGGGGACTCTGTGCGTGGCGGGGCGCGAGCCACGTCACCTGAGCGATGAGGAGCGCGAGACGCTGCGCGAGCTGGCTCACATCGCGATGGACGAGATGGAGTCTCGTGCTCATGCGCTCGAATGGGGACGCGAAGGCCGCGAGAAGGGCAAGGAAGAAGGCAAGGCCCGTTCGGAAGAGCTGTGGCGGGCCATGATCGAGAACGGCTCGGACATCATCACTCTCATCGACCACGATGGCTGCATCCTGTATCAGAGCCCATCGGTTGAGCGCGCTCTTGGCTTCGCGCCTGAGGAATTCGCGGGCACCTTCGGCTACGAGTGGGTGCATCCAGACGACCAGCCTCATATGCGCACGGCTGGCGCCAGAGTCACGGGCGACAAGTTCCTTGCTCCGCTGCCCGAATCGGATTTGGAGGGGCACACCATTGCTGAGCGGGCGACGGAGCCGCTGTGGCTGCCCGCAGGATCTTCTCCCGTGGAAGAGATTGAGCCGGGCGCGGTGCGTGCTTTCTACAGGCACAGGCATAAGGACGGCTCGTGGCGCATTATGGAAGGGGTCGGGCGCGCCCTGGAGGGCGGAGGCGGGGCCGGGAGAATGGTGATCAACTCGCGCGACATCACGCAGCGCTACGAGTTCGAGGAGCAGTTGGCCCAGAGCGAAGAGCGCCACAAATCGTTGCTGGAGCACAACGCCGATGCCATCGCGGTGGTGTGTACGCAGGGCAAGTACTTGCACATCAACCCGGCCTTCGAGAAGATGACCGGCTTCTCGATCGAGATGGTGCAGGGCCACGAGTTCGGCTTCTCTATGCCCCACAAGGAGGGCCTGCGCGCCCGCGCGCTCTTCAAGAAGGCGTTGAGCGGCGACCCTCAGCGCATGGAATTTCCCGTGCGCTGCCTGAACCGCAGCGTGATCGACATGGTTATCACAGCGGTTCCCATTGTGGTGCGCGGCGAGATCGTGGGCGTGTATTTGATCGGGCGCGACATCACCCAGTCCAAGAAAGCCGAGGCGGAGCTGCGTGCGGCCAAGCTCGAAGCCGAGCGCGCCAACCGCGCCAAGAGCGAGTTCCTGAGCCGCATGAGCCACGAGCTGCGCACGCCGCTCAACGCGATTCTGGGCTTTGGCCAACTGCTCGAAATGGCGCGCCTGCCCAAGCGCGAGAGCGATAGCGCGGCCCAGATCACCAAGGCCGGGCATCATTTGCTGGACTTAATCAACGAGGTGCTCGACATCTCGCGCATCGAGACGGGCAGCATCGAGCTGAACCTGGAGATGGTGCCCGTGCGTACCGTGCTGCGCGAGGCCGCCGCTCTGGTGGCTCCCCTGGCCGACCCGCGCCACATCAGGCTGCGCGAGGCGCAAGCCTGTTGCTCTGCTGAGGAACTCTGGGTGCAGGCCGATCGGCAGAGGCTGCGCCAGGTGCTGATCAACCTCTTCTCGAACGCGGTCAAATACAACCGCGAGGATGGCTGGGTTGAGTTCGAGGCCTCTGCTCAGGATTCTCAGATCGCCTTGCGCGTGAGTGACAGCGGGCGCGGCATCGCCCAGGAGAAGCTGCATCGCCTGTTCACGCCCTTCGAACGCCTGGGAGCCGAGTCCTCGGACATCGAGGGCGTCGGTTTGGGCCTGGCCGTCTCCAAGCGCTTGATCGAGGCCATGGACGGCACCATCCACGCCAGCAGCACGTTGGGGAAAGAAACCACTTTCACGTTGCGCCTGCCCGCGCCGTGCTCACTGTGCCACCCCGAAGTGTCCGGGCTGCGTTACGAGCCCGGCGAGTTGCCGCCTCAAGTACTTGAGGCCGGCAGCGAGAGCCCGCAGGCGCGCCTGGTGCTTTACATCGAGGACAACGCGGCCAATGCTCTCTTGATGGAGCACATCGTCGGGAACCTGCCCGGCCTGAGCCTGCTCGTGGCACCCGACGCGGCGCAGGGCCTGGAAGCCGCACGCGTGGCTCAGCCCAGCACGATTCTGCTGGACCTCAACCTGCCGGACGCGCACGGGCTGAGCATCGTCAACGAGCTGAGGCGTGCCTGCCCGGACGCGTGCCTGGCCATCGTGAGCGCCGACGCCACGTGCGAGCAAATCGAAAGCGCGCACGCTGTGGGCGTGAGGCGCTACTTCACCAAGCCGCTTGAGGTGGGCGCTCTGTCCGAGTTCCTCAGCGCAGGCTGCTAAGGCCGCCACCCCTTCGAGTAACCAACTCAAAGTCCCTGGCTCAGAGCAAGCACAGGCTCAACTTGCTCGCATCCGGCTTTTCACCTGATGGCTCAGAGCGGGGTGTTTCAAGGTAAGCGCGAGTGCGCGGACTTGCTCATCACGGCGAAGATGATGCCGGTGAAGTCGTGGTAGAAGTTGAGCGAGTGCTCGTTGATCCCGATCAGGAAGCGGCGGCGCACGCGGCGCAGAACGGGCAGGTCCGCAGGCAGCAGAACCGCGGCTGCGTCGTGCTCGCCGTCAGGAACCACCTTCATCAGAGTGAAGAAGCGGTCTGCATCACCGCTCAGCACGTCCTTGAAGGCCGCCAGGAACTGAGGGCGCGTCACTTTGGGACGCGCTCGTGGCGTTGTGGCCGCGGGCGCTTGCAAGAAGCTGGTGATGGCGGCGATCGCGTCTTCAGACAAGCCGCTTCGGTTCACCCGGCTCACCAGAGCGCGTGCTTGAGGCGTGGCCTGGCTGAGCAGAAGGCTCAGAGCGGCTTCTCGCTGCGGGTAGCTGAGGTCGTTGGCCAAGGCGAACAGCTGGGGCGTCGCGCGCTCCTCGCTCTGGCTGCCCCACAAGAACAGCGCGGCGTCGAAGTGCGACATCGGCTCGCCGCTTCTTGGCGACTCGTAGGAAGCGGCCTCCTCATCGAGCGCCCGCTTCGCTGCTCTGGACACGTCGAAGCCTTCGCTTCCCCTCAAGGTGAGAACCGAAACCCAGCGCGCCGCGCCCACAAGTTCCAGCGAAGCATCGCTGAAGACCGCGACTTGCAAGCGCTTGGAACCAAGCGAAGGGGCCAGCTCAACCAGCAGGTTGGAGCCGTCGAAGCGAAAGAATGGGTTGGCTCTGGCGTCGCTCACCTTGAGGCGCAGGCAGGGCAGAAACTTCGTTTTTTCGGCCTTGACGCGCTTCCAGAAGCGGTTGAGTTCGCCTTCTTTGGCCATCTCTGGGCGTCGCTCAAGCGCGCCTCATCGAAGTTGTATGTGCGCGCCACAAGAGCGCTGAACGTGGCACAGGCCGAAGTGTCTTCCGTAGAGGCCTCTTCCGCAGGCGCCGCAGCGGGAAGCACAAGAGACAGACCAAGCGAGAGAGACAAGAGAGATAAAGTCTTCATAATGAGATGGGCTTATGTTATCTCGTCTTAATAAGCACAGCTGTTGAATGCAGCTGCAGCCGAAGGTTTGGGCCGCCTTGTGCGTTGAGCAAAAGCGCGGGGAGTCCCAAGTACTTGCGCCGCCCGCCCAGCCTCGCCTCTTTTAAACTGAGGCGCATGAAACTGCGCACCTTTCCCAACACCGACTTGACCGTAAGCGAAGTCGGCTTTGGCGTGTGGACTGTGGCGACCTCGTGGTGGGGCGAGAAGAGCGACGAAGAATCCATCGCCCTCCTGCGCCGCGCCCGCGACAAAGGCATCACCTTCTTCGACACCGCCGACACCTACGGCAACGGGCGCGGCGAAACCCTCTTGCGCGATGCCTTCGGTTCCAACCCGGAGGGGCTTGTCTACGCCACCAAGTTCGGCTACGACATCTACTCGCCTCAAGAAGACCGCCCCGAGAGCCTGCGTGGGCAGCGCGAGTTGCCGCAGAAGTTCGACCGTGACTTCATCCGCTTCGCCTGCGAGCAGAGCATCGGGCGCCTGGGCGTCGAGGCCATCGACCTGTGGCAGATCCACAACGCGTGCTTCGACTCGGTTCAGCGCGACGACCTGTGGGCCACCCTGGAAGAGCTGCGCGACGAGGGCAAGATTCGCTACTTCGGCGTGGCCCTTGGCCCGGCCAATGGCTGGCTGCACGAAGGCATCGGAGCCGTCAAGCACCGGCCCATTAGCTCGCTGCAGATCATTAACAACCTGCTGGAGCCGCATCCCGGCAGCGATTTCTACCCCTCGGCGCGCGAGAAGGGCGTGGGCCTGCTCATCCGTGTGCCTCACTCCTCGGGGATGCTCGAAGGTAAATACACCCGCGACACGCAGTTCCCGGCCAACGACCATCGTCGCCACCGCCCGCGCTCCTGGCTCATCAACGGGCTGGAGAAGCTGGAAACCCTGACGTTCCTGACCCAGAATCGCGAGCAGACATTAGGCCAGGCTTCGATCAAGTGGCTCTTGAGCGATCCCTTGGTGTGTTCCGTCCTGCCCAACATCTACGAAGCCGAGCAGATCGATGAGTTCGCTCAGGCGCCGGATCTGCCGGATCTGACAGCCGCAGATTTGAAGCGCATCGAAGAGTTGCAGGCGATCAATTTCGGCGTGGAGGAAGAAGAAGGCAAGTTCAAGGGCGAAGGGCCTGAAGTGCTGGCGGCCTGGGAAGAGAAGCTGGGCGCTGCGGTTTAGAGCCAGCCCGTTGAAGTGCCTCAAGTACTTGAGGGCCGCGCCACCGACTTAAAACGTCCTTAACATTAGCTTCACTATGCTTTAAGCCCGCCGCTCCAGACTGTTTTTAGCCGCACTTCTTCCGCGAAAACCACGGCGCGACCCTGCAAGATGGGGCGCCGCGCAAGCTCGAAGGGAGACCGCGCCGTGTTGAAGCAGAGAGCGAGTTTTTCGTGAGGCCGCGCCTGAGGCGAGGTCATCAGGAGGCATTGTGAACCGTAATTCCATTTTGAAGACCGTGTCCTTGAGCGTTTTGTCGCTGGCCTTGCTGTCGAGCGTTCCAGCTCAGGCGCAGCAGGCGAACCCGCCCCAGACCGATACAGCCCAGAGCGATACGCAGGTCTTGCGCGCGCAGATCGAAGAGCTGCAAAAGCGCCTGGACGCCATCGAAACCGCCCAGAAGAAGAGCGCCGCCACCGCTGCCGCCGCGCCTTCGAGCCCCATCACCTCCAAAGAGAAGGTTGTTCTCTCCGGCTTGCTGCAAGTGCAGGCGCTCAACTATTCCAACGAGGACTCGCGTGTGGGCGGCACGCGCGGCATCGATACCTTCCGCTTGCGCCGCGGTGAGCTGCGCTTGACGGCTCCCAGCATCACGCCTCGCATCTCGGGCACGGTCATGTTCGACCCGGCCAAGGCGGTTTCGGGCCGCACCAACATCGCGAGCGGAACCAACCTTAGCATCCGCGCCCGCGACAACGCGCTGCAGGAAATCGAGATTTCTTATCTGCTCAACCAGAACGCGGGCAAGAACACCAACACCTTCGTCGATGTCGGCCAATACAAGCTTCCTCTGGGCTACGAGGGCGATCAGGTTGCGTCTTCGGCCCTGACCTTCGTTGAGCGCGCCCTGATGTTCACCCAGCGCGACACGCAGGACGCGGGCTACGGCGATGTGCGCGACACGGGAATCCAGCTGCGCGGCCTGGCCGGAGGGCAAGTCGCCTACAACCTGGGCCTCTTCAACGGCCTGGGCGACCTGCAAAATACAACCTCTCAAAGCAAGCAGAAGGCGCTTATCGGGCGCGTGACCTTCAAGCCCACAAGCGTGAAGGGCTTGCAGTTGGGCATCTCAGCCGCGACCTCGAACGCCGCGACCCTGACCAGCGGCACCAACCGCTTCAACCGCGACTTGTATAACGGCTTCATCGCGTATAAGAAGAACAAGGTCGGCGTTCAGGCCGAGTACTTGAGCGGGCGCACCCAGGTGCGCGACATGGCGGGGACTCTCAACAACGTGCGCGGCTACTACGGCTCGCTGAGCTACCTGTTCACGCCCAAGCTCGAAGGCGCCTTCCGTTACGATTACTTCGACGCCAACCGCTCGCTGGCCAATTCCGCAGTGCGCGACTACACCCTGGGCGTGAACTACTACATCAAGGGCAACAACGCCAAGATCCAGGCCAACATCGTGCGGCGACAGGGCGGCGACAACGCCCCTGCTGGCATCCGCGACAGCCGCACCGAGCTGCGCACCAACTTCCAGGTCGCGTTCTAAAGTTCCCCGAACGCAGCCGTGAAGAGCCGGAAGCAAAGACAAACAGCAAAGAGCCGCCTGCAAGTACTTGCAGGTGGCTCTTTGCTTCAGGCAGCAAGGCTTCAGGCAGCAAGGGAGTGGCTTGGGCCAGGCGCGTTGCGCCAAGTTTGCTCAGCAACTTCTTAGCCTGCATTTAACACTCTGTTTAAGCCGCTTTAAAGAAAGTCACCTAACATTCCTCTGGTCATACAGACAGTAGCACTAAGGGGAACTAAACATGAAGTACTTGAAGCATCAGGCGATGAGCCGCGCTCTGAGCGTGGCCGGACTGGTTGGAATTGGGCTGAGCCTGTCCGCAACCTCAGCCAGCGCGCAGACGATCACGGGAGCCGGAGCAACGTTTCCGTATCCTATTTACTCGAAGTGGTTCGCGGCCTACGCCCGCTCGGGCGGCGCGCGCATCAACTACCAGTCGATTGGCTCGGGCGCGGGCCTTCGCCAGCTGAAGGCGCGCACGGTGGACTTCGGCGCTTCGGACGCGCCGCTCTCGAACGCCGAGATGAGCGCGATGCCCGCGCCAGTCGTGCACATTCCGACCGTGGCCGGAGCCGTGGCGATTGTGTACAACCTGCCCGGCATCAACAGCGGCCTGAAGCTGGACGCGGGCACGCTGTCGAAGATTTTCCTGGGCCGCATCGCGCGCTGGGACGACGCCTCGATTCGCGCTCTGAACCCCGGCGTGCACCTTCCAGCCAAGAGCATCACGGTCGCGCACCGCTCGGATGGCAGCGGCACGACCAACATCTTCACCAACTACCTCAAGGCTGTCTCGCCGGCCTGGGCGAGCACGGTCGGCGCGGGCAAGAGCGTGAACTGGCCCGTCGGCTTGGGCGGCAAGGGCAGCGATGGCGTGGCCGGCATCGTGGCGCAGACCAGCGGCACTATCGGCTACGTTGAGCTGGCCTACGCCGCTCAGAACCACGTCGCTGTGGCTGCCTTGAAGAACCGCGCGGGCCGCTTTGTGTCGCCCTCGATTGATGGCGTCACGGCGGCTGCCGAGGCCGGGGCGCGAGCCATGCAGCGCGATGTGCGCGTCTCGATCGTGAACGCTTCAGGAGCTGGGGCTTACCCGATCTCGGGCTTCACTTACATCCTGCTGTATAAGAACCAGCCGAAGAACGCGGCCATGAAGCAGTTCCTCAACTGGGCTCTGGGGCCGGGCCAGTCTTACGCGCGGCCTCTTCTGTATGCTCCTCTGCCGCGCTCGGTCGTGGCTCTGGATCGCAAGATTCTGGCTGGCGTGCGCTAAAGGCTGAGGCGAAGGCTTACAATGGAGGCTGCAAGTGCTCACAAGTACTTGCAGCCTCCGTTTTGCTTTTGAGACCATGAACGAATCACAATCCGCATCGCCGAGCCCTTCGTGGCGCTCCAAGTACTTGGCTGAGGCGCTGGGCACCTTCTGCATCGTGTTCGCGGGAACAGGAGCCATTGTGGTCAACGACGGAAGCCACAGCATCACGCACGTTGGGGTTGCGCTCACTTTTGGCCTGGCCGTGGCCACGATGATCTACGCGCTGGGCGAGGTTTCGGGCGCGCACTTCAACCCAGCTGTGAGCGCGGCGTTCTGGCTCTCAGGGCGCTTTCCACGCGCCCAAGTACTTGCTTACGTGTTGTCGCAGTGCGCGGGCGCGATCTGCGGCTCGCTGCTGGTGCGCCTGCTGCTCGGGCCGCACCCGACTCTGGGAGCTACCAAGCCCGCAGTCAGCGCGGCGCAGGCCTTTGGGCTGGAGGTTGTGCTCACGCTGCTTTTGATGTTCGTAATTCTCAGCGTGTCGCACGGCGCGAAGGAGAAGGGCGTGACGGCTGGGCTGGCCATTGGCGGTGCGGTCGCCCTGGAAGCCTTGTTCGCGGGGCCGATCAGCGGCGCTTCGATGAACCCGGCTCGCTCGCTCGCTCCGGCTCTGGTGGCGGGAACGCTGGCTTCGTTGTGGATCTACATTCTGGCTCCGCTCGTGGGCGCTTTGCTTGCGGTTCCTCAGTGCCGAGGCGTGCACGGAAGAGGCTGTTGCTCAGGGCCATGTTAAGGATGTTTGGCGGGCATTTAAAACTCTCTTAATGTGTGGGCTCGAATACTCATGCTGATTCCAATCACCCAAACGGAGATAAAGTCTAATGGTAGCAAGCAAATCCTTTAAGTGGAGCGCGGCCCTGATCGCGGTTGCCGGAGGCGCTCTTGTAGCAGGCTGCGGCGGCTCGGGCAGCAACGCCTCAGCGGATGCGGGCGGCTCAGGCGGCTCAGCTTCGGCGGGCGCGACTGGGGGCGGTGGCGGCGCGAACGGCTCTTCGGGCGCGGCGACCAAGCTGACGGGAGCCGGAGCGACGTTTCCGTTTCCGCTTTATTCGGAGTGGTTCAGCACTTACAACAAGGCCAAGGGCGTCCAGATCAACTATCAGTCGATCGGTTCGGGCGCTGGCATCAAGCAGCTCACGGCCCAGACCGTGGACTTCGGCGCTTCGGACGCTCCCGTGGACGACGCCGGCATCGCTAAGATGCCCTCGCCCATCGTGCACATCCCAACGGCTGGCGGCGCTGTGGTTTTGGCCTACAACCTGCCTGGCGTTACCGCCAAGATCAAGATGACGGGAGCCGATGTCGCCAATATATTTCTGGGCAAGATCACCAAGTGGAACGATCCGGCTCTGGTCAAGGATAACCCCGGTGTCGCCCTGCCGAACCAGACCGTGACCATCGCGCACCGCTCCGATGGCTCGGGCACGACCAATATCTTCACCAATTACTTAGCCTCTGTCTCGCCCGAGTGGAAGACCAAGCCGGGCGCGGGCAAGAGCGTGGACTGGCCCGTTGGGCTTGGCGGCAAGGGCAATGACGGCGTGGCGGGCATCGTCAAGCAGACGCCTGGAGCCATCGGCTACGTTGAGTTGGCCTACGCCAAGAAGAAGGAGCACCCCCTGACCTACGCCCTGGTGCAGAACAAGGCCGGTCAGTATGTCGAGCCCAGCCCGGCCTCGGTCACAGCCGCCGCCGAAGCCTCAGCCGCTGCTCTGGCCGCCGATGTGCGCGCTCCCATCGCCAACGCGAGCGCGCCGGGCGCTTACCCGATCGCGGGCTTCACCTACATCCTGGCTTACAAGAAGCAGAAGGACGCCGCCAAGGGCGCGGCTCTCAAGGACTTCCTCAAGTGGGCCATGACCGATGGCCAGAAGTCCGCCGAGGGCCTGCTTTATGCTCCGCTGCCCGCCGCGGTCGTCGCGCAGAACCAGAAGACGATTGACTCCATTTCCTGAGCCTCGCCTGAATAAGTCACGGGCGGCTGCAAGTACTTGCAGCCGCCCGTAGCTATCTTCAAAGCGCAGCGAGCAGAGCCAAGCAGCCATGGCTTCACAAAGTGCAGTTCCACCCAGCCCAACGCCCGGCCTGGCTCCAGCGGCTTCCGAAGGGCGCGACTCAGGTTCGAGCTTGCAGGGCGGCCAGTTCGCCGGAGCGGGCGACAAGATCTTCTACTGGGGCACCGCGGCCTTCGCGGGCGTGGCTCTGCTTTTGTGCGTACTGATCGGTCTCAACCTGTATCGCGCCGCCGCGCCCGCGATCCACGAATACGGCGGCGCTTTCCTCAAGAACTCGACCTGGGATCCCAACACTGATGTTTATGGCGCCTGGCCTTATATCTACGGCACGCTGGTCTCATCGCTCTTGGCCCTGGTCATCGCGGTTCCTATCTCGATCGGCACAGCCATCTTCCTGACGGAGTTGGCTCCGCGCTGGATGCGCACGCCCGTTGGCTTCCTCGTCGAGCTGCTGGCTGCTGTGCCCTCGGTTGTGTATGGCTTGTGGGGCATCTTCGTGATGGTTCCGGCCTTGCGCTCGGTTCAGGAAGTGCTGAAGGCGCGGCTGGGCTTTCTGCCCTTCTTCCAGGGCCCGGCTCAGGGCTACTCGATGATGGCGGGCGCGCTCATCCTGGCCATCATGATCTTGCCCTTTGTCACTTCAGTTTCGCGCGAGGTGATCAAAGCCGTGCCGCGCACGCAGCGCGAGGCGGCCTTCGGGCTGGGAGCCACGCACTGGGAAGCCATCAAGGGGCCGATCTTGCGCTACGCTCGCTCCGGGATTATGGGCGCGATTGTGCTGGGTTTGGCGCGCGCCGTGGGCGAAACCATGGCGATCACGATGGTGATTGGAAACGGCAACAAAGCTTCGCTTTCGCTGTTGGAGCCTGGCAACACGCTGGCTTCGGCCCTGGCTAACCAGTTCGCCGAGGCCGGAGGCAAGCAGCTTCCGGCCCTGATGTATTTGGCCCTGACTTTGTTCGGGGTGACGATCATCATCAACGCCATCGCGCGCCTGATGATTGTGAATATGTCGCGCGGCATGGCTGGCATGGTGCGAGACTAACGCTATGGGCACACCTCCCGCGAGCCTTTCGAAAGCCCCCGACTCGGCGCCTGCAAGTACTTTGATGGCCAGCGATTCGTCGCTCAAGTGGCGCAAGGTCGCCAACATCGCGATGTGGATCTTCTGCGTCGCGTCCACGATCTGCGCCATCATCCCGCTCGCCCTGGTGCTGTTCTACGTGGCGTCCAAGGGGCTGCCTGTCTTGAACTGGGCCTTCTTTACGCAGGAGCCCGCGCCTCCAGGCGAGCCGGGCGGAGGTGTGGGCCACGCCATCGTGGGAACGCTGATGCTGATCGCCATCGCTTCGTGCATCGGCCTGCCCATCGGCTTGCTCGGAGGCATCTACCTGGCTGAGTTCGGCAACAACCGCTTCGGCTTCATCGTGCGCTTCGCGGCTGATGTGCTCAACGGCGTGCCTTCGATTGTAGTCGGCATCTTCGTGTATGCGATTGCGATTTTGCCGCTGCCCGACAACAACCGCCACTTCTCGGCCTGGGCCGGCGGCCTGGCTCTGGGCCTGATGATGATCCCAACCGTGATGCGAACCACGGAAGAGATGGTGCGTTTGGTTCCCATGAGCCTGCGCGAAGCGGCCCTGGCTCTGGGAGCCACGCGCTGGCGGACGGTGTTCAAGATCGTGCTGGGCTCGGCTAAGGGCGGCGTGATAACAGGCATACTCTTGGCGATAGCGCGCGTGGCGGGCGAGACGGCTCCGCTTTTGTTCACGGCTCTTGGCAACAACTACTTCTCGCACAACCCGAACGAGCCCATCGCCTCCTTGCCCGTGACCTTGTACACCTTCGCCACGGCAGCCGATGAGCGCTGGAACGCTCTGGCCTGGGGCGGCGCGCTTGTCCTGGTCTCGATTGTGTGCGTGCTCTCGATCGCCGCTCGCTACGCCACGCGCGGGCGCGTTGGAAGCTAAGCTCTGCCACTTCTGCAAGTACTTGTATGACCACTCCTTCACCCACCAAGCCTCAGTCCAACACGCCTCAAACTCCGTCAAGCCCGGCTCCGGCTTCAGCTAATGGGCGCATCTCTGAGCGCTCTGCGGCTCCCGCGCTGGATGTCTCGGCCACGGCGCGCGCTTACGCCCCAGATGCTCCGGGGAGCCTGGATGAATCACGCGCCACTATGGAGGCGCGCAACGTGAACCTGTTCTATGGCCCCAAGCAGGCCCTGAAGAACGTCTCGGCGCGGATGAGCAAGGGCTCGATCACGGCTTTGATCGGGCCTTCGGGCTGCGGCAAGAGCACGTTTTTGCGCTGCCTGAACCGCATGAACGACCTGATTGAAGGCTGCAAGATCGAAGGCGAAGTGTTCCTGGATGAGCAGAACATTTATGCGCGCGGCGTGGACGTAGTCAAGCTCAGGCAGCGCGTGGGCATGGTCTTCCAGAAGCCCAACCCCTTCCCGATGTCGATCTTCGACAACGTCGCTTACGGCCCTCGCTTGCGAGGCATCAAGAAGCGCGAGCAACTTAACGAAATCGTCGAGCACTCGCTGCAGGGCGCGGCGCTGTGGAACGAAGTGAAGGACGATTTGAAGAAGTCGGCCCTGGCCCTTTCGGGAGGCCAGCAGCAGCGCTTGTGCATCGCGCGGGCAATGGCCACCAAGCCCGAGGTCATCTTGATGGACGAGCCCGCCTCGGCCCTGGACCCGATCTCGACGCTCAAGATCGAAGAGCTGATGCGCGAGTTGCGCGAGGAATACACGATTGTCATCGTGACGCACAATATGCAGCAGGCCGCGCGCTGCTCCGACTTCACTGGCTTCTTCTTGTTGGGAGAATTAGTTGAGCTGGACGCCAGCTCCAAGATCTTCACCGATCCCGGCGACAAGAGAACCGAAGATTACATCACGGGACGATTCGGCTAAGCCACAAGTACTTGCGGGCCGAAGAGAGCAGCACTATGATTATCCGCCGCACTTTTGAGGAGCAGCTTTCGGAGCTGCAGAACGATCTGCTGCGCCTGGGCCGCTTCGTCGAGGAGGCTCTGGGCAAAAGCATTGATGCCCTGGTTCGTCAGGATCTGGGCCTGGCCAAGCAGGTCGTGACCGAAGACGACTTCGCCGACGACATGACGACCGGCATCCAGACGCGCACCATGCAGCTCCTGGCTTTGCAGCAGCCCATGGCGCGCGACCTCCGCTTCGTAGGCGCTTCGATGCGCATCACGGTTGACCTGGAGCGCATCGGCGACCACGCCACGGCGATTGCCAAAGTCACGCGCCGCCTGGCCGGGCAGAGCTACTTCAAGCCCTTGGTCGATGTGCCTCGGCTCGGCGACATGGCGCGCAAGATGGTCGGCGACGCTCTGGTGGCCTTCATCAACCACGACACGGCCCTGGCTTATCAAGTCGCGGGCGATGATGACGCGGTGGATGACCTGTGCGATGTCCTACAGCGCGAGCTGATGGACAAGATGCGCGAGGACTCGACTTTAGTTGAGCAGGCCACGCAGTTGCTCTTGGTGGCGCGCGCTCTGGAACGGGTTGGCGACCACGCGACCAACATCGTGGAGAACATCTACTACGTCGAGACCGGCGTGATGCGTCCCCTGGCGCGCGAGGCCCACGCCGAGCACAAGGCCGCAATCAAGGCCGCCCGCAAAGAGAAGGAGAAGCGCCAGCAGGCCAGCGAGGAAGCGGACGGATTGTGGGTGCGCGAGCTGGAAGAAAAGCAGCTCGAAGACACCACCCGACGCTCGCCCCTGCACCCCGATCTTCCCGCTGTTATTGGCTCAGTTGAAGATTTGGATGGCTACAACCAGCCGCCCAACGGCAAGTAGAGAGTCGGCGGAAGCAGTCAGTACCCGCAAGTACTTGCGGGCTTTTTGACGCGCGTTGCTGCGAGGCTGGCGTGCGCATCAAAGAGCTTTAGCTGCTCCTTCACCACAGACGGGCACATAAAGCGATGGAAGAAGAACAGCAAGTACTTGCTCGTCCTCTGTGGTTCTTCGTGGTCATCTGTGGATAGATCAGTAGCTAAAGCTCTTCGATGCGCGCCTGGGCCGAGTGCGAGAGCGCCTGAAACCACTTCGCGTCCGGCGAGAGCAGCGGGAACCACCACGAAGTAGGCCGCAGGTTCGTGTATCTCAAGCCCGAGGCGGCCATGAACGCATCACGCACGCGGCGCAGGCGGGCCAGCTCAGCCTCGTATTGCAGCGCGCGCACCGTCTCGCGCGCGGCCTTCATCTCTTCCGAACGCTCGATCGACAGCTTCTGCTCCACCTTCGCGCGCCCTTCACCCCGAGCCTTGCGTGCTTCTCTGAGAGCCTCGTGGATCGCTTCGTCAAAGCGAGCACGATCCTTGGCGAGCCAGGCCAGTTCGTCCTTCAGGCGTGACAGTTCTTCTTCTTCCTGAACTTCCACACGCGCTTGCTGGGCTCGCTCGTCCTTGCTGAGCTTGCGCGGCTTGCCGTTTTCATCAACAGTGGTCAGGCGCGCGGCCTGGGCTTCGCGGATGTCGGAGATGCGCTCGCGCACGGGCTGCACGCGCGCGCGGAAATCCTCGCCTTTCTCGCGCTCAAGCTGAGGAATACGCGCCTTGAGCTCGCGCACACGCAGCTTCAGCTCGTCGATCTCGCGCCCAAGTACTTGCACGGCGGTTCGCGAAGCCACGAAGCGCTCGCGCGACTGAGCATACAGCTCGATCTTCTCGTTCCATGAGCTATCGCGCTTGGACAGGAACCCCATCAGATCGCGCGGCGACTGCAAGGCCTTGAGCTTGTCGATCACAGCGTCTTCGCTGGTGCAAACAGCTTTCCAGCGCGCGGAAAAGTCGCGTGCGGAGATCGTGGGCTGATCGAAGGCTTGAGCCAAATGCGGGGGCGGCGAAAGCTCGGCTTCAACTGAGCTCAGCGCGTCCCATGAACTGTAGCGCAGGCGCAGCATGGGCTTGAGCGGCAGCGCGATGTTGTGCTCGCGCAGGCAGGTGTTGAGCTTCTGGGTGCGGTCCGTGTAGCTCGAAGCCTTCTCGTGGAAGACGAAGATGAACTCAGCCGAGAGCATCGAGATCAGCGACACGGCCTTGCCCACCAGGGCCACGTCCGGCCCGAACTCGCCTTCGAGCAAGTCCGCGAGCTGATGCACATCGTGGCAGTCGCACGAGGAGCAGATTTCGATTGGCGTCTCGGTCTGGATCCACACGCTGCCCTCGTGCAAGCGCAGCGTGCCGCGCCCACGGCCTGGAATTACCACGTCGAAGGGAACAGCGCCCTCGCCAAAGCCATCGAGGGTGTAGATGCCGCTGCCAGCGACGGCTTCGTTGTAGCAATCGCGCGCGATGCGGCGCGTTTTGGGCTTGAGGAAGGCGTCCACGATGCCAAAGCGCGGGCGCGAGCACGTCTCGCGGTTGAAGCGGAACAGCTCCATCGAGGTCGAGGTTTCAAGGTTGCAACCGCCGCCTCCGCGCGCCAGGCACCACAGCTTGGGCGTCAGCCAACGATATAAATCCGAAAGCGTGGCGTTCTTTTGCCCGGCTGAGGCGAACTCATCAATCCAGCTCAAGATCTGCGCTCCCACGTCCTTTTGAGCGCGCATCTGGGGCGCGATTTGGTAGCTCTGCTCAAAGGCCCAGGCGACTTGCTCCTTGAGCGTCTCAAGTACTTGAGCCAGTTGCACCTCGGCGGCGATGAGCGGGTGCGAGCCCGTGTGAACCAGAGCGCGCCAGCCCCAGGCCGCAGTTTCCTCATTGAGCAGGGCTCGCTCGCCTCCGGGATAGCGCTTGGCCACGCGGTCGAAGGCCACGCCGTGCTGGGTTAAGTAAGCGCGCGTCGGGACGGTTTCCGCCCCCAGCAAGGCCGAGATTTCACCGGCTGCGCTCCACAGGGCGCGGGTGTCGCCATCGTTGTGAGGCAGCAGCACGAACGGAGCATCGGTGCCCGGAGGCAGAGCTGAAGGATCGGGCAGCTTGGCGAAGTAATCGGTGTCATGCACGGCGGCGACCATGCGCGAGTCGCCGTCCAGAGCATCCAGGATGCAGCAGAAGGCGGCTTTGGTCGGCTCGTCCCACAGCACGGTCTGCCCGAGCGTGAGGAACGGAGCCTCCGGGAACCGCTCGCGCAACACGCGCACAGACTCGATGGCCGAAGGGTGGAAGGCGGAGGCGGGCTCGCAGGTGGAGGCCGGGCTTTGATCTTGGCTCATGGAGATGGATAATGCTTGGAAATAGTTTAGGCGTCGGGCTCAAGAAGAACACCATGGCGAACAGATGATCTCGCGGTTGCAAGTACTTGCAGGTGCTTCAGCGCCCGCAAAGCTGAAAGCCTCAAGTTGAATGCCCACTGCGGGCCGCAAGTCCAGGTACGGCCAAGAGCGAAGCGGGCCTGAAGGCGATAATGCAAATGGAAACAAGCTCATTCATCCAAACGGCGCGCAAGACGTTCGAGTTTCTCGTCACGGACTTCGGCGCGGTGTCCTCCGAAAGCTCTGAGCCGGGCAGCCAAGATCAAGTGCGCTACGACTGGGACTTCCTGTACTTCATAATTCTCAAGGGGCGCGGCGAGATGGACGCCGACTTCCAGGTCAAGGACAGATCCTTCCGCTACTTCTACTTGATGTTCGACCTGTATGAGATCTGCCATTACCTCAACTACCTGGACAACGCGGGCCGACCGCGCCAGACGCATCGCACCTCGCCGCTTACGCGCGCCTATCGCCAGGCGCAGACCGAGGAAGAGCGCGACGAGATCAATCTGCGCATGATGAAAGACGCTGTGCTGAAGCGCTGCATTCCCATCATCGAGGGCGACCTGACCATCCTGGAGCTGGTTGGGATCGACAGGATGGAAAGGAAGTAGCGACAGAGCCGCCTCAAGTACTTGAGAGCGCTAAAATAGCGCCCATGAAACTGCACGGAGTCGAGTGGAGCGAGCGCGAGGCCAGAAGGCGCTGCGGAAGGCCGCAAGTACTTGCCGGTATCACGCGCTTTACGCTTGCGGAAGGCTTCGAGGCTGATGTCGAGGTGATCGAGGTCAAGACGGGAAGCGGCTTTCGCTTCTGGGCCTGCCCTTCGCGCGAGCTGGACATCGTCTTCGCCGAGCATTTGGGGCGCCCCTTGTGCTGGCAGTCGCCCACGGGCTTCGCGCATCCGGCTTACTTCAGCGACGACAACCTGGGCTGGCTGCGCGGCTTCGGCGGCGGCCTGCTCACCACTTGCGGCCTGCAGTCGCTTGGCCCAGCTTGCGAGGACGAAGGCGAGCGCTTCGGGCTGCACGACCGCGCCTCTTACATTCCGGCCACAAGTACTTGCACGCGCGAGAAATGGGTCTCTGACGACGTGTGCGAGTGGACAATCGAAGGCCAGATGCGCCAGGCCCGCGTCTTCGGCCCGAACCTGCTCTTGAGCCGCACCATCTCGGCTCGGCTGGGTGAATCGAAGCTCACCCTTCGCGACACCGTTCGCAACGAAGGCTTCCGCAGCGAAGGGCTGGCGATTTTGTACCACTGCAACTGGGGCTTCCCAGTTGTCTCGGAGCGCTCGGTTGTGCGTGCGCCCTCGAACAAATGCGAGCCGCGCGATGAAGCAGCGGCGCGTGGCTTAAGCCACTGGAGCCGCTTGGAAGAGCCGCAGGATGAGTTCGGCGAGCAGGTCTTCTTTCACGAGATGCAAGCAGATGAAGCGGGCTGGGTGCGCGCCGAAATCTGGAACCACGCCTTGAATTGGGGCGGATTCGTGCGCTACAGGCAAGACACGCTACCGCACTTCACGCAATGGAAGATGATGGGCGCGGGCGTTTACGTCTGCGGCCTGGAGCCCTCCAGCGCGCCGCTCTTGCCTCGCGACGGGCTCAAGGCGCGCGGCCTGCTGCCGATGATCGAGCCGGGCCAAAGCGTGCAGTTCGAGCTTGAGCTGGGCGTGGTTGATTGACACTCCCCACGGCTAAAGCCGGGGGATTCCTCCTTCATCGCATCCCGTTACGTCAGGACTACTCAGAAGGCTCACCGCGAGTGTCCCTCGCTGAATCAAACCGAACCG
>JAABUR0100001406.1_pt1 | contig 43199 bp, 45 predicted proteins | sample 5560091 | NCBI WGS metagenome assembly JAABUR01 (sample SAMN10711879, study PRJNA513375) | rock metagenome | isolation source: Antarctica rocks | place: Antarctica: Victoria Land, University Valley sud | reverse complement strand
CCGTTGCGGACCAGTGAGACGACCACATAGACGCCTAGGGCGACAAGCGTCGCGCCCACGATCTTTTCCATGACATGGTCAACCGAGTGGGGGACGTGTTGCCCGGCGAGGATTGCCGCCGCGCCGAGGGCGCCGACGACCAGGCCGTGGCCGATGAAATAGCAGGTCGCTGAAGCCATGGCCTTCCGCGGAGTGTCCTGGGCGGCGCTCAGATCGGAGATGGCTGCAATGTGGTCCCAGTCGATGCCATGGCGAAAGCCCAATCCGGTCGCGGTGGCCAACATGCCGATTCGTAAACCCTCGTGGACAACGGTCATGGCTCGGTACTACGCCGGATGGCGGGGTCAGCTAGGTGTCGGCTACGCACTCGTTGCTCCTGAGGAAGGTGCTGACGATGTCGACGATTTGGATGTCGTGAACGGCAAATTCAAAAGCGACACCCGATGCGGCGGCAGCGAGGCGATCCACGTCGGCGTCACCGATGAAAAGCGCCTGGCCGGGAGCCACATGCATCTGCTCGAGTGCGGTGAGAAGCCCTCGTGGATCAGGTTTGGGCGCGCCGATGTCGACTGAAGTGATGATGGGATCGAGAAGGCCCTGGAAGCCCGATCGATCCAGCGCGTCGCGGACGTCGGACCCGGTCATCAAGGCGGTGTCCGTGACCGCAGCCAGCCGGTACCGCAGGCTGAGTGCCCGCAGGTCGGCGATCGCGTTGCCGATCGGCTGTCCCGTGAGGCCGTGCACCGCAGTGCCGACCGGGGCGGCGTGCACGAGGGTGTTGCCGATGTCGAAGACGATGGCCCGAAGATCAGGCACGGCGCACCTGAGGCCGAGAGATGCTGCTCACCATCGGGCTGAGGCCACGAGCAGACCCACCGTCTCGGCCACGACGCCGGCCGCGCCCAGGACGTCACCGGTGTAGCCGCCAAGTCGCCGTACGCCCAGTGCGAGTACCGCCGCTCCTGTGGCGGTCGCGCCGAGGCCGGCGGCGATGCCCCGCACGCCATCGCCAACGGCCAGGAGTCCGTATCCGAGGGCCAATCCGGAAGCGGCCGGCAGGATCCAGCTCCCCTCGCCGCGGAAGGATCTGGCCAGCCCGCCGGCGGGGCGGCCGTACGGCACGGCGCGGACGGCCACCGCCATAACGGCGCGAGCGAGGCACCAGAGTCCGGCGATCAGCAACAGGTCGGGGCGCAAGGTCGCGAAGCCGGCGAAGCGGAGCAGCAAGATCGCAACCGCGGCGCCGATCCCGAACGCGCCGACGGTCGGTTCGGCCATGACCTCGAGCCGCCGGTCGGGCGTGAGGTGCGGCAGCAGGCCGTCGGCGCTGTCGACCAGGCCGTCAAGGTGCAACATTCCGGTGATCGCGAGGTCCGCAGTTACGGCAACGGCCCCCACAACCACTGGAGGCCAGATCGAGTCGGCGGCCCACCAGGCCCCGCCGACGGCGAGCCCGATCAGCACACCGGCAAGCGGGAACCAGGCCACCGTCGACCCGTTGGGGGCCGAGAACCGGCCGAGCACGGTCAGGAAGGCGACGGCTCGCCTCACTCCGGCACTCGCTCGAGCGGTAGACACCGACCGGCCACCACGAGGAAGACCGAGTCAGCGATCTCGGCGACCGCCTGATTCACAGCTCCGAGCACATCGCGGTAGCGGCGGCCGAGTTCCGTTTCGGGGTGCACTCCCAGACCGACCTCGTCGCTCACGATGATGGTGTCGGCGGACCGGCCGGACAGCGTTGTCAGGAGGCCATCGAGGTCGATCGCGAAGTCGCGGTGCGCAGCAACCCAGCTGCCGAGCGAGTCCACCAGGGCGGTGCCGGGAACCCCGGCCATTGCGCCGGGGAGGTCGGCGCCGGCCTCGACAGTGGACCAGGACGGCGGCCGGCAGCCACGATGGATCGCGATCCGCTGCGCGAGATCGCCATCGCCCGGGTCGATCTGGGCCGTAGCCACATAGGTCACGGGTGCCGGCAGGCCGGCCGCGAGACGCTCAGCCGCCGTCGACTTCCCGGATCGGGCCCCCCCGAGGAACAGGGTGATCATGATCGGGCGCGGGCCAGCTCGGCTCGGACCAGCGGCTCGAGCCCGTTCTCGAGCTCGTCGAGGCGGAGGCAGCGGGCCCCGATCTGCTCGGCCAGCTGGGCGGCAAGGCCCAACCGCGTGGCCCCCGTCTCGCTGTCGAGGATCAACACCTGGGCACCGGCGCGGACGAGGCGTCCGGCTGCCTCCCGGCTCGCTTCGACGGGGTCGCCGGGGCCGCTCGTGGCGCGGCCGTCGGTCACGACGATCACGTGGTGGTCAAGGTCGGGGTCTCCGAGTGAACCACTGACGAGTCGCGTCGCCGCGTCCAGACCGGCCGCCAGCGGCGTCTTGCCGCCGGTGGGCAGGTCAGCCAGGCGGGCGCGTGCGATCTCCACCGACGCAGTGGGCCGCAGCACGACCTCGGCGTCGTCGTGGCGAAAGGTAACCAGGGCGACCCGGCTACGGCGCCGGTACGCATCCTCGAGCAAGCCCATGACGGCGGCCTTGGTGCCGGCCATCCGGTGCTCGACACCCATCGATCCCGACGCGTCGACGACGAACACGGCCAGGCTGCCGCGCTGCTGCTCGTGCCGGGCGCCACGCAGGTCGGATGCGTCGACGGCCGCTTCGGGCCCTCGTTCCGCACGCCGCCTGGCGACGGCAATCGCGGTCGATCGAGCATCGATGGCGTGGCCGTCGAAGGGCTCCTCGCGGACGAACCGGCCCCGCTGGCTCGCCGGGCTAGTGGACCCTGATCCGTGGGGCGCGGTGGAGGAGCGTCGACCGACGCGCGCCGACGAGTCGGGCAACGCGGTCCGGGTGGCGGCACCGGGCGCATCGATCTGATCGGGGTGGGACCCATCGCCAGCGGGCGCATCATCGTCGAGAGGTCCCTCGCCGGGGCCGGTTTCACCGTCGCGTTCGGGTCGGATTGCGTCGTCCCACGCGTCGTCCAGCTTGTCGGGGGTGATGCCGGGCTCGTCGAATGGGCGACGGCGGCACCGGTGCCCGAGCACCATCTCAGCGACCCGGCGCACGTCGTCAGGCTCGACCATCGATCGTCCCTCGATCGCGGCGTTGGCGGTGGCGGCCCGGCAGAGCATCAAGTCGCCGCGCAGGCCGTCGACCCCCACCGCCACGGCCAGCCGGCTGGTCGTGGCCATCAGGTCGTCGGTGATGGCCACCCCGGTGGTCTGCGCCGCGGCCAGGCGGGAACGAAGATCGAATTGGTCGGCCTCGTAGTTGACACCCGTGGCCCCCCGCTCGGCGTCGAGTTGGCGGCGGACCGCAAGCCTCCGCTCGTCGATATCGGCGGGCGCGGCCACGTCGACGGCCAAGCCGAACCGGTCCAGCAGCTGTGGGCGCAGCTCGCCCTCTTCCGGGTTCATCGAGCCGACGAGGATGAATCGGGCCGGGTGCGTGTGCGACAGGCCTTCTCGCTCAACGCGGTTCACGCCGGAGACGGCCACATCAAGCAGGACATCAACCAGGTGATCGGCCAGCAGGTTGATCTCGTCGACATACAGCACACCACCGTCGGCCGCTGCCAGCAGGCCGGCCCGGAAGCGAGGCTGACCGTTGGTGAGCAGCTCGGCCAGGTCCAGCGATCCGATGAGGCGCTCCTCGGTGGCGCCGAGGGGAAGCTCGGCGAATGGCGCACCGTCGGCCAGCAACGACGCGAGGCCACGGGCCAGGGTGGTCTTGGCGGATCCCTTGTCGCCACGCAGCAACACGCCGCCAAGACGAGGCTCCACCGCCGCCAGCATCAGGGCCAGCTTCGCCTGGTCCTGGCCGACCACGGCACTGAACGGCAGCTCGCTCATCGGCCTTCTTCCCAACCCTCAGCTTCGAGCAGTGCTTGCTGCAGGGTTTGCCGCGCGTTCTCGCTGGCATCCCACATGTCGCGGTCGATGGCTTCGAGCAACTTCTCGGCGATCGATTTGAGGGCCCAGGGGTTGGACTGCTCGAAGAACTTTCGCACGGCGGCGTCCCCCACGTAGGCGGCGGTCACCCGCTCGTACATCCAATCGTCGACCACCTTCGCGGTGGCGTCGTAGCCGAAGAGGTAGTCGACGGTCGCAGCCATCTCGAACGCGCCCTTGTAGCCATGGCGTTGCATGGCTTCGATCCAACGGGGGTTGATGACGCGAGTACGGATGACACGGGTGGCTTCCTCGGCCAGCGAGCGCACGAGCGGCCGCGCCGGATCAGAGGAGTCGCCGAGCCACGCCCGGGGGTCGGCCCCGGTCAGGGACCGGATCGTGGCCACCATGCCGCCGTGATCATCGAGGTAGTCGGCGCTGTCGAAGATGTCGTGCTCGCGGTTGTCCTGGTTCTTGACGGCCACATCGATCGCCGCGAACCGGCGGCGCATCGCGGCCTCGTCGGCCACGCCGTAGCCCCGGCGGCCGTAGGAGAAGCCGGACCAGGCGATGTATATGGCCGCGAGATCATCGTCGGACCGCCACGAGCGTTGTTCGAGCGCGGCGCCGATCCCGACCCCGTAGGCACCTGGTGTCGGGCCGTAGATGCGCGGGTCGTCGGACCCATGGGCCCGGACGTAGTTCTCGTCGTCGGCCTCATCGAGCGACGCGGCGAGGGCCACGGCATCGTCGACCAGGTGCACCAGATTGGGGAAGGCGTCTCGGAAGAACCCGCTGATCCGCAGGGTGATATCAATCCGCGGTCGGCCGAGCTCGGCCAGGTCGATCGGCTCGAGGCCCACGATGCGCCGCGACTCGGCCTCCCATACGGGACGGATCCCGAGGAGGGCGAGCGCTTCGGCCACGTCGTCGCCCTGGGTGCGCATGAGTGCCGTGCCCCATAGCACGAGGCCAATCGTCCGCGGGTAGCCGCCGCCCTCGGTCAGGTGCTTTTGGATCAGCGCTTCGGCCAGCTTCTGCCCGACCGACCAGCTCAGCTCGGTGGGGAGCGCCTTGGGGTCGAGGGCGTAGAAGTTTCGGCCGGTCGGCAGCACGTGGGCGCCCCCACGGGTCAACGTTCCGCTCGGCCCGGCCGGGACATGGCGTCCGCTCAAGCCGGCCACGAGGTTGTCGATCTCCTCGGTGGAGCGGCGCAGGTTGGGCACCAGCCACGAGCACACCCATTGCACGGTCGGCAGATCGTGCTCGTCGACCGACCACCCCCTGGTCGCGGCCGCCACGAGGACGCGGCGGCAGGCCGCTTCGATGCGGTCGAGGGCGGCGGGGTCGTCGGGATCGAGGTCGAGCGTGGCCGCCATCGTCATGCGGAGCGACGGAACCGAGCCGTGCCCGAGTCGCGTGATCGCCAGCACGAGGTCGATGAGACGCTCACCCTCGGGTGGCTGGCCCAGGGTGTGGAGACCACCCCGGATCTGGGCGTCCTTGAGGCTGCAGAGATAGCCGTCCACGTCGGTGATGACCTCATCGAAATGGTCGCCCTCGGGCGGCGCCTCCAGGCCGAGGTCGCGGTGGATCGAAGCCGCGGTGATCGTGGACCAGATCTGGTCACGCAACGCCGGCAGCTTCGAGGGATCGAGGCTCTGGATCAGGCTGTATTCGTCGAAGAGCTGCTCGAGCTGCGCCAGCTCGTCGTAGGTGTCGGCTCGGGACATTGGCGGCAGCAGGTGGTCGATCACGACGGCGTGTGCCCGCCTTTTGGCCTGGGCGCCCTCACCAGGGTCGTTCACGAGGAACGGATAGAAGAACGGCACGCTGCCGATGGCCGCATCGGGCCAACAGCCGGCCGACAGCGCCAGGGGCTTGCCCGGCAACCATTCCAGGGTGCCGTGCTTGCCAAGGTGCACGATGGCGTCGGCCCCCCACTGCTCATCGAGCCAGCGGTAGAAGGCCAGGTAGTGATGCGCCGGTGGCAGGTTTGGTGAGTGGTACACCGCCACCGGGTCGTCGCCGTAGCCCCGTGGCGGTTGGATCGCCACCAACACATGGCCGAGGTCGAGGCCGCTGAAGACCAGCTGATCGTCGTGGATGCGGTGCGTTCCGGGGGCCTCGCCCCAGTGACTCTCGAGCTCATGTCGAGCGTCCGCGGGCAGCGACGCAAACCACTCGCGGTAGGTGTCAGTGGCGAGGCCGCCGACCGATGCCGCGCGTTGGTCGGGAGTGAGCGACTCGGCCTCGTAGGTGAGGCCGTCGGCCAGGGCCGCCATGAGGGCGTCTCCGGTCGCGGGCATGTCGGTGATCAGGTAGCCATCGGCGGCCAGCGCCTCCAGGAGCTTCATCGCCGAGGCAGGGGTGTCGAGGCCCACGGCGTTGCCGAGACGGCTTCGGCTTGTGGGGTACGCGCTCAGGATGATCGCCACCTTGCGAGCCGTGACCGGGGTGCGCCCCAGGCGGGCGTAACGGAGCGCGAGGCCGGTCAGGCGATCGACCCGATCGGGCATCGTCCGGTAGGCCCGCACCTCGTTGCCCAGTTCGTCGCCGTCGTCGACGACTTCGTTGAAGGCGAAGACGGGGCCGACGACGCGACCGTCGAATTCGGGTATGGCGATACCCGCGGTGGCGTCATAGGGCCCGAGACCAGCGGGATTATCGAGCCAATCGGCGCTCGACTGGCCCGACGACGGAGCCTGGATGATCGGGATGTCGAGCGCAGCCAGAGCGCTGGCATCCCAGTCGTCGCCCTCGAGACCGCCGGGCCCACCCGTGGTGCCCGCCCCCGGCGCCGAGCCACCGCTTGCCAGCACGGTGGTGATCAGCACGTCGAGACGGGCGCACGCGAGCTCACCGAGTACCGGTTGTGCGCCCTCGCCACGGAGCGAGTAGCACCACATCGCGATCACGTCGGCGCCTCGCGCCTCGATCGCGTCGCACAGGTCTGCCACGAACTGGGTGTTCCCGGCCACCAGGTGAGCCCGGTAGAACACCACCCCCACCAACGGTCGGGCCCGGTTGCGGCGCGATACGCGCCATACGCCATATGAGGGGACCTCGACGGGCGGCTCGAACCCGAACCCCTCGAGCAGCACGGTGTCTGCGACGAATCGCAGGAGGTTCTTGAAGTTCGTCGGGCCGCCGTTGACCAGGTACTCGAACGCTCCGGTGAGGATCGCGCTGGGCACGGTTGACAAGGCGGTCATCTCGGCGTCGGGCACCGCTTCTCCGGCGAAGGCGAGCAGCGCGATGCCGCTCCTGGTGCAGGCCGCTTCGAGGCTGGCGAGCCCGTCTTCCCACGCCCGCCGACCGCGGAGTAGGCGCACGATCACGCACCGGGCGCCGGGGAGGTCGCGCTCGGCATCGAAGGTCCAGGGCTGGGCGGCGCGCACGGGCGGAAAGCCGTCCGGGAGGTCCTCGATTGCCGTCCGCAGGGCGAGGATCTCGGTGTCGACGTTGGTGAGATACCAGATCACGCCGACTCTCCGATCAGTGTGCCCCGCCGTTGGGCGGCCAGCGCGGTGTCGTCGTGCAGGCTGCAGTCGTCGCAGGTGAATCCGCTCGTCGTCTGGTACCAGAGGCAGCAGCTCGTCCTGGTCCAGAACCACCCCAGCGCGTCGGGGACCTCGATGATCGACCAGTCGCCCAGGCCGGCGAGCCACGGTTGGGCGGCGGCGAAGAACTCGTCGGCCCGGCGTCGTACGTCCGGGTCGCCGAGCGGCCCGCTCGACTGCACGGCCCGGAAGATCGTCGCGAGCGACGCGGCGACGTTGCCCCACAGGAGGCGGTGGCCGACGCGTACGGCCTCGTGCGCAGTGGCCACCAAGGGCTCCAGGTGGCCCGGAAGGAGCCGTTCGACCAGTTCACCGGCGTCGACCGCAGTCAGCCTGGGGTCGAGCAGAGCCAGTTCGGCCGGGCGATGACGTGCGGTCCGCAGGGCCGTGGACGCGGGTTCGACCGACGGCACGGGTAGCCCAAGGGCGAAGGCCGCGACCGCTATGCTCGGCAGCCGGAAGGCGTAGGCCTGGACGTATAGCGACGCGGCGACGGCCAAGTCCTCCGTGCCGCGCCCGGAGGCGGTCGCCGCGATCTCGGCCCGCAGCAGGTCGGGGTCGCCGACCAGGTCCCCGCAGGGAACCCACCTGTCATGGGACGGCGCGACCGTCGTGCAACGGAGGTAGTCGGCTCGCTCGCGGACGATCCCGACGACATCGTTCAGTTCCATGTGCGGCTCCCGACGGGTGAGGTGGTGCTGGCGATGAGCGCTTCGATGGCCGCCATGTCGAGATGCTGCGCGACGACATCAGCCAAGGATCCGATGGCCTCCTCGCGGATCGTCTCGAACGACCGCCCGGCGCTTTCGAATCGCTTGCCTCGTGCCGCCGCGACATCGGCGAGGAACGCTCGACGGAAGGCATCAGCTTCGAACAGGCCGTGCAGGGTGGTGCCGTAACGCCGGCCGGATCGAACGCCATCCACCCGCTCCGAGGCTCGGGCCGGCCGCTCGTCGACAAGCGTGATCCACGGGTCGCCGCCGGCGGGCTCAACGCGCCCGTGGTGGATCTGGTAGCCAGAGACGGCATGGCGGCCGCTGTGCCCGGAACGTTGCCGGGTGACCTTGTTGGCTTGGAAGCGGGTCCGGACGGGCAGGAGCCCGAGCGCTGATACCTCGCCGGAGCAGCCCTCGACCGAATCGTCGATCGAGGTGCCCAGCATCTGATAGCCGGCACAGATGCCGACCACGACTGCGTCGCTCGCCGTCACGGCGTTGGCCAGGCCGGTGCTGCGCAACCACGCGAGGTCGGTGACGGTGGCCTTCGAGCCCGGGAGCACGATCAGGTCGGGTTGCCCGAGCCCGGCCCGGTCGTGGACGTACCGGACACGGACGCCCGCCTCGATGGCGAGCGGATCGAAGTCGGTGAAGTTGGCGATGCGGGGCAGGCGGATGACGGCCACGTCGAGCTCGTCGGCCAGGGCCTCGCCGGCCAAGACGCCGGGGCGGTCGAGGGCCATCGAGTCCTCGGCGTCGAGGCCCCCCGCTTCGTCGAGCCAGGGAAGGACGCCCAGGACGGGCACGCCTGTGCGCTCGGCCAGCTGCCGGGGGCCGTCGTAGAGCAGCGCGGGATCACCTCGGAGCTTGTTGATGACCAGGCCTCGCACGCACGACCGGAGGTGGCCGGGAAGCAGAGCAACCGTGCCGAAGAGCGCGGCGAACACCCCTCCCAGGTTGATGTCGCCGACCACGATCGCGGGTATCCCCGCGGCATGGGCCAACGGGAGGTTCACGATGTCGTGATCGAGCAGGTTGATCTCGGCCGGGCTGCCTGCCCCTTCGCAGATGACCACGTCGAAGGTGGCGCGAAGATCCGCCAGCCCGTCGAGCACGACAGGGAACAGTTCGGCCTTGGCCGCTTGGTACTCCGAGGCGGTCAAGTCCTTCCAGGGTCGCCCGTTGACCACGACCTGTGCGGTTTGCTCACCGGTGGGCTTGATGAGGACCGGGTTCATGGCGACGGTGGCCTGGGTTCCGGCGGCGCGAGCCTGGAGGGCCTGGGCCCGCCCGATCTCGTGGCCGGACGAGGTGACGGCGGAGTTGAGCGCCATGTTCTGGCCCTTGAACGGCGCGATGGACACGCCCTGCCGGGCCAGGACGCGGCAGAGACCGGTGACCAGGGTGCTCTTGCCCGCGTCGGAGGTGGCGCCGCAGACCATCAGCGCGCCGGTCAGCGTCACGGCGCACTGAGATATCGGTGACGAAGAACCCGAAAGTGGGTCGCGCGCTCGACCAGGGCCATGGTTGACGTCTCCAGCGTCTGAACTTGGTTACCGGTCGAAGGTTCCTGGCTCCCGGATCGGCACTCCCTCTCGGCCTTCCAGCCCCAAGAGGCCGTGACCATGTTGCGTGGTTGAGAGGTTGTTCCCCGGTAACAGTTGCTGGACAGCCCCGGATTCACACCGGTGTTCCCTGTGACCTGACGGAGGACTCTAGCAGGGCGTGTTCGGACCTATCCTTGCGACGTGGCGGCCCGGGTGTTGGTGCTGGCTGGGACCAGTGAGGCCACGGACCTCGCCGGCCGCCTCGATCGAGCCGGGGTGGAGGTGATCTCCTCATTGGCCGGGGTGACGGCGACGCCACGGGTGCGGGCCGGCCGGGCGCGATCAGGGGGTTTCGGTGGCACGGCCGGGCTGGTGGGGTACCTGCGGAACGAGCGCATCGACGCGCTGGTCGACGCCACCCACCCGTTCGCCGCGGTGATGCCGTTCCACGCGGCCGATGCCTGCGCCTATGCCGGCGTCGCCCACTGCCGGCTGCTCCGGGCTCCGTGGGTTCCCGAGCCGGGTGACCGATGGACCGGAGCCGCCGACCTGGTGGCTGCGGCGGCGATCCTGGGCCGGCTCGAACCGCGCCGGGTGTTCCTGGCGATCGGGCGTCAGAGCGCTCCGGCTTTTCGCCGCTGCCGCCAGCACTGGTTCCTGGCGCGGTCGATAGAACCCCTGGCCACGCCGCTGGCCAACTGCATCGAGGTTCGTGGCCGCGGGCCGTTCGAGTTCGACGCCGAGGTGGCGCTGCTACTGGAGCACCGCATCGACCTGGTGGTCACGAAGAACGCCGGCGGGGTCGCCACCGTGGCGAAGTTGGCCGCCGCCCGATCCCTCGGGCTCGAGGTGGTGATGGTGGAACGGCCGGCGGCCCCGGTTGGGGTTGTCGAGGTCGCCACGGACGAGGAGGCGTGCCGTTGGGTCGAGGCGACGGTCAGGGGTGCTGGCGGGGGGTATATACCGACGTCGCCAGGCCCCGGCCTCTGACCACCCGGGTCATCGAAGACCCGACGATCAAGATTGTGCTCATGTCGATCTCTTGGGGATCGACCGCCGCCAGGTCGACCACCCGGACGGTCTCGGAGTCTCGGGCCACGTTGCGCCCGATCACGACGGAGGTGGTCGGGGCACGGTGGGTCGCCACGATCTCGAGGGCTCGGCCGAGCTGCCACGGCCGATGGCGCGAGGTCGGGTTGTAGAAGGCCAGCACGAAGTCGGCGCCGGCGGCTGCGTCGATTCGCCGCTCGATTAGTTCCCATGGCTTGAGCACGTCGGAAAGCGATACGACGCAGAAGTCGTGGCCGAGCGGCGCGCCGACGCGGCTCGCCAGGGCGTGGGCGGCCGAGATGCCGGGCAGCACCTCGACCGCCACACCGGTCCACCGGTCGGGCGCCGCGTCGAGACACTCGACGATCGCGGTGGCCATGGCGAACACGCCGGGATCGCCCGACGAGACAACCACGACGGCGCCGCCGGCCTCGGCCAGATCGAGCGCCAGGGCGGCTCGGTCAGTCTCGACCCGGTTCCCCGAGCCATAGCGGCGAGCCGTGATCGGCACCGGGATCTGGTCGAGGTATGGCCGGTACCCGACGACATCGGTGGCTTCGGTGAGCCGGTCGAGCACCTGGGGGATGCACCAGTCACCGCGGCCGGGACCGAGCCCGGCGACCGTAAGTCGGCCGGTCACGATTCCGGTATCGGATGACGTTGACTCAAACGTCTCCCGGGGACGAGCACCAGCGAGAAGTAGGGCGCGCCCACTCCCTCGGTGCGATCGAGGGGGATGACCCGCTCCTCGTCGCAGCTCGCCCGCTCGACGTAGATCGCCTCGGCGTCGCGACCCGCGGCCTGGGCCGCCCTGCGGACATCGTCGAGGTGGCGGCCGACCTTCATGACGACGGCGGCGTCGGCGCTGGTCAGGGCTTCCTTCAGCTCGCTGGCGGACAGGATCCCGGGCAGCACGGTGAGGGTCTCGGTCGTCGACACCAACGGGGTGCCCGCAGCGGCGGCGGCCGCCGAGAACGACGTGACCCCCGGGATCACCTCCGCGGCATACCGATGGGCTAGGCGCTGGTGCAGGTACATGTAGCTGCCGTAGAAGAACGGGTCGCCCTCGCAGACCACGGCGACGTCGCGACCCCCGGCCAAGACCTCGGCCACGAGATGAGCGGACTGGTCGTAGAACTCGACGATCGCCTGCTCGTAGACGCCCGGCTCGCAGGTCTCAGTCGTCAGTGGATATTCCAGGCGCAGGATCTCCTGGTGCGCTCCGAGGCTGGCCTCGACGATGGACCAGGCGTTGCCGCGGCGGCCCCGTGCGGCGAAGTGCGCCACCACCGGACATCTGGTGATGACACGGTGCGCCTTGATCGTCACCAGCTCGGGGTCTCCGGGACCGACTCCGACGCCGAAGAGCCGGCCGGTGATTGGCTCGATCATTCCTGGCTGCTCGCTAGGGCGTTGACCGCGGCCACGGCCATCGCGCTGCCGCCGCGACGCCCGTGAACGGTGAGGAAGGGAACACCGTGGGCGACGGCGGCCAGGGCCTGTTTCGACTCGGCGGCCCCTACGAAGCCGACGGGCAGGCCCACGATCGCGGCAGGGGGCGGGGCACCGTCGAGGACCAGTTCGAGGAGTCGAAACAGCGCCGTCGGAGCGTTGCCGATGACGGCGACACAGCCGGCCATGTCCGAACCCCAACGGTCGACGGCCATCGCCGAGCGGGTGGTGCCGGCCGCGGCGGCGGCCTGGCGAACACCGTCGTCGTGGAGCGCGCACCGCACCCGGTTGTCGGCCGGCAAGCGTTTCCTGGTTATGCCGTTCGCCACCATCATCGAGTCGCACAGCAGGGGGGCACCCTTGCGGATGGCTTCGGATGCGGCGTCGACAAGGTCGGGCGAGACGGCCACGAGCGCGGGCAGATCGGTCATGCCACAGGCATGGATCATGCGGACGACCACCGGTTCCAGGGCCGGGTCGCACGGCGAAAGATCGGCCTCGCTGCGGATCGTGGCGAACGATGCTCGATAGATCAGCGCCCCGTCGCGTTCGTAGTCGAGGCGAGTCGTCATGCCATGGGCCAGTCGCTGACGAAGTCGCCGTGTTCGTCGGCGACTAGGACGACGCCAGTGGCCGGGGCGCCGCAGAGCTTCTCGCAGCCGGAGAAGTGAACCGGCGCTAGGGCGCTCGACGCGTCGCGAAGGGCGACAGTCCACGCTTCGGCGGCAGCGTACGTGTCGGCCCGGGACGAGTCGCACCCGGGCGACCCGATGCAGGCCGACATCCAGTGCGCCGCCGCGGTCGAGTCCGTCGAAAGCCCCAGCCGCGACAGCTCGCGGGACAGGTCCAGGGCATTGGTCCGAGGCACACCCACGAGCGCGACGCCACCGCGGGGGGCGAGGCGGAGACCAAGCGGCGGTAGTGCCTGACCGCTCAGCTCGGCCAACGCCGACAGGGTTGAGCTGGGAAGCCGGCCGAGGAACGCGCCGGCGACCAGGTTGCATCGTGCGGGGTCGTGGTGATCGAAACAACCGATCCGGTCCCCCACCTCGGGCGGCTGGCGGCCCGGCAGCTGAACCGGCTGGCGCGTCAACGTGGGTGCCGCGGCAGCGAGGGCCAGCACCGAGGCCCGCCCCCCGCTGACTGCGCTCCAACCTGCAACCGCAGCCGTTAGGGCGGCGAGTTCGGCGGTCGTCGTGGCGGCCGGCAGGAGCATCGCGTCGGACGCGCCGGCATCGAGGGACCGGCCGAGCGAGACCTGCCAGCGGGTGAAGCCGTCGATTGCGACTGCGCCCAAGCACACGTCTCCGGGAACCGCCCGGACGGAACAGCGCCCACCATCGTCGACCACCACGCCGAACTTCGGCGCCAAGGGGGCTGGCCAGACCGCACTGGTGAGGGCGTCGAGAACCTCGTCGATCAAGCCGGAGACGTCCGCGAGCGCCGAAGGGTCGTGGCCGGCCAGCGGCGACGTGACGACCGCGCGGCGGGCATCGAGTTCGGGATCGGGCCGGGCCAGCCCGGCTTCTATCAGCGCTTGTGCCGCTGCGGGACGATCGGCGTCGGCCAAGCCGCGGATCTGCAGGTTGGCCCGGCTGGTGATCGTCAACTCGGGCGATCCGAAACGGTCGGCGACCCCGGCGATGGCTCGGGCACCTGTCGGGCTGAGAGCCCCGCCCGGCAGCCGCACCCGCAGAAGCCAGCCGTCCGGGCGTTCCATCGCGTCGGCCACCCCGGGGCACGCCCCGCGCCGAAACGGGATCGGGGGCCGTGCCAGGTCGGTCATGCAGCGAACATAGCATCATCTATAGGGCAGGCTGCCCTACGTGCTCGGGTTGAGGGTACGCTCGCCAGTCATGGCCCAGCCGTCGCGGTTCTTGATCAATACCGGCACCGGAAAGGGCAAGACGTCCGCCGCGATGGGGGTGATGGGCCGGTCCTGGGCGCGGGGCTGGTCCACGTGTGTGGTCCAGTTCATGAAGAGCGAGCAGTGGAAGGTCGGCGAGCGCAAGTTGGCCACGCACCTCGGGATCGAGTGGTACACGCTGGGTGACGGGTTCACCTGGGAGTCCGAGGATCTCGACGAGTCCGCGGCCAAGGGCCGCCATGCCTGGGCCGTGGCGACCGACAAGATCGGCAGCGGCGACTACGACCTGGTGATTCTCGACGAAGCCACCTACTTGGTGAAGTACGGGTGGATGCCCGTCGAGGAGCTGGTCCCCGTGATCGCGGGGCGACCGGCCCGGACCAACGTCATCATGACCGGCCGCTACGCACCGCCCGAATTGGTGGAGATCGCGGACACGGTCACCGAGATGACGAAGGTCAAGCACGCGATGGACCTGGGGATCGGCGCCCGCAAGGGCATCGAGTACTGAGAGGCCCGGGTCCCATGGCCGTCCTCGGTCCCCGGATCGTGGTCGCCGGCACCCATTCCGGTGTCGGCAAGACCACGGTGGCCACCGGCTTGATGGCCGCCTTGCGACACGCCGCGCTCCGGGTCGGCGCCGCCAAGGTCGGACCCGACTTCATCGACCCCGGCTACCACAGCCTCGCGATCAGTCGGCCGTCGCGGAATCTCGATCCCTGGATGTGTGGCTACGAGTGGATGCCGGCTCTCGCCGGGCGGGCGGGCGCCGATACCGACCTGTTGGTGATCGAGGGCGTCATGGGGCTGTTCGACGGCTCGGCGGACGGCACCCCGTCGTCGACGGCCGACGTCGCCGCCCGGCTCGACGCGCCGATCATCCTGGTGGTCGACGCGTCGGCGATGAGCCAATCGGTGGCGGCACTCGTGCAGGGTTTCGCCGCCTTCGACCCCCGCGCCCGGATCGCGGGACTGATCTTGAACCGGGTCGGCTCGGCCGGTCACCGCGTGCTTCTGGAGGATGCCCTGCACCCGCTGGGCATCCCGGTGGTCGGGGTGCTCGGGCGCGATGACCGCCTCAAGTGGCGCGATCGACACCTGGGCCTCGTCCCCGTCGCCGAGGCGGCGGTCGAGGTCCGCCGATCGCTCGACCGGCTCTCCGCGCTGGTGGCTGAGGCCTGCGATCTGACGGCCATCGAGGCCATCGCCGCGTCTGCGCCCCCCATCACGGTGGGCGAGCCGCCGATGCCAGAGCCCGTAGGCCATGTCCGTATCGCCGTGGCCGCCGGCCCGGCGTTCAGTTTCACCTATCCCGACAACCTCGAGGTGCTGACCGCGGCGGGTGCCGAAGTGGTGCCGTTCGACCCGTGCTCGGACATCGCGCTGCCCGAAGGATGTGGCGGGCTGATCGCCGGCGGCGGATTCCCCGAGGTCTTCGCCGAGCAGTTGGGCGCCAACCAGCCGTTGCTCGCGGACCTGCGCAGGCAAGCCGGCACGTCGTTGGTGACCTGGGCCGAGTGCGGTGGCCTGCTCTGGCTCTGCCGCTCGCTCGACGGCATCACCTTGGCGGGGACGGTTGCCGGCGAGGCCACGATGACCGGCAGGCTCACCCTCGGGTATAGGAGGGCGGTCACAACGGCCCCGAGCCCGCTCGGGCCGGCCGGGACGAACTTTCGAGGACACGAGTTCCACTACTCGACCATCGAGCCAACGGGGAGCCTGCTCACCCTGAGCGGCCGTCACGGAGCCAATGGCGACGGCTTCGGACACGCGCGGATGCTGGCGTCCTATCTGCACGTGCATCTCGGGACGCGCCCGGACCTGGCCCGGGCGTTCGTGGCGGCCTGCCGGCCGGGATCCACGGCCGCGACCTCGCCCTACCTATGCCCTACCTGAGCTACGGTCATCGAGGTGCACAAGTCATCCATCTACCTGCCCGATGCGCTGAAGCGATCGTTGGCCGATCTGGCCGCTCGCACGGGCCATTCCGAGGCCGACCTGATACGTCAGGCCATCGAACGGCAGGTGTCGTTGTCCGAGGCATCGGCGGCCGAAGCTGCTCCCGCCAGCGCGCCCCTCGCCATCGGCCGGCCTGCCTGCGTGGGTGTGGGGGTGGGGCCCGGCGATCCGGGTCTGATCACCGAGCGCGGGCGGGCCGTGCTCGCAGTGGCTGATCGGACAATCGTCGCCAGTACCGATATCCGATCGATCAGCCGGGCCGAGATGATCGTCGCGGCCATCGCGCCCACCGCCACCGTCGTGCGGGTGCCGTTCACCATCGCTCCCGATGCCAGCGCCCGCCAAGCGTCGGTGCGAGCCGTGGCCGACGCCGTGCTCGCGTCGGTCGACGCCGGGGAATTGGCCGCCATCGCGCTGCTCGGCGATCCATCCCAGTGGACGATCTTCCCCGAGGTGGCCGCGCTCGTGGCCGCGGACCGGCCGGACGTCCCCATCAGCGCGGTGCCGGGCATCACCGCGTACCAGGCCATCGCCGGCGCTTCCTGCTTGACGCTGGGCCGCGCCGGCGCTCCGTTGCTCGTGACCGATGACCCGGCATCGCTCGAAGACTGGCTGGCCGAAGCCACCGCCGGCGTCGTGCTGTACAAGGCCTCCACCGATGGGCAGACCGTGCGCGAGGCCGCGGCCAGCGCCGGACGCGAGGCGATCATCGGTGACCTCGTCGGGCTGCCGAGCCAGCGTCTGCGACCGGTGGCCGAGGCGCCCGATGGCCCGTTGTCCTATCTCGCGGCCATCGTCTTCCCGGCGCCCCGCTCGCCGGCGAGCACGACATGATCTCGTTCGTGGGCGCCGGGCCCGGCGCCGCCGACCTGATCACCGTTCGCGGCGCACAGCGCCTGGCCGCCGCCGATGTCGTCATCTGGGCCGGATCGCTCGTTTCCGAGGCGGTCCTCGCTGACTGCCGGGCCGATGTCGTGCTCCACGACTCGAAGACCATGACCCACGAGGAAGTCTGCGCCGTCTTCGCCGAGCACGCCGGGTTGGCCATCGTCCGCTTGCACTCCGGCGACCCCACCATCTTCAGCGCGATCGGCGAGCAGATCGCCTGGTGCCGTGAACGCGATCGCCAGTTCGAGGTCATCCCCGGAGTGTCGTCGGTGACCGCGACCGCCGCGGCGGCCGGGAGGGAGCTAACGGTTCCCGGCGTGTCTCAATCGGTCGTCCTCACGCGGTTGGCCGATCGCACGGCGGCATCGGTGCCCGAGCGCGAGACCATCGCCAGGTTCGCAGCGAGCGGCGCGACGATGGCGCTGTTCCTGTCGGTCGGCCAGGTCAACCGACTCACCGAGGAGCTGCTTGCACCCGGCAGCGGCTACGAGCCGGCAACGCCCGTGGTTGTCGCGTACCGGGTCAGCTGGCCCGATGAGCAGATCCTGTGCACGACCATCGGCTCGCTCGCAAATGTGATCCGGGCGGCCGGGTTCGCAGCCACGACCATGATCCTCGTGGGGCCCGCGCTCGCCACCGCCGCGCCACCCCGGTGCAGCCACGTGTACGCCGCGGGCTACACCACTCGCTATCGCCAAGCTGAGGCCAACCGAAATGGTTGACACGGCGCCGGTCGCGGTGGTCGGTGTGGTCGGCGGCGAGGTGTTCGGGGCCGACGCCCGCGAGCGCGTCGAGCAGGCCGAAGTGCTGGTGGGCGCGCCCCGCCACCTCGCCTATTTCGAACCGTCGTGTGGTCCGCAGCTCCGCATCGACCTGGCCGGCCCAATTGACCAGGCGATCGATGCCATCGCCGGTCATGTGGCTGAGGGCCGGACGGTCTGTGTCCTGGCGTCGGGGGATCCGGGCTTCTTCGGAATCGTCCGGCTGATGTCCGCACGGCTCGAGAGCCCACGCATCCGTGTCCACCCCGCGCCGTCGTCGGTGGCGCTTGCATGGGGTGTCGCCGGCCTGCATTGGGATGACGCCGAGGTCGTTTCGGCGCACGGTCGCTCGTTGGCGCAAGCCCTCCCGGTGGCGCTGACCTCGCCCAAGGTCGCCATCCTGACCGACCCCTCAAACCCCCCCGAACTGATTGCCCGCGAACTCCTGGCCCGGGGCAGTCGCCCACGGAAGGTTATCGTCGCCAGCCGGCTAGGCGAGCCCGATCAGTCGGTTGTTCACACCGATCTCTCCGGAGCAAGCGCGGGCTCCTTCGACCCCCTGTCGGTCATGTTGGTCATCGACGAGGGGGATCCGACAGATCGACCATCGATCGCCTGGGGCTGGCCCGAACGAAAGTTCGCCCGCCGGGACGGGATGATCACCAAGTCCGAGGTCCGGGCCGTGGCGCTGGGGAAGCTCTCGCTTCCGAGAACCGGCGTGCTATGGGATGTCGGCGCGGGCAGCGGCTCGGTCGGAATCGAGGCGGCGGCCCTCTCGCGAGCACTGCGGGTGTACGCGGTCGAGCGCCATGGAGCGGACGCCGAGCGGATCGCCGCCAACGCGGCGGCCGCGGGAGTAGCGGTCGACGTGATCACCGGTGACGCGCCGGATGCCTTGGCTGGCATGCCCGATCCGGACCGCGTTTTCGTCGGGGGTGGTGGCCTCGACGTGGTGGAGGCGTCCTGGAAGCGCTTGGGCTCGGGCGGGGTGCTGGTGGCCACGTTCGTGCTGCTCGACCGGGCCGTCGAGGCCCACCGGCTCCTCGGTGACATGGTGCAGATCCACGTGAACCGGTGCGTCCCGATTGGTTCGGCCGGCGTGAGGCTCGAGCCGCTCAACCCAGTCTTCGTATGTTGGGGCGAGCGGTGACCCGCCAGATCGTGGTGGGCATTGGTCTTTCTTCACAGGCCACGTCGGAGGAAGTGGCGGCGCTTGTCGACCAGACCCTCCTTCGTGAGGGGCTCTCGCGCCACGATGTCACCCTCGTCGCGAGCCGGGAGCGCTTCCAGGCCGACCCCCGCCTGGCCCTCGGCGCTCCGGTTGTCGGCCTTCCCGACCCGGAGCTGGTCGAACGGTCGAAGGCCACGAATCGCCAGTTCGGCATCCAGAGCCGTATCGCCGAGACCGCGGCGCTGTTGGCCGCGGTCCGCTGCGGCACGGCCTCCGGCGAAGTGGGCGCCGTGCTCATCGTTTCGACCCGACGGTCGGCTCATGCCACCGCCGCGGTGGCCACCGTCCGGTCCAACCCCGAGGCTCGGCAATGACCGTGTATCTGGTTGGAGCCGGCCCCGGCGACCCCGACTTGTTGACCGTTCGGGCCCATCGGTTAATGGCCGCGGCGGACGTCGTCGTCCACGATCGCCTCGTGACAGAGGACATCCTCAAGCTCATCCCAGCCGACGTGCGCCGGATCGACGCCGGCAAGGCACCCGGCGCGGTCGTCATGACCCAGGCCGAGATCAACCAGACGCTGATCGAGCTCGGACAACTCGGCGGTTGCGTAGTCCGGCTTAAGGCGGGCGACCCGTTCGTGTTCGGTCGGGGCGGCGAGGAGGCTCAGGCGCTGATCGAGGCGGGCATCGCTGTCGAGGTGGTTCCCGGCATCTCGTCCGCGATAGCGGCGCCGATGGCCGCTGGTGTTCCCGTCACCATGCGGAATCGAGCCCTGGCCTTCACGGTCGTCACCGGTCATGAAGACCCCGCCGGGTCGGCCTCGGTCGATTGGGAAGCCCACGCCGCGACCGGGGCCACGATCGTGATCCTCATGGGAGTGGCCCGGATCGCCAATATCGCCGAGCGGCTGCTGGCCGGCGGCCTCCCGGGCTCGACACCCGTTACGGCTGTCCGCTGGGCGTGGACCGATCACCAGTACGTCACCCGCACGACGCTTGGCGCGCTCGGGACGACCCCGCTCGAGTCGCCCACCACGGTGGTGATCGGCGACGTCGCCGCCCTCGACCTCCGCAGCCTCCCGGTGATGCAATGACGCGCATCGTCGCCCCGACACTTCCCGATGCCGGCGCCCACGGTGGCGACGCGCTCGCCATCGCGGCGGCGCTCGGGTTCGATCCGGCGATGATGCTGGATCTGTCCGCCAGCCTGAACCCCTTCAGTCCCGATGTCTCGGCGCTCGCCGTCGACGTCCTGCGGTCCGAGCCCGCCGCGCTCAACGCCTACCCGGATCCGGCCCGGGCGGAAGCCCAGATCGCTGACGCACTCAGTGTCAGCCCGGATCGCATGGTGCTCACCAACGGTGCGGCAGAAGCCATCGCCCTGGTCGCCGCCGTGGTGGGCTCGGGGTATGTCGTCGAACCCGAGTTCTCGCTCTATCGGCGACATCTCGCTCGCGTGGCCGAGGGTGCGCCGCGTTGGCGCTCGAACCCGTCGAACCCCACAGGGGTACTGGCCGCGCCCGGCGAGTCGGCCGAGGTCTGGGACGAGGCCTTCTACCCACTCGCAACCGGGCTGTGGACCAACGGCGACGATCGTGCTTGGCGGATTGGCTCACTCACCAAGATCTGGAGCTGTCCCGGGCTGCGGTTGGGCTTCGTGATCGGCCCCACGGCCGACGAGGCTCGCCGGGTTCGCGCCATCCAGCCGCAGTGGGCCGTGAACGGGCTGGCCCTCGCGCTCGTGCCGCTCCTCCTCGACCGGACCGACCTCGGCGGCTGGCACTTGTCGATCCAGCGCTTGGCCGCGTCCTTCACCGTCGCGCTCGGAGATCTCGGCTTCGCGGCAACCTCCACCGACGTGAACTGGGTCCTGGTCGACCATTCGGGCTTGCGGGCCCAGCTCGCGCCGCTGGGAATCGTGGTGCGCGACTGCACCTCGTTCGGGCTGCCCGGCACCCACCGGGTGGCCCTGCCGCGACCCACCGACGTCGACCGCGTCCTAGGCACCTTCGCGCTGGTCGGAGCGCGGCGATGACGACCTGGAGCGCCGCGCTGGGCGTGGCGCTCGACGAGATGTTCGGCGAGCCGCCCGCTCGCTGGCACCCGGTGGCCCGCTTCGGCGCCCTCATGGAATCGGTCGAACGCCGCATCTACGTCGACCAACGCCTGGCCGGCGTCGAGCATCTGGCCATCGGGATCGGCGTGGCGTTGGCCACCGGTACCGCCCTTCGCAGGCTCCTTGGCAGCCCGCTGGCCACCACGGCGGCAACCCTCGTGTGCGTGGCCGGGAGCATGCTCGACGACGAGGCGCTCGCCATCGCCGCGTTCCTAGAGGCGGGCGACCTGCCCGACGCCCGGGCGCGCCTGTCGTCGCTCGTCGGTCGCTCCACGGCCGATCTCGACCGCCAGCAGGTGAGCCGGGCGGTCATCGAATCCGTCGCCGAGAACTGCGTCGACGCGGTGACGGCGCCAATCTTCTGGGCCACCCTGGGTGGCGCACCGGCAGTGCTCGCCCACCGGGCCGTGAACACCATGGATGCGATGGTCGGGCACCCGAGCCCCCGCTACGGCAAGTTCGGATGGGCCAGCGCCAGACTCGACGACGTGGCCAACTACGTGCCGGCTCGGATGTCGGCGCTCGCGGTCGCGGCTGTGCGTCCCCGCTCGGCCGGCCGGGTCGGCCGGGCGGTGCGGCGCGATGCGGGTCGCCATCCTTCCCCGAACGGAGGGATCGTCGAGGCCGCGTTCGCCGGCGCCCTCGACGTGCAGCTCGGGGGGGTCAACCAGTACGGCGACGCCAGCGAGAACCGTGGAGTGCTCGGCGACGGGCGCCCGGCCGATTGCCACGACATCCGCCGCGCCGTGCGACTGCGTCGGGACTGCACGGCCGCCGTTGCCACGGGCCTCATGGCCGGATCCGTCGGCTGGCGGATCGCGCGGCGGGGATCGCGTTGAGGCGTCTACTGCTCATCGGGATCGGCTGCGGGGATCCCGAGCACCTCACCCTCCGGGCCGTCCACGCCCTCAACGAGGTCGACATCTTCTTCGTGCTCGACAAGGGCGACGCCGCGGGTGACCTCAACCGGATGCGCGAGCAGATCTGCCGCCAGCACATCGAGCGTCCCTACCGGGTCGCGACGGTCCCGGATCCGGTCCGGCGGGCCCTGGGCGGGTCCTACCGGGATGACGTGGTCGCCTGGCACGCCGAGCGGACGGAACTGTTCGAGCGGTTGCTCCTCGAGCAGCTGTCCGACGACGAGACCGCGGCCTTCCTCGTGTGGGGCGATCCCTCGCTCTACGACAGCACCTTGCGGATAGTGGAACAGGTCGCCGAGCGAGGACGCATCGCCTTTTCCGTCGAGGTGGTGCCGGGGATCTCCAGCGTCCAACTGCTGGCTGCCCGGCATCGCATCCCGCTCCACGCCATCGGCCGCCCGGTGCAGATCACAACGGGTCGTGAGCTCGCCAAGGGCTGGCCCGACGGCGTCGACAGCGTTGTCGTCATGCTGGACGGAAAGTCGACGTTCGCAACCATCGAGCCTGATGGCCTGGAGATCTACTGGGGCGCGTATCTCGGGACCGCCGACGAGATCCTCGTCTCCGGTCGCCTCGTAGACGTGGCCGGCGAGATCGAGCGGACCCGTACCGAGGCCCGCGAGCGGAAGGGCTGGATCTTCGACATCTACCTGCTCCGTCGATCACCGCGGGATAGCAATGTCCGGTCGGCCGGCCAATCCACCATGGTGGTCTGATGACCACCGCCGGGGACCACACCGGAGCCGAGGCGGTCCGACGTTGGCCGCGTCCCGTGCCCCTGGTCGGGGACGCCTCATCGGCGGCCGAGCGCGCCGCCGAGTCTGGCGATTGGAGGCTGTCCGACGATGAGCGCCGCGGGCTCTATTCGGCGATAGGCGCCCGTCGTGACATCCGCCGCTACCGGCCAGACCTGATCGATCCCGCAATTCTTCGCCGGATCCTGGAGGCCGGTCATTCGGCGCCGAGTGTCGGCCACTCCCAACCGTGGCGATTCGTCCTCGTGTCGGACCCGGCGACACGTGAGCGTGCTGCGTGGATCGCCGACCAGGAACGGCTGGCCCAGGCGAAAGAGATGACCCCCGCGGCGGGCCAGCAACTGCTCGACCTGCAACTCGAAGGCATCCGGGAAGCACCGTTGGGGATCATCGTTTGTTGCGATCGCCGCGTGCCGGCGGCCGGCGTGCTCGGTCGGCGGACCTTCCCCGACACCGACATCTGGTCGTGTGCCTGTGCCATCGAGAACCTCTGGCTGGCAGCCCGGGCGGAGGGCCTCGGGATGGGGTGGGTGACGCTGTTCGCACCCCCGGATCTCGCGCAACTGCTCGGGCTTCCCGAAGAGGTGGTGCCGCTCGGCTGGCTCTGCGTCGGTTGGCCCGACGAGCGGCCACCGACGCCCGGGCTCGAGCGTGCCGGCTGGTCCAAGCGGCTACCCCTCGACGACGTGCTCATACACGAGCACTGGCCGTCGGCAGAAGACGAGCCAGCCCGACCGTCGTCGCGGCTTCGCGCTCCCACACCGGCAGCGGTTGTCGGCGCCCGCGACCGAGCCGACCTCTTGCTCACCCCACTTGGTTCGCTGGGCGTGCTCGACCGCAGCGTCGACCGAGTGATCGCCCTCGGGCGAGGCAATCTCCGTGGTGGGACGTTGGCCTTCGTCGGCGGGCACCATCTCGTCACGGAACTGGGGGTGAGCGCCTTCGCACCTGGCGTCACCGACGACGTCCTCGACGCGGCCCGGGCCGGCTGCGCGCTCGGCGCCGTGGCGGCACGGACCGCAGGGATGGGGCTCGAGGTCATCGACGCCGGCACCAGCTCCGGCAACCTGAGCGACGCCGATGCCATGGGTGCCGAACTCGTCGAACACCTCATCTCTGACGGCGTCGAGATCGGAACACGACTGGGCACCGGTGGTTTCGTCGCCCTCGGAGAGGTCGGCATCGGCAACACAACTGTCGCCGCCGCCCTCACGGGCGCGCTACTCGACCTCACGGCCGATCACGTCGTCGGCCTCGGCGCCGCCGCAGACTCGGCGATCGTGGATCGCAAGCACGCCGTCGTCAGCGCCGCGCTCGCCCGCGGCCGATCGAGATATGGCGAGCTTCTGGCCGAACCCAGAACCGCGCTCGCATGCCTGGGTGGGCCCGAGTTCGCGATGCTCACCGGAATCGTGCTCGGCGCGGCGGAGTCGGGCGCGCCCATCGTGCTCGACGGACTGGCCACGTCGGTCGCCGCGCTCTTGGCCGCGCTGATCGCTCCCGCCGTGAGCGCCCACCTCATCGCCGGACAACAGAGTCGGGAACGTGCGCACGGAGCGGTGCTCGAGCGCCTCGGCCTCGAGCCGCTCCTCGACCTCCGGTTCCGTTCAGGCGAGGGGGTCGGCGCCTGCCTCGCCGCCAGGCTCCTGATGCAAGCCCTAGAGATTCGCTCCGACACTGCCATGACCGGCGAAACGCAACCTCCTTCCTGAGGCGTCTCGCGCCGGGGTGCACCACCACGCACGAGGGCCGCGACAGCAGTCTCGACGTGATGCCTCCTGAAAGACCCTTCGGGTCCTCTTTCAAACCTGAGCCTGCCGCAAACGCGTCGTCCCTGGTCAGAGCACTGCGATGAGTTCTCGGCACCCTCAGGCTGCTACGAGTCTCGGCAGGCTCACGCCCCATGCGACCACGTCGGAAGGCCTGGTCGAGCGTCACGCCGCTGACCTCGAGCGCCGTATAGGCGAACTACATCAACTCCGAGAGACCTCCAAGGCCTTGTTGAACGAGGCCGAACCCTCGACCCCAACGACTGCGCGACCTCCCAGATCTGCCACCATCTTCGTCGTCTACTGTGCGCTCTGGAGCCGAGGGCTGTCCGACGGATCCCTGACGTCGGCTCGCTCTAGGCAACGGAAGAGGGCGCGCCGTCGGGCCGCGGACGGCGTTCAGTGCTCGGAGTGTTGGTAGACGGATTGGCCTTTAGCGACGAACTCGACCGCCATGTCTTTCATACCGGCGTCGATGGCTTCGGTCTCGTCGAGACCGTGTGCCGCCGCATAGTCGCGGACGTCCTGGGTGATTCTCATCGAGCAGAACTTGGGGCCGCACATGGAACAGAAGTGGGCGGTCTTGGCCGGCTCGGCCGGCAGCGTGGCGTCGTGGTAGGCGCGGGCGGTGTCGGGATCGAGTGAGAGGTTGAACTGGTCTTCCCACCGGAACTCGAAGCGGGCCTTGGAGAGTGCGTCGTCCCAAACTTGGGCGCGGGGGTGGCCCTTGGCTAGGTCGGCGGCGTGGGCGGCGATCTTGTAGGCGATTACGCCGTGCTTGACGTCATCGCGGTCGGGGAGGCCGAGATGTTCTTTGGGTGTCACGTAGCAGAGCATCGCGGTGCCGTACCACCCGATGTTGGCCGCACCGATGGCTGAGGTGATGTGGTCATAGCCCGGTGCCACATCGGTCGTGAGCGGTCCGAGGGTGTAGAAGGGCGCGTCACCGCACCACTCCTGTTCGAGGGTCACGTTCTCGCGGATCTTGTCGAGGGGCACGTGGCCCGGGCCTTCGATCATCACCTGCACATCGTGACGCCATGCGATGCCGGTGAGCTCACCGAGGGTGCGTAGCTCGGCCAACTGGGCCTGGTCGTTGGCATCGGCGATCGACCCGGGCCGGAGCCCGTCGCCGAGGGAGAACGCCACGTCGTAGGCGGCGAAGATCTCACAGAGCTCGTCGAAGTGCTCATAGAGGAAGCTCTCGCGGTGGTGGGCCAGACACCATGCGGCCATGATGGCCCCGCCGCGGCTGACGATGCCGGTGAGGCGCTTGGCGGTCATCGGCACGTAGCGGAGCAGCACCCCGGCGTGGACGGTCATGTAGTCGACGCCTTGTTCGGCTTGCTCGATGATCGTGTCGCGGTACAGCTCCCAGGACAGATCGGCCGGTGAGCCGTCGACCTTTTCGAGGGCCTGGTAGATCGGCACCGTGCCGATGGGCACAGGGCTGTTGCGGACGATCCACTCGCGGGTGGTGTGGATGTCGGGCCCGGTGGAGAGGTCCATCACCGTGTCGGCACCCCACTTGGTGGCCCACGCGAGCTTGTCGACCTCCTCGGTGATCGACGAGGTCACCGCCGAGTTGCCGATGTTGGCGTTGACCTTGGTGAGGAACTTCCGGCCGATGATCATCGGTTCGGTCTCGGGGTGGTTGACGTTGGCGGGGATGATGGCTCGGCCTCGTGCCACCTCGTCTCGCACCATCTCGGCGTCTGTGTCCTCGCGGGTGGCTATGAACTGCATCTCGGGGGTGATCAGGCCCCTGCGGGCATAGGCCATCTGGGTGACCGCACCTTTGCTGGCTCCTCGCACCGGGTGCGACCGGCCGGCGAACAGTTCGCCGGGCTGGCCGTTGCGCGCCGCTCGCCGTCCGTCGTCGCGAACGTCGACGGCGCGCCCCTCGATGTTGACGGTGTCGTTCCGCTCGAGGATCCACGGTTCACGCAGCGGCACCAGCCCGACCTGGGGGTCGGCGCCTGGGCCACTGGTGTCGTAGAGGTGCACTGGCGGGTTGGCTGTCCCGTCGGGGCCGTCGGCGAGGGTGACCTCGGTGAACGGCACCTTCATGCCAAGACTGGCGCCGGTGACGTGGGCTTTGCGGCGTTGGTTGATGGTCATGGTTTCTCCCGGGTGGGTTGGACGAGCTCGGTCTGGGCGTTCCATCCGAAGTGATCGATCGGACCGTGGCCGGCGCCGAGCCGCCAGGCGGCGGCTCCGGTGAGACCACGGTGGACGAAGGACTTGGCGTGCTGGAGAGCGGTGAGCAGGTCGTCGCCGAGTGCGAGTCGGGCTGCGGTGGCCGACGCAAACGAGCATCCGGTGCCGTGGTCGTTGCCGGTGTTCACCCGGGGTGCTCGTAACTCATGGATGGTCCCATCGATCATGACGATGTCGACGGATTCGTCGCTCTCGTCGAGGTCGCCGCCTTTCACCACCACGGCCACCGGGCCGAGGCGACCGAGCTCGCGGGCGGCGTCGGCCATGTCGGTGACCGTGCGGAGCTCGCGCCCGCAGAGCACGCCGGCCTCGACACAATTGGGGGTGACCACCCGGGCGCAGGGGATGAGGTCCTCGATGTAGGCCTTCTCGGCATCGTGGTCGAGCAAGCGAGCCCCGCTCGAAGCCACCATCACCGGGTCCACCACCAGGTTCGGCAGCCCTCGTGCGGTGGCGATCTCGGCGACGCAGCGGACGATGTCGGCGGTGGCGAGCATCCCCATCTTCACGGCCCGCACATCGAGGTCGTCGAGGACACTGATGACCTGGGCGGCGACGAACTCCACGGGGACGAAGTGCACACCCTGCACGCCCAGGGTGTTTTGGGCGGTGAGCGCGGCGAACGCCGATGCGCCGTGAAGGCCATGAGCGGAGAAGGTCCGCAGGTCGGCCTGGACCCCGGCCCCACCCGAGGAGTCAGACCCGGCGATCGTGAGCGCGACCCGGGGGGTGGTCACTCGCTCACGACCTCAGACGTGGCGTGAAGCAGGTCGCGGACAACCTGGCCGGGTTCGCCGGAGCGCATCACGCCGCCCATCACCGCAACCCCGGCGGCGCCGGCGTACCGACACGACCGCGCTTGTTCCGGTGTCTCTATGCCACCGAGGGCGTAGACGGGCACCCTGGTCAGCCTGACCAGCTGCGCCAGCCGCTCCAGGCCGATTGGCGGACCGTAACCGGGCTTCGAGCCGGTCAGGAACACCGGCGACAGCGTCACGTAATCCACGCCACCGGCCTCGGCGGCGGCGAGCTCATCGCCGTCGTGACAGGACTGGCCGACCACCAGGCCCTCGGACGGGCCGGTGTCGTCGGTAGCCTGCGTCGGTCCCGAGGGGAGGTGGATCCCATCGCAGCCCGGCAACGCCTCTCTCGCGCTCAACAACAGACCACCTAGGTGGTGCACAAGTGGGGCCAGCGCAACGGCCAACGCGGCCCGCTCGGGTCGAGGCAGGTCGTTCTCGCGCAGCACCACCGCCCGGGCGCCGGCCTCGACGGACTCGGCCACGACCTCCACCAAGGAGGCAGCGGCCTGACGCCGGTCGGTGAGCACGAGCAGGGACGGCAGGATCATCTGAGATCGGGCCGCCCAGTCATCGTGGTGGACGCCTCGGCGTGGAGCCGCTCGGGGATGCGCCCGGCGTGGCGGGCGTGCCAGCCCGCCTCCACCGCGAGGCGCATCGCGGTGGCCATGCGCTCGGGATGGCGAGCCCGGGTGACCGCCGAGGCGAGCAGGACCGCGTCACAGCCGAGTTCCATGGCAAGCGCGGCGTCTGAGGCGGTGCCGATCCCTGCATCGAGGATGATCGGGACCTCGACGGTCTCGCGGATGATCCGAATGTTCGCCGGGTTGCGGATGCCTCCCCCCGAGCCGATCGGCGAACCGAGGGGCATGACCGCCGCGCACCCCATCTCAGCCAGGCGCCGTGAGACGACCGGGTCGTCGGTGGTGTACGGCAGCACCACGAAGCTGTCGTCGACGAGCTGCTCTGCGGCGTCGAGGAGCTCCGCGACATCGGGCAACAGCGTGCGTTCATCACCGATGACCTCGAGCTTCACCCAGTTGGTCTCGAAAGCGTCGCGGGCAAGCCCGGCGGTCAGGACTGCTTCGCTCGCGGTGTGGCAGCCGGCGGTGTTGGGGAGAGGCCGGACGCCGAGGCGCTCGAGCACATCGAGCACCGAGCCTTTCGCTGCAGGGTCGAGTCGACGGAGCGCCACGGTCGTCAGCTCGGTGCCCGAGGCGCGCAGGACCCGTTCGACCACGTCGAGGTTGGAAGCACCGCCAGTGCCGGTGATGAGACGCGACCCGAAGGTCTCGTCGGCGATGGTGAGCTTGTCGTTCACGCTCATCCTCCCTGCCTGGCGCTCAGGATCTCAATGCGGTCACCTTCGGCGAGCGCCGTGGTCGCCCACTTCGAGCGAGGGATGACCTCTTCGTTCACCGCGATGGCCACACCGTTGGTCTGAGAGACATGGGACTCGACAACCCTGGCCAGGCTCGATTCGTCGGAGAGCTCGACGGGTTCGCCGTTCACCCGCACCGCGATCACGGTGTGTCCTCAAACCGGTCGAGCCGGAACGGTGACGCTTCGGCGGACCAGCCCGAACCGCACACCGCGTCGGCGACGGCATCGGCGGTAACCGGAGCCAACAGCACGCCGTTGCGGTGGTGGCCGGTGGCGACATGGACGCCAGCGGCGGTGGTGTCGAGGATCGGGGCGCCATCAGGCGTGGCCGGTCGCAGGCCGGCTGAAGCCTCCACCAGCGGGGCTTCATCGAGCCCAGGAACGAGACGCCACGCCTCGTCGAGCAGCCGCCTGACCGCGCCGACGGTGACCGTGGTGTCAGGTCCGACATCCTCGCTGGTGGCTCCGACCACGACCTCACCGTCGGGGCGAGTGACGAGATAGACGTCAAGGCCGCGCAGCACGTGGGACGGCATGACCGCTCGCGCCGTCGGGCCGAAGCGCAGCACTTGTCCCTTCACCGGCCGGACCGGCAGACCGAGGAGGCCCCCAGAGGCCCAGCCGGCACACACGACGACGGCGTCAGCGCTCAACTCACGTTGGTCGTCGAGCTCGACGGCGTCAGGCCCGGCGGCGACGGCACCGGCCGGGATCTCCTCGACGCCATGCTTCTCGGCCGCCAGGGCCAACGCGTCTAGGGCCTTGCGGGGGTCCACCTGGTGATCGCCGGGGACCCAAAGGCCGCCACGGGAACTGGCCGCAAGGGCCGGTTCACGTTCGCGGGCCTCGCGGCCCGAGAGCCGTTCGGCGTCGAGTCCGAACTCTTCCAGGTAGCCGCCCAGGCGGTCGAGCTCGGCCATGTCGTCGGCATTGCGGGCCACGGCGAGGGTGCCGCACGCGACAAAGCCAGGATCAGCGCCGACCTCCGTCTCCAGCTCGGCCGCGAAGGCGGGCCATCGTCGAGCCGACTCGAGGTTGAGGCCGAGCAGCGCCTCTTCGCCGGAGTGCGCCTCAGTGACCGGCGCCAGCATGCCCGCCGCGACCTGCGCTGCTGCTCGTGAGCGGTCAGGGTCCACGATGGTCACCTGAGCTCCGCGCTGGGCGAGCCGCCAAGCCACGGCTCGCCCGATGATCCCGGCGCCGACGATGAGGACCTTCACGAGAGCACTTCGAGCAGCTCGGCCACCGCGCCGGCAGGGTCGGCAGCGCCGTAGACGGCACCGACCACGGCCACGCCCCAGGCGCCGGCCTCCAAGAGCTCGGGCACGTGCCGGGCCGTCACGCCGGCAATGGCGATGACTGGGATGCTGACATCCCGGGCGATCGCCTCTACCCCGGCAGGGCCCATCGGATCGGGAAGCCCCGATTTGGTCCAGGTCGCATAGGTCGGTCCCACACCCAGGTAGCTGGCCCCGGCGTCGACGGCGCGGTGAGCCGCCTCGCAGTTCCGGCACGTTGCACCGACCAGGGCCTGCTCACCGAGCACGCGGCGAGCGACACCAACCGGTAGATCGTCGTCTCCGACGTGCACGCCATCGGCGCCGACCGCGAGAGCGATATCGACCCGGTCGTTAACCAGACAGATGCCGCGAGCGACCCGGACCTCGGTGAGGATCTCACTGGCGCAGGCGAGCCGGACCCGGTCGGTCACATCCTTGGTCCGGACCTGCACCAGCGGGGCGCCAGCGGCCAACACGGTCCGAGTGATGGCGAGCACCTCGGATCCCACCGCGGGCGGTGTGATCACGTGCAATCGGGGAAGGTCGGTCATTTCAGACTCCCTGCGTCGGCATGATCCGCATCAGGTTCGGACGGTCGAGAGCGGTTTCAGCCCTCCTCTCAGCTCGCTGCCGCGAACTCCCGTGGATGCCAGCCATCGTAGCGGCAAGCCCGAGCAACATGATCTCAATTGGTCCGGGCCCGCCCGGCCTCCGGCAACTTCAGATCGACGCGCCGTCGGTGCAGCCGGTTCAGGTTGCCGTCTTTGTCTCTGCTCGTGTTACGTCCCGGGACACCGGACCCAAAATGGTTATCCCTCGAGCGGAATGCTGATCGTCTTGGTCTCCGAGGACGACCCACACAGCAGTCCTCAGCCACCGTCTCATGACCGAACGTAAGCCAGACCGCCGCCACCGTCATCGGATCAGCGGCGTAGTACGCCCTGCGCCTCGCACACATCGAGCGGCCTCAGGCGTGCGTGGCGCGGAGCCAATGGATCGCTTCGCATCGGAACGAACATCACCGTGCCGATGCCGAGCGGCAGCTGCAGAACGAGCACTCAAGCGGGCCGCTGGTCGACGCGATGTCTCTCGTCCGGAGGTAATCGGACGACGAACGGCGACTGTCGCGATTCCCCCCGAAACCGGGACACCGATCGGCTTGCCCGAGATGCCCACCGAGGATCAGGTGACGGCCACCGTTGGATCCCTGATGATGCTGGCGGAGCCCAGCCGACTGCACATCCTCTGGGCTTGAGCCTGCCGAGAACTCATCGCAGGCCCCTGACTAGGGAGGACGCGTTTGCGGCACCCTCAGGCGTAAGTCCGGATGATCCACGGAGCGTCGGGGGCGATCTCGCCGTGCTTGTCGTGGATGAGATGTTGCGGTGTGGGGGTATCCGTCATGGGCCGCGGCGGTCGAGGGCCGGCAGGGGCACGGATGCGAGGCGCTCTGCCGCGGTGCCGGTGCGTTGGTCGGCGACTCGTCGGATGGCTTGGGATACGTCGGCGGCGCGACGGAAGGCCTGCTCGGCAGTCGATTGGTCGGTAGATCCGAGGCCGCAGGTGGGCGTGACGATGCTGCGCCGCGCGAGGTCGATGGGATCGGGGACGTCGGTCGCGTACGCGAGCCAGTTCGTGAAGGGGTCGTGGCGGTCGCCGCTGGTCGACGCGAGGCCGAACGAGATCCATTTGGATGTGTCGCCGAGAACTGCGCTGTCGTGGTGCGAAGGTGAGGGCGTGGAGCGGGCGTCGAAGGGAGACGACGGTGGGCCCGGGTCTGGCCAGGTGACTGGGGGCGACGTCGGCACAGCAGTGCAGTCCGGGAACGCCGCCCGCGGCCGCGATCGCGTCGAAGATGGGGCCGATCAGGGCGATCGCGTTGGGAACGGCCTCCGCCGGGAGCGCGCCGAGTACCGGTTCGTCGACGTAGACGAACACGGGAACGCCGCGTGGGCGGAGGTGGCGGAGCTGCCAGATCGCCCAGTCGGCCACGCGGGTGGTCAGGGTGGCGATCTGGTCGTGGCGTTGCGCCGTGGGGGTGTCGTCGGTGGCGAACTGGGCGAGGGTGAGGGGCCGGTCACTTGTGTCTTGAAGCCGCGGGCGTCGGGGAATGCGCCGCGGGTGATCGCCCATTCGAAGGCGTGAAACCAGCGGCGTTGTCGGCCGCCGGCCTAGCCGAGCTCACGTAGTTGCGCTGTGACGGAGGCGGCGAGGTCGGGGCCGACGGGTGGCTGCGGGCAGAACGGCAGCTCGGGGCTGTGGGTTTCGACGAAGGCGACGGCTTCGGCGGGGTTCGTGAAGGGCAGGCTGCCGATCCCGGTCACCGCGCCGCGGGGAACGAACCGGTGCGTTCCGGCGGGGTGGTGGTCTTTGGGGCTCATCGCTGTGCGAGTCGTTCTCGGACGAGCCGGGCGGCGTGGACCATGTTGGCCAGCGCCGGGCGGACCTCCTCCCACCGTCGGGTCTTGAGTCCGCAGTCGGGGTTGACCCAGACTCGTTCGGCGGGGACGACGGCGATGGCGGCTTCGAGCAGGTCGGCCATCTCGTCGGGCGGAGGAATCCGTGGCGAGTGGATGTCGAAGAGGCCGGGGCCGATCTCGTTGGGGTACTCGAAGTCGGAGAACGCGGCGAGGAGCTCCATGCGCGAGCGGGACGCTTCGACGGAGATGACATCGGCGTCGAACGCGGCGATGGATTCGATGATGTCGTTGAATTCGCCGTAGCACATGTGGGTGTGGATCTGGGTGTCGTCGCGGACGCCGGACGAGGCGAGACGGAAGGCGGCGACGGCCCATGCCAGGAAGTCCTTGTGGTCCTCCGCGTGCAACGGGAGGCCTTCTCGCAGCGCTGGTTCGTCGATCTGGATCGCGCTGATGCCGGCGGCTTCGAGGTCGGTGACTTCGTCGCGGATGGCGAAGGCGATCTGGCGGCAGGTTGTCTCGACGGGCTGGTCGCTGCGCACGAAGGACCATTGCAGGATCGTGACCGGACCGGTGAGCATGCCCTTCACCGGTCGCGGGGTGAGCGACTGCGCGTAGCGGGCCCACTCCACGGTCATGGGGGCGGGGCGAGCGACGTCGCCGAAGATCAGCGGCGGCTTGACGCATCGTGACCCGTAGCTCTGCACCCAGCCGTTGGCGGTGACGGTGCAGCCGTCGAGCAGTCCCCCGAAGTACTCGACCATGTCGTTGCGTTCGGGTTCGCCGTGGACGAGGACGTCGAGCCCGATCTCGTCTTGGAACGCGACGGCGTCACGGATGTAGTCGCGCATGCCGTCGGTGTAGGTGGCGTCGTCGATATCCCCGCGGTTGTGGCGGGCCCGCAGCGAGCGCACGTCAGCGGTTTGTGGGAACGAGCCGATGGTGGTCGTCGGCAACATGGGCAACCCGAGCCGTTCATGTTGCGCGGTACCGCGTTCGCGATACGGGGTGGGGCGCTGTTCGAGCGAGGGGTGGTGGTCGCGCATTCGTTGCTGGACGTCGGGGTTGTGGACTCGGGTCGACGCCGCCCGTGACGCCACCGCGGTCGTGGATGCGGCCAGCTCGTCGGCGATGGCGTCGCGCCCGTCGTTGAGGCCGCGGGTGAGCACCACGATCTCGTCGAGGCGTTGGGACGCGAACGCCAACCATGACCGAAGCTCGTCATCAAGGCTGGGTTCGAGGTCGAGGTCGACCGGGAGGTGGAGCAGGGAGCACGACGGGCCGATCAGCAGCCGGTCCGCGCCGACGCGGTCGCGGATGGCTTCGAGTCGACTGAGCGCGGAATTGAGATCGGTGCGCCAGACGTTGCGGCCGTCAACGATCCCGACCGACAACATCAACGATTCCGGCGCGTGCGCGACGGCGTCGTCGAGTTGGGTTGGTTCGGTGGTGACGTCGAGGTGGACCGCGTCGATGGGGAGGGCGAGCGCGGGGCGGAGGTTGTCGCGGAGGCCTGCGAAGTACGTGGCGACGAGGATGCGCAGCGGGCCGGCCGCGTCGCGCATCGTCTGGTAGGTGCGGTTCATTGCTTCGTGCGTGGCGGCATCGAGGTCGAGGCCGAGGACGGGTTCGTCGATCTGGACCCAGGCTGCGCCGGCGTCGGCCAGGCGGGCGAGGACCGACGCGTAGACGGCGGTGAGGGCTTCGAGGGCGGCGAGTGGATCGGCGCCGGTGTCGTGCTTGGCGAGGAGCAGGAATGACACCGGTCCGAGCAGGACCGGCCGCGTCGTCACGCCGATGCTGGCCGCGTGGTTGAACTCGTCGATCGCCTTGGTGGAGGTGAGCTCGAAGGGCTGGCCGGCTCGAAGTTCGGGGACGAGGTAGTGGTAGTTGGTGTCGAACCACTTGGTCATCTCGAGGGCGGTGACGTCGCGATCGCCGAGTCGTCCACCGCGCGCCATCGCGAAGTAGGTGTCGAGACCGGCGGCGCCGGTGGTGGTGCGGTGCCGGTCGGGTATCGCACCCACCATGCAGGCGGTGTCGAGCACGTGGTCGTACAGCGAGAAGTCGCCGCTGGGGATGTGGTCGATGCCGGCGTCGTGCTGCGCACGCCACGCGCGCTCACGCAGTTCCGCGGCGGTGCGTTGCAGTTCGGCGGCGTCGGTGTCACCGGTCCAGTAGGACTCGAGTGCCCTCTTCAGCTCGCGGTAGGGCCCCATGCGGGGGAACCCCAGGTTGGTGGAAAGAGCAGCCATTGGGATCTGCCTCCATAGCTCGTGGATGGGTCGTCTGTAGCCACGGCCGGTCTCCTGGCTCCCGGATCGCCGCGTCCTCCGCCCTTCCCAGGCGCGTGGCCCAGTGGGAGATTTGGAGGTTACTCCCCGGTCACAGTGACGAGTACCGCGCCGGTTTCGCACCGACTTCCCGTACACCGTGGCGGCGGCGACCGTACTGGCGCCCACGGCCGCCATCCCAAGCCGGAGAGCGGCGTTCTTTGGGTGCTAACACCGACGGTTCCGGTACGCGGGAGCGTTCGCTTTGGGTGCTAATCCGCCGTCGGGTGCCCGGGTCAGCGGAGCTGGACGGCGCCCTCGGGCACCGGCGCGCCGCCCATCGGGTGGAGGAGCTCGGCGAGCATTTCGACGCCGTCGACGACCCGTGGTCCGGGCCGGGAGAAGTAGGCGTTGGCGTCGGCGACGAAGAAGCGCGACGCGGCTGCCAGCTCCGGTCGGGCGAGCACGTCGTCGGCCAGGTCGACGGCGGCAGCCAGATCGAACCCGCACGGCATGAACAAGACGACGTCGACCGTTTCAGCGGCGATCTCGTCCCAGGTGAGGCGCCGCGAGCGCTCCCCCGGCTCGGCCAGCACCGAGCTGCCGCCCGCCGCGTCGACCATGTCGGGCACCCAGTGCCCCGCGTTGAACGGCGGATCGGCCCATTCGAGAACGAGCACCTTTGGCCGGTCGAGGTGATCGACGCGGCGGCGCGTCGCCTCGACTCGCTCTCTCAGAGTCGTCATGAGCGCCTGGGCGCGGTCGCTGGTGCCGGTGACGGCGCCGACGACGCCGATGCCGGCGATCACGTCGTCGAGTCGGTGCGGGTCGAGTGAGACGACCTCGGCATGACAGCCGATCACTTCGAGGGCGTCTTGCACCGCGCCGGACGGAACGGCACAGACGCGGCAGAGGTCTTGGGTGAGGATCAGGTCGGGGTCGATGCGACGGATGAGCGCGTCGTCGAGGGTGTAGATCGACTCGCCCGCGGCGGCCCGTGCCGTCACCTCGGCATCGATCTGCGCGGGTGTGAGGTCCGACTCGATCGGAAGTGCGGTCCCCGAGACATGTGGGAAGCTGCGTGCTTCGACCGGGTGATCGCATTCGAAGGTGACACCGCGCAATGAGTCGGCGAGGCCGAGCGCGAAGACGATCTCGGTGGCCGACGGCAGCAGCGACACAATCTTCACCCTGTCATTGTGGCGAAGTTGGCCGCCCGGCGCGGCGCTGCTCGTGTTCGGGGTAGGGGCAGTGCCGGCAGCCACTGCCGCAACACTCACCCCGGGCGGCGAGGGTGGCTGCGGTGAGCACGACGTAGCCCGTGGCGGGATCGCGGTAGCTGTCCCTACCCGCGTTGACTGCGACCGCGTGGGCCCGGGCGGCGGCTTCGGAGACGCCGGGGGTCGACGAGTCAGGGGCCCGCATGGGCTGGCGCCCGCTGATCGAACGCGTCGAGCAGTCGGTCAGCCGCGTACGCGGCGGTGATCGTTCCCTCGTCCAGGCTCGGTTTGAGCTGCGCGAGGGTGCTGGCGACGAGGGGTCGGAGCGGCCGGTTGAGGATGCGGTTGTTGACCATCGCCCACATCCAGTCGTGTTGCTTGCGGCGTCGGCGGCGCTCGAGCTCGCCGTTGCGTTCGTTAATCGTGCGGTGCCGTTGCACCTCGCCCCAAAGGTGGTCGATGCCGTCGCCCGTGCGGGCACTGCAGGTGAGCACGGGCGGGTGCCAGTCCGAACCCGGCGGATCGAGGAGGTGGAGCGCGTCGGCGAGCTCGCGGGCGGCCCGCTGCGCTTCGAGCACGTGGTCGCCATCGGCCTTGTTCACCGCGATGACCTCCGCCAGCTCGAGCACGCCGCGTTTGATGCCCTGGAGGGAGTCGCCAGTGCGGGCGACCATGAGCACGATGAAGCAGTCGACCATGCTCGCCACCGCGGTCTCGGACTGGCCGACGCCGACGGTCCCACGATCACGACGTCAAACCCGGCGGCTTCGACGATGACCATGGCTTCCCGTGTCGAGCGGGTGACGCCGCCGAGCGATCCCGACGCGGGCGATGGTCGGATATACGCGTGGGGGTCACAGGAGAGGCGGGCCATGCGAGTCTTGTCACCCAGGATGCTGCCACCTCGCCGTGACGAGGAAGGGTCCACCGCCAGCACGGCGAGCTGGTGGCCGGCGGCGGTGAGACGGTGCCGATCTCGTCGATGAAGGTGGACTTGCCGGCGCCGGGGACACCGGTGATGCCGAGCCGGTGCGCCTTTCCGGCGTGTGGGAGGAGGCGGCGGAGCAGCTCTTGCGCGGCTTCGGCGTGATCGGCGCAGGTGGACTCGCGGGATCTTCCCGGTAGCGCGCCTTGCAGTCCTCACTAGATCGCCAGTTCGGAACGGGCAGGATCCACTGCGCTGCGCGGGATCGGGCACGTGAACCCGGCCTTCGCCACGCCAGCGACGCCCGGCGGCGCCGAGAAGCGATGAGTAGTCTCTGGGCGTCGTTGGAGCTGATCAACAACGAACATGAGGGTTGACCCATGGCCGGTCTCGCGATCATCACTGAAGCGTGCATCGACGTGAAGGATCGAGCCTGCGTCGATGTCTGCCCCGTGCAGTGCATCTATGAGTTCGATCCGCAGAAGAACGTGCTGCTCTCCGAGGACGAAGCGGGCAGCGGGGTCATCGAAACCACGCACACAGCGGATCCCGACAGCATTGGGGTCTTCGGCGACGGCATCCTGTACGTGAACCTCGAGGAGTGCACGTCTTGCACCGCGTGCTACCAGCCCGACGTCTGTCCTGTGGGCGCGATCTACTCCGAGGAGCACCTGCCGGATGGATCGCCCACGAGCGCCAAGTACAACGCGGAAGATCCGAACAAGGGCCACGACCACACGTTCTTCGTCCAGCACAGCCGCGACGTGTTTGCGGACTAGGAGACTGCTGAGCGACCACTCCTGGGAGCGACTGAAGGCTCGAACCGGAGGAAGTCGAATGCGTCCCGTCTCTATTGAGTGCTTTCGCTGGCGCCACATCCATCTCGCCCGGGCTGATCGAGATCGTCGGCAAGGCCGACAAGCCCGGCACCGCCTGCAATCCCCCCAGCTCGCACTGTTGCGTTGAGGACGGCCATACGGCCTCGAGGGCGGACCTCGGAGTCCAGGCGCCCGAGATGAGGGCGAATGTCCCAGTTTGGGCACGTCGAGGCCCAGCGATGGCCGCCCGAATTGTGCTCGTCTGCGTCCAACGCAACAGTCCCCCCGCTCGTGCGCTACGAAGTCACCGACCAGCTCGCGCTCCTTCCCGTTGGCGCGGACGATCGGCCGTGGACCGGACAGCTCATCTCCCCGCCTGCCGGCAGGAGCGACGATTGGTTCCGCTGGCCTGGGGGATCGAGCTGCACCCGCACGTCGTGCGTTCGGCGTTGGCCCAGAACACGGCGGTCATCGAGTACCAGGTCCGCCAGACCGCCAACGGCCTCGACATCGCGGTGGTGGCGAGCGGCGCTGTCGACACGGGCGCCCTCACCCGCCAGCTGTTCGCCGAACTCGACACCATCGGCCTTCGCGCCGCGGCCGTGGACGTGCGGGCGGTCGCCTCGCTGCCTCGGCATGCGCACAGCGCCAAACTGCGACGCTTCGTACCGCTCGGCGCCCAGGCGCCCCGAGAGCACGAGGGCTAGCGAGACCGTTTCCAATCCGGCGATCAGCATCCGTAACGGCCGCTTGCGCAGCTCCATGACCGCGGCGGCTTCAACCCGTCCGGGCGTTCGGCGCTTTCCCCTGCGATCGCGAGCGTCCCCATAACGCGGCCCGCCGCCTTCGTCGCGTATCACCGATGGGCCGGAGTGGGCGCAGGAACTCCGGCAAGCATGGATGCCGGGAGTGCGGCTATTGCATGCCGTGATGCTCGGAGTAGTGACGGCCGAGTAGATCTGCACCGAAGTCGCCGTCGGGGTCGCGGCACACAGAGTGCGCGTGGTTGGCTCCCCGGAGCGCGTTGTCGTACTCGATGAGCAGGCGCGGGCCTTGGACCCGGTAGTAGTGAGGCGCGCCGGGCTCAAGCCCCCCAGCCCAGGCAAAACAAAGCGCCTCGGGTTCCACGGGGCCCGGCATTCGCAGTCGACCCTGGAACTGGAGCACGACGGTCTCGAGAGCGGCGACCTGCCCGTCGGTCATGTCCCTGCCGCTGAGGCCCCTTGGCTCCTCTGTGATTCGGACAGCCTCAAGGTGCCCGTCACGAAGACCGAGTTCGGTGCTCTCGGCTTCCTGGCGCGCTCGCATCTCGTCGACCGGCAGAGGCGACCGGTCGCGGAAGATCTCCCACAGGTTCAGGGGGAGTGCCCCCTCCACGACGGCCGAGCGGTTGCCCATGACGATGTCGTGCGGCGGGACAGGAGCGAGCACGGCGACCTCTCGCTGCTCGGGGCTGAGCATCGCCACGAGCGCTCGCCCATGATCCTCAGCTGCACCGAGGGGTCGGAAGGGCACACCCCCGGGTCCGGGCGACGACGCCGGATCCGCGCCGAAAAAGCACGGGGTGGAGGCGACCTCGCCCTCGACGATCGTGACGTTGACGGACAGGTGGTGGCCGCCGAAGCGCCACCCCCAAGCATCGCTGCCCGGCTCGCCAAAGACCGTCACGCTGTAGCCGAGCGGGTCCCGGGACCGGCGATCACCCCTCGACGACCAGCCTTCAAGCCGGTCCAGGATGTTCTCCAGAGCCATCACCCACACCGCCGTGAGATAGCCAGCGTCGCTGAGTCCTGCGGCGAGGAGGCGCATGCAGGCTTGTTGGGCGACCGGAGACATCTCGCCGAGCCGGAGACCGCCGTGATCGGTGGGCGTGTAGAACCAGAGCCGTCGCTCCTCATCATGAGGAAACGGGAGCGAGACCACCGCGTCGTGCTCGTTTCCCAGCCTGTCGAGCAGGCTGATCGCGGCCTGGGCCATCTCCGCCACGCTCACCGGCACCGACCTCCTACGAGCAGAGAAGAACGAGATCGATCTCGACGCGGCTGGTTGGAGCTGGACATGGCCGACAGTGTGCTCGGTGCCCCTCGGCCCGTGCACGCTCTGGGGGCTCTCCGCACTCCCAACATCCCCGTCGCGACACCACGCCTTGGCAACCACCAGCTCGGACGTATCCCGATAACCCGCGCTGACCCGACGCACACGCGTCCCACAAGGGCCGGTCGATGACAGGCAACTCCCGCGAGCACAGACCCCCGCCCGGCAGCTCCACACCGCGACCGAGTCGGCGATCTGCTCGGAGGTTGCGAGCACAGAACGGTGTCCCAGAACGCGCGGCCCGAGGTAACCCAGCGGGTAGCCCCGAACGCCGGTTATGCGGTGATCGACGACGTCATGCCGCGTGCTCGGGCACGTTGCCCTGGTACCTGGCTTGCCCTGCGGTACCATCGCGGGGTAGCGTCTCGTCACCGCTCCCCCCGACCCACGGTCGGGCGGTTGACAGCGCCAGATCTGCCCTTCAACGGCGCTCATCTCGAGGTGGGTTCGGGTGTCTTCGATGTAGCCGACGAGGGTGTTGAGCTGAGTCGAGAACGCGCTATCTCGAGCGCGTCTCTGACGTACTCAGCAACACACGCTCCGAGGAAGTGGATCAGTCGACGTAGGCTGATCGGGACTGTTGCGTTGGACGCAAACGAGCACAATTCGGGCGGCCATCGCTGGGCCCTCGACGTGCCCAAACTGGGACATTCGCCCTCATCTCGGGCGCCTGGAGCTCCGAGGTCCGCCCTCGCGGCCCTATGGCCGCCCTCAACGCAACAGTGCCCTTCGAATGAGGCGGTCACCACGACTGCCTTTGAGACGAAGGGGACTGTTGCGTTGGACGCAACAGTCCCTGTGGAACTGAAGTTGCTGCCGTCAGATCCGCCGACCCCACGTTCCTAGGTGACGTGCGCCCATCCCTACACTGTCCCTACAATCCGCCTCGTCGACGTCGCGCCCCGCTGGAGAAGCCGATTGGGCCGGGCCTGCTCAAGGTGATGTCGATGGGCTCGACCGAGGGGACAGGCGAGAACCAGGCCATCATGTGGCGGGGGTTCATGCTGAACCGGGCCGTGCAGCACTTCCTCGAAGATGTGTGCTGGGGCGACATGCACTACCTGCTGATCGACATGCCCCCGGGCACCGCCGACATCCAGATGGGCCTGGCCCGCATGCTGCCCCGCACCGAGGTGGTGATCGTCCCCACCCCGGCGCTGGCCGCCCAGCAGGTGGCGGCCCGGGCGGCTGACATGGCCCGCAAGGGCTACCTGCGGGTGGCCGGAGTCGTCGAGAACATGACCGCGTCGGTGGCTCCCGACGGCACCCGGTATGCCGTGTTCGGCTCGGGCGGGGGCGAGCGGCTGGCCGAACAGCTCGGCGTGCCCCTGCTGGGATCGATCCCACTGGACCCGGCCGTGGCCGCCGGGGGCGACGCCGGTGAGCCGGCCGCGATCGCCACGCCGCACACACCGGCGGCCCAAGCCTTCGCCGCCCTCGCCGAGTGCATCGTCACCGAGGCCATCCCGCTCGTCGAGATGGTCACCTGCACCGCCCGGCAGTTCTTCAAAGCCGCCGGTCTCCTCACCCCCATGCCGGAGCCCAGGCCCACGGCAATCTCACAGACCCGACCAAAAGACAACGACAAGGAGCCCCTCCCGCGATGAGCACCACCGAGGTCACAACCACACCCGTCATCAACCTCACCGACAACGCCGCAGCCAAAGTCGCCGAGCTGCTGGCCCAAGAGGGCGACGACCAGCTCGCCCTGCGCGTCGCCGTCAAGGCCGGCGGGTGCTCAGGGATGTCCTACGAGATCTTCTTCGACACCAACACCGACCCCGAGGACCATGAGGCCGTGTTCGGCACGGTCAGGGTGCTGGTCGACCCGGCCAGCGCCCCCCACGTCGCCGGCGCCACCCTCGACTACAAGGACGGCCTCCAGGGCGCCGGGTTCCACATCGACAACCCCAATGCCCAGCGCTCCTGCGGCTGCGGCCAGTCGTTCGCGTGACGCGTGACGCGCCACGCGAGGCGGTAGGTCCCCTCGTGCGTCAGAGCTGGCCTGATCTCAGCGAACGACTCGTGAAGGTCCTCCGGCTCTCCACGGTCCCGGTGGCCATCAGCTTCTCTGACAGCCCGCCGCCGGGCGTCGACCGCTTCGACGCCCCGATGCCCTCCGCGACTGAGGATGGTCGCCAGGGGCGGGTTCCGGCTGGCTGCGTGTTTTGGATGCACGGAGCCAAGCGGGCGTTCGCCACGGTGCCCGAGGACCACGGCAACTGCAGCATCGGCAGTGTCACCCATGGCCTGCTGGCGCCGAGCGAGGTGGTCGATCACAGCGACGTAGCCGAGCTGGTCGGCGCTGGGTGGGTCGGCCCCGACCTTCTCGATCAGCTGCCCAAGGACGGGGCGGCCAGGATCGGTCGTCTACGCGCCGCTCCAGGACACCCCGGTCGAGCCTGACGTGGTGCTCTTGAGGGTCAACGCCCGTCAGCTGATGGTGCTGTCCGATGCGCTGCCGGGCCTATCGATCCAGGGAAAGCCGCAGTGCCACATCGTGGCGCTGGCCAAGGAGCACGGTGTCCCGGCGGCGAGCGTGGGCTGTGCGCTCAGTCGCTAGAGGACCGGCATGGGCCCCGAGGAGATGACGTGTGCCCTGCCGGCCACACAACTCGACTCGATCGTCGCGGCCCTCGAGAAGACCTCAGGGATCGACGCCACCGTCGGTCGGTACGCCGCCGAGGACGCACGCCGCTTCGCCGTCCTGGGGTCGTGAGCCGCGTCCTGCTCCTACTGCCGACCGAGACCTACCGGGCTGCGGACTTCCTGGCGGCCGCCAGCCGCCTCGCCGTCGACGTCGTCGTCGGCTCCGAGCGTCGCCAGACGATGGCCGGGTCGATGGGCGACCGGGCGGTGGTCGTGCCCATGGGTGACGTCGACGCCGCCGTGGGCATCATCGCGGCCCTCCACGAGCGTCGACCGCTCGACGCGGTGCTGGCCGTCGACGACCAGGGTTTGATGGTGGCCGCCGCCGCGTCCCAGCGCTTGGGGATGACCCACAACCCACCCGACGCGGTGGCAGCGACGAGAGACAAAGCGGCGATGCGGGCGCGCCTGGCCGCATCGTCGGTGCCCCAGCCCGACCATCGGGTCGTCAGGCTCTGTTGCATCTCGGGCACGCGACACACGGTGGCCTGATATGGGGCGGCCGTCGGTGCGGGGGCGAGGCTGGAAGGATGAAGCGTCGCCGCCCGGCTCGTCCTATCCGTCAGCCCGGTTCGGCCTTCGCTGGGTTCCAGTTCCCGCCAGAGGTGATCCTCCTCGCAGTCCGGTGGTACCTGCGCTACGGGTTGTCCTATCGGGACCTGGAGGAGCTGCTGGCCGAACGTGGGATCGAA